>JAESFW010000183.1_pt1 | contig 95677 bp, 95 predicted proteins | sample 9269481 | NCBI WGS metagenome assembly JAESFW01 (sample SAMN14515350, study PRJNA621654) | algae metagenome | isolation source: Lyngbya sp. HA4199-MV5 and co-occurring heterotrophs from soil with... | place: USA: Ahupuaa O Kahana State Park, Hawaii | collected 2009-07-21 | reverse complement strand
ACACCCCGTTCTTCACCAACTACCGCCCGCAGTTCTACTTCCGCACGACCGACGTGACCGGCATCGTGCACCTGAAGGAAGGCGTGGAGATGATCATGCCCGGCGACAACGCCGAGCTGACCGTCGAACTGATCACCCCGATCGCCATGGAAGAGAAGCTCCGCTTCGCCATCCGCGAAGGCGGCCGCACCGTCGGCGCCGGCGTCGTGTCGAAGATCATCGCGTAAGAGCCATGGCCGTCATCCCCGCGAAAGCGGGGACGCAAGCCTCCGCGAGGCGAGCATAGGCCAAGCATGAGGAACCCCCGTCGGAGCGATCCGGCGGGGGTTTCGCTTTGGGCGCGCGCGCACTTCTCAACTCCGACGGGTCCGGCTTATGAAGGATCGAACGGGGGAGTGCGTCGCGTGGTGAATGGGACGGAAGAGCCGCGGCGCGGAGGGGTGGAGTTCGGCCCCCCGCCAACGACGTTCGACATGTCGCCTTTCGTGCAGGGCGGCCGCGATCCACGAGCGCTCAGTGCCCGCGGCGTGTGTCACTGGCTGAGTTATGCTCAGTCGGATCAGACGGGGCCACAGCCGGTGCACACGCATCGGTCGGTCGTTCAGGTGACCGGAAGCGACGGACTGCAAACCGCGGCGCGGATCGACGTGGTCTTCGATCCCCACCATGAGCGCCTGGTCGTGCATGCGGTTCGTGTCCATCGAGATGGCAACATTCGGGACGCCTGCGCGCCCGAGGCCTTCCAGTTGATCCAGCGCGAGCTCAACCTGGAGCGGGCCGTCTACGACGGCCGGATGACCGCCCACATGGCGATACCGGACGTCCGTGAAGGGGACGTGGTCGAGACGGCCTATTCCATCGTGGGCGCCAATCCGGTTCTGCGCGGCCTTTTTTCGTGGTGGTTCGTGCTTCAGTGGTCGGACCCGGTGGTGGAGACGCGCTGCACGCTGCGGGTGGCGCCGGATCGTCCGCTGACCATCCGCAAGTTCGGCGGCGCGAAGGATCCGGTGGAAACGCGCGATGGAGACGTGCGCGTGCTGGACTGGCGCGCCGTGGACCTGCCGCCATATGTGCCGGAACCGAGGTCGCCGCCCTCCTACGTCGGCTACGCCAGCATCCAGGTGGCGGACAGGCTGACGTGGGGCCAGGTGGCCGACGTCTTTCACGACCTTTACCAACCCGCGGCGGAAATGCCCGCCGACCTGGCCGAAGCGGTGGCCCGGATTTCGGCGTCGCACGCCGACCCGGCGGTTCGAGCGGTTCAGGGGCTTCGGCTGGTGCAGGATTCGCTGCGCTATCATTCGGTCAGCGTGGGGGACGGCGGATATCGCCCCCGCCCTGTGGAGACCATCTGGCGCGCGCGCTACGGGGACTGCAAGGACGCCTCGTTGACGCTGACGGCGGTCTTGCGCGCGCTGGGCCTGCAGGCCGACTGCGCCTTGGTCAACACGGTCATTGGGGACGACCTTCTCCATGCGCCGCCCAATGTGACCGCGTTCGACCATTGCATCGTGCGGGTCCGGATCGGCGATCGGGCTTTCTGGCTGGACCCGACGTCGTCGCCCCAGGCGGGCGATCTGGCGCATTTGACCCAGGCCGACTTCCATCATGCGCTGCCGCTCGTGCGAGGCGCCGGGTTGGAGGCCATGCCGCGCCCGCGGATGGAAACCGTGTGCGAGACCGAGGAGGTCTGGACCTTTGCGCGTCGGGAGACCCTTCCGGCGGATCTGGTTCTGACGACCACCTATCGCGGCTGGCGCGCGGACGGCATGCGCCGCTGGATCGCCAACGAGGGCGAGGAGGGCGTCCGCCGGAAGCTGCGGGAAGGTCTGGAAGGCGAGCTGCGCTCGCCGCTGCGGGAACTCAGTCCGTTCGAGCGGCGAGATGATCCGCGCGCCAACGTGCTGACGCTGACGGAACGGTATGAGGTGGAGCGCCCCTACGCCCGCCAGGAAGGGGCGCCAGGCCTGTTCTTTCAATCGCGGGACGACGTCGTCGGACCGACGCTCCCGCCGATCGGTCCGGACCGTCGCCGTGAACCTCTGGCGCTGGGAACGCCGCGCCGGGTGGAAACCGTGCGGGTTCTGAACTTTCCCGTCCCGATGAAGAGCGTCGCATGGCGCAAGACCGTCGAGGGGCCCGCCGGCCTTCGCGTCCAGTCCAGCTTGGCCTGGCCGACGCGGACGCAAGGGCGCCACGTGCTTTCGGTCGAGGCCCCGGAAAGCGTGCTGCCGGCGACCCGAACCGAGGACTATCGCGACTTCGAGACCCGGGCGATGGGCCTGAACGGCGTCAGCTTCGCCGTCCACTTCCGGAACGGGAAGATGGTCAAGTCCAGCCGGAACGGCACGGCGAACCTCAACTGGTTCGTCTGGTTCGCCATCGTCGGCGGCCTCGCCCTGTTGCGTTGGCTCACGACGGGGTGACCGGCCCAAGGGAACATGCGCGCGTGACGTCACGTTGACGTCCAGACGAAGCTCTGGAGGATCGACGATGCGCAGCCTATTGACCGGACTGGCCCTGTGTTCACCCCTGCTGCTGGCGGCGTGCGCCTCCACCGGCGACGACTACGCCTCGCAGTGCGAGCGGGATTACTGGGAGAACCGGCAGTACGCCACGGCGTCGGGGGCGGCGCTGGGCGCCCTCGCCGGGGCGGCGATCGCGGGCGAGGGCAACCGGGAGGAGGGCGCGGCCATCGGGGCCATCGCCGGCGGCCTGATCGGCAACCAGCTGTCGGAGCGGGACGATCCCTGCGGCTACGGCTTCGGCGGCTACAACCGCGACGGCCGCTACGGCTATGAGCGCGTGCCGCGTCGGGGCGACTACGGATACGGGTATTGAGGCGGCAGAATGCGCGGCGTCAGCCCCGCATGACCCGTTCCATGTCGACTCCCGCGTCGATCAGTCGAGCGCGTGCCGCCTCGACCACATCGGGTTCGAACCGGTCGGCGTGTCGCATCACGATCGCCTCGCCGAGCAACTCCGGAAGGTCGCGTTCCAGCAGCATGTGAAAGCCGTCCGTCGGCGGCTTGATGGCCCAGTCCGCCAGCGTCTTGACCACGCCGTCACGCGCGACCTTCTGCCTGGTACGGCCGAGGCGGACCGTCTTGCCGCGCTCCTGCTTCAGGTCGGCTTCGAAAGCGTTCACGGTGACCCAAAAGTCGTGCTCGACCGACCCAGCCTCGTGGTCGATGCCAAGCGTGACCATTTTTCGGAAGGCGGCTTCTTCGACCGGCTTCGCGCCGAGCGCTCGCGCGCGATCAACCAACTGACGCAGTTCCTTGGCGTCTTCGGTCTTGGCGATGTAGGCGAGCTGTCTGCTGTAATCCGTCATGTCGTCCTCTCGGCGTAGAAGACGGGGCGGCACGGCTACAGGCAAGACCGCCTTAACGGAATTCCGCCGTCACGCCGGGCTTCACCGCGGTCGCCAGCTGTTCGGCGTCCCAATTGGTCAGGCGGACGCAGCCGTTCGACGCCGTCTTGGCCACCTTGGACGGGTCGGGGGTGCCGTGGATGCCGTAGCTGTCGGCGGACAGGTCGATCCAGACGGTTCCGACCGGATTGTTCGGCCCCGGCGGCACGACGACCTTCCGGTCGCCCCGGTCGTAGCTGAGTTTGGCGGGATCGTAGGTGTAGTCCGGCTCGGGCGCGACGCCGAGGACGCGGAGGGTCCCGGACGGGGCCGGCCGCCGGGCCGATCCGATGGTGGCGGGATAGAAGGCGATCAGTCTCCCGTCGGCGTCGAAGGCGCGCAGCGACGTCTCCGACTTGTCCACGACGATGCGCGCGACGGCCGGCAGGGCGGCGTCGGAGACGGCGGGAACGACGATCTCCACGCCCGCGCGGCGGAAGTCGACGCCGGGGTTCAGGGCCCGAAGCAGAGCCTCCGTGACGTGGAAGCGCTCGGCGATGCGCTCCAGCGCGCTGGTGAAGCCGACGCCGTTGCGCGCGGTTTCCGACAGATCCTCGCCGGCGGGCGGGTCGAACGGGCCGGCGACGTCGGCCTGGGTCAGGACGACGCGCCGCAGCACCGGCCCGCCGTGGGCCTGCACCAGCGCCTCGAGCATGGCGGCGTCGGGCGCGTCGCCGGGCAGGCCGGCGGCCTCGCGCCAAGCGGCGACGGCGCGACGTGTGTTGTCGCCCGGCAGGCCGTCGACGACGCCCGGCGAGAAGGCGGAGCGATCAAGCAGGATCTGAAGGCGGATCAGCCCGGGGTCCGGTCGCGCGGGGGCCTCGGCGGACGCGGTCGCCGGAGCCCACGTCGCGGGCGGCGCGGCGGCTTCGATGGCGGCGACGTCCAGGGTCGCGGGCGCAGGGCTTGGGGCCGGCGCCGGGGCGGGGGTGGGCTCGGCCGGTTCGGATTCGGGAGCGCCGCAAGCGGCGAGGGTCAGGGCGAGGGCGGAGGCGGCGCAGGCGAAACGGAACATGCCGCCCCTAACCCGCCGATCCGCCGTCACGTTCCCCGGCCGCGCGAAGGACGCGGTTAACCGGCCCCCCGCCCGGCGTGCGCGCTTGCCAGGAACCCCGCCGGCGCGCCTAGCGTTCGCTTCCGGTTCGTTAGGATTTCGGCAACCATGATGAAGGCGCTTCGCCTCGGTCTGTTCATCGGCACCCTGATCGGGGCCAGCGCGTGCGCCATGGCGCCGTCCGCGAACGGGCAGGGCGGCTGGTATGGATCCGGCGACGTGGGCGGTTCCGACCGCGACTGACGAATCCATGGCGTGCGACGCGCCGTCGTCATATAGATGCGAATTGCGGACGCCGACCGTCGCGCCGCGCCGGGTCTCTCCCCCTAGATGTTAGCCGTCGCCATCGTCGTCGTTCTGCTCCTCGTGGTGCTCAACGGCCTGTTCGCCATGACCGAGCTGGCGGTCGTCTCCTCGCGCAAGTCGAAGCTGCAGAGCCGGGCCGAGAAGGGCGACCGGGGGGCCCGCGCGGCGCTGAAGCTGGCGGAGGAACCCACGCACTTCCTGTCGGCCGTGCAGGTCGGGATCACGCTGATCGGCATTCTGGCCGGCGCCTATGGCCAGGCGGCGATCGCGGGCGAGCTGAACCGCATGATCGAGGCGGCGTTCCCGAGCGCCGCGGCGTGGTCGGAGATCGCCTCCACCGCTGTCGTCGTGGTCTTCATCACCTATGTGTCGCTGATCGTCGGTGAACTGGTGCCCAAGCGGCTGGCGCTGATCTTTCCGGAATCCATCGCGGCCAAGATGGCGGCGCCGATCTCCACCTTGGCCATCGTGCTGCATCCCTTCGTTGTGCTGCTGACCGCTTCCACCTCCGGCATCCTCAAGATCATGGGCGTCAAGGACCGCGACGGGTCCGACGTGACGCAGGAGGAGGTGGAGACGATGATCGCCGAGGGCACCTCCGCCGGCCTGATCGAGCCGGAGGAGCAGGAGATGATCGAGGAGATCCTGACCCTGGGCGACCGCCCCATCCGCGTGGCCATGACGCCGCGGCACGAAGTGTTCTGGATCGCCCTGGACGACACCGAGGAGCAGCTGCGCGAGGAAATCCGCACCTGTCCCTATTCGCGGATCGTGGTGGCGCGGGAGAACGACGTCGACAACCCCCTGGGCGTCGTCCACAAGAAGGATCTTCTGGACAGCCTTCTGGACAACGGCGAGTTCAACGTCGAGACCCTGGTTCAGACCCCGGCCTTCATCCCCCAGTCGACCAGCGTCCTGAAGGCGCTGGAGATCATGAAGTCGTCCAAGGTCCACATGGCCTTTCTGGTGGACGAGTTCGGCGCCTTCGAGGGCGTGGTGACGGCGACGGACCTGCTGGAGATGATCGCCGGCGACTTCGACGAGGGTCACGATGAGGCCGAGGCCATGATCCGCAAGCGCGAGGACGGCACATGGCTGGTCGACGGCCAGACCGATCTTGAGGAGCTGTCGGACGAGCTGGGCGAGGATTTCGGCGAGGCCGAGGGCTTCCACACCGTGGCCGGTCTGGTGCTGCACGAACTGTCGCGCGTGCCCGGCGAGGGCGAGATGCTGCAGTTGGGGCGGTTCGAGGTCGAGGTCATCGACATGGACGACCGCCGCATCGACAAGCTGCTGTTCCGCCAGGTGGTGAAGGCGGAGGACGAGGCGCGGGCGGTGGCGGAGCATCAGGAGTGAGGCCGCCGCGACGCGGCCTTCGCCCTTGAAATCACGGGCGGGGTGGGGCATAGCCCCGCGTCTGGCGAAGACCACCTCTCCGGCGTGTCCGGAGGCGGCGTGATTTGTCTAGGAGTTTAGCTCAGCTGGTAGAGCACCGGTCTCCAAAACCGGGGGTCGTGGGTTCGAGTCCCCCAACTCCTGCCATTTCTCCCCCTGTTCCCGCAGCCTGGGCCTCCCCATCTGCGGGGACAGGATCAAGCGTTCGAAAGAGACCCTGAGCACAGATGGCCAAGTCCAAGTTCCCCGGCCGCCGCACCGGCGCCAAGGCCCAGGGCGCTTCCGCGTCCGGCGGCACGGTGACGGTGGAGCCGACCGAGCCCAAGGTCCGCACCTCGCCCATGCAGTTCCTCAGCCAGGTCCGCGCCGAAGGGCGCAAGATCGTGTGGCCCAGCCGCAAGGAGACCTGGATCACCTCGGTGATGGTCTTCATCATGGTGCTGATCGCCGCCGTCTTCTTCTGGCTCGTCGATCTGGCCCTGGGCTGGAGCATCGAACGCATCATCTCCATCGGCTCATAAGAAAAAGAGCGCCATGACCGACGCAGCGCCCGAAGCCGCCGCCAATCCGCGGCACAAGTGGTACATCGTCCACGCCTATTCGAACTTCGAGAAGAAGGTCGCCGAGCAGCTGCGCGAGCAGGCGGCCCGCCAGGGGCTGGCCGAAAACTTCTCCGAAATCCTGGTCCCGACTGAGGACGTCGTGGAGGTCCGTCGCGGCCGCAAGGTGAACTCCGAGCGGAAATTCTTCCCCGGCTACGTGCTGGTGAAGATGGAGATGACCGACGACGCCTATCACCTGGTCAAGAACACGCCGAAGGTCACCGGCTTCCTGGGCGCGGCGGGCGGCACCAAGCCCCTGCCGGTCTCCGAGCGTGAGGTTCAGAACATCATCGGCGCGGTGGAGGAGGGCGTGGAGCGTCCCAAGCCCACCATCCGCTTCGACATCGGCGAGACGGTCAAGGTGGTCGACGGCCCCTTCGCCAGCTTCGACGGCCAGGTGGAGAGCGTGGACGAGGACGCCGCCCGCCTGCGCGTCGCCGTGTCGATCTTCGGGCGTCCCACCCCGGTCGATCTGGAATACGGCCAGGTGGAGAAGGTCTCGGGCTGAGCCCCGAGCGTACAGGGCTCTGAACGGCGGCCTGCGGGCCGCCGTTTGCTTTTGGGCGGCGCCTCTGATACTGGCCCGCCTCCCTCAGCGATGAGGGCAAATCCGTGGGAGGCCGCCATGCCGCACCACGGCTCATCCGTGGCGATTGAGTTCGCCGCTTCATAGGAGAGACCGATGGCCAAGAAGATTCTCGGCTACATCAAGCTGCAGGTGCCCGCGGGCTCCGCGACGCCCTCGCCGCCCATCGGCCCGGCCTTGGGTCAGCGCGGCGTGAACATCATGGGCTTCTGCAAGGAGTTCAACGCGCGCACCGAGAAGGAAGCCAAGGGCACCCCGCTTCCGACCGTCATCACCGTCTATCAGGACAAGTCGTTCACCTTCATCACCAAGACGCCGCCGGCGACCTGGTATCTGAAGCAGGCCACCGGCCTGAAGTCGGGCGCCAAGCTGACCGGCCGCGAAACCGTCGGCAAGATCACCCGCGCCCAGCTGCGCGAGATCGCCGAGAAGAAGATGAAGGACCTGAACGCCAACGACCTGGAGCAGGCCGCCAAGATCATCGAAGGCTCGGCGCGCGCCATGGGCCTGAACGTGGTGGAGAAGTAAGTCATGGCCAAGCAAGCCAAGCGCATCCAGGCCTGGACCGGCGACCGCGACGCCCTCCTGCCGTACGCCGACGCCATCAAGGCGGTGAAGGACAACGCCAAGGCCAAGTTCGACGAGTCGATCGAGATCGCCGTCAACCTGGGCGTCGACCCGCGTCACGCCGACCAGCAGGTCCGCGGCGTGGTCAACCTGCCGTCGGGCACGGGCCGCGACGTCCGCGTCGCCGTCTTCGCCAAGGACGCCAAGGCCGACGAGGCCCGCGCGGCCGGGGCCGACGTCGTCGGCGCCGACGACCTGTTTGAGAAGATCAACGGCGGCTTCATGGACTTCGACCGCGTCATCGCCACGCCGGACCTGATGGGTCTGGTCGGGCGTCTGGGCAAGGTGCTGGGCCCGCGCGGCCTGATGCCGAACCCCAAGGTCGGCACCGTGACCCCGAACGTCGGCCAGGCGGTCAAGGACGCCAAGGGCGGCGCCGTCGAGTTCCGCGTCGAGAAGGCGGGCATCGTCCACGCCGGCATCGGCAAGGCCTCGTTCGCCCAGGACGCCCTGGAAGCCAACGTCAAGGCGATCGTCGACGCCCTGGTCAAGGCCAAGCCGTCGGGCGCCAAGGGCACCTATGTGAAACGCATCAGCCTGTCGTCCACGATGGGCCCGGGCGTGAAGGTGGACCCGGCCTCGCTGGGCGCCTGATCGCGGTCGACCAGCGACGTCAAGGGAAACGGCGGGGAGCCATCCCCGCCGTTTTCGCGTGTGGCGCGTCCCGCATGAACTTGTCCTTGGCCGATGCGCGCGACAAGATGCGAGGTGGAGGGGCCGGCCATGCGAATTGTTCTGATCCTGTTCGCCGTCGTCGTGGCCTTGCTGTCCGCCCAGCCGGTTTCGGCTCAGGACCGCGACCTGGCCGATCGCACCGCACTGGCCGAGCGCTACATCCGTCTGTCTATGGGCGATGACCTTCGCCCGATGATCGAGGGCGTGATCGAGGAGCAGCTTGCGGCGGACGACGGCATGACGCCGGAGCAGCGCGCCTGGTACCGCGCCAACGTCCCGGTGTTCTTCGACGCTTTCATGAACCGGCTGATCGACCTTCTGGCGCCCCGCTATGCCGCCAGCATGACGGATGAGGAACTCAACGCCGGGATCGCCTTCTACAGCTCGCCCCTGGGCCGATCCCTGGCGCGCAAGCAGGTGGCGCTTCAGGTCGACATGGACGAGCATTTTTATGAGGCGGCGGAGACCATGAGCGCCGAGATCGAGGCGAAATACTGCGCCGCCTTCGCGTGCGATGCGCCCCCGATCATCTCGTCCTCCGGCAAATGAAGCCCCGCCCTTGAGTTTCCGCGTGCGCCTGTGTATGGAGCGCGCCTTGCCGTGACGGGTCCGCCCGTGACGGTCCTGTCCGAGAACTTCGGGGCGTGGGGGCCACCCACGCCATAAATGTCGGGGAGCCCCCCCGGCGCCGTGGGGAGATGGGTCGCAGACGATCCCCTTCGCTTCGTGCGAAGCGGGCGTGCGCTTCCTTCGGACATCGCTACCGGCCTGAACGTCTCGCGGCGACGCGCGGCGCTTTGGCCATCTTGCCGTCGGGAATGACCCCGGCGGTGAAACCAAGACTGGAGACCGCAATGGACCGCGCACAAAAGGCCGAGTCGATCGAGACGCTGAAGGGCGTCTTCGCCGACGCCGGCGCCGTGGTCGTGACCCACAACCTGGGTCTGACCGTTGCGGAAATGGAAGACCTGCGCGGCCGGCTGCGTACCGCCGGCGGCGCGTTCAAGGTGGTCAAGAACCGCCTGGCGCTGAAGGCGCTCGAAGCCGAAGAGGGCAGCGACTACCACCCCCTGTTCAAGGGTCCGGTGGGCATCGCCTTCGCCCCCGACGCGGTGACGGCCGCCAAGGTGACCGCCGAATTCGCCAAGGCCAACGACAAGTTCGTCGTCCAGGGCGGATTCATGGGCGACAAGGTGCTGGACGCCAAGGGTGTCGAAACCCTCTCCAAGCTGCCGTCGCTGGACCAGATCCGCGCCTCGCTGCTGGGTCTGCTGAACGCCCCCGCGACCAAGATCGCCGGCGTCGTCCAGGCCCCGGCCGGCCAGCTGGCCCGGGTGTTCAACGCCTACGCCACCAAGGACGCGGCGTAAGCCGCTTCTCCATCTCCGCATCTCCTCAAACCAACATCCTCCGAAGGAACTGAAAACATGGCCGATCTCGCCAAAATCGTCGAAGACCTGTCCAAGCTGACCGTGCTGGAAGCCGCCGAACTGTCCAAGCTGCTGGAAGAAAAGTGGGGCGTCAGCGCCGCCGCTCCGGTGGCCATGGCCATGCCGACCGGCGGCGCCGGCGGCGGCGCTCCGGCCGAAGCTGCTGAAGAGCAGACCGAGTTCACCGTCGTCCTGATCGACGGCGGCGACAAGAAGATCAACGTGATCAAGGAAGTCCGCGGCGTCCGTTCGGACCTGGGCCTGAAGGAAGCCAAGGACCTGGTCGAAGGCGCTCCGCAGAACGTCGTCGAGAACGTCTCGAAGCAGCAGGCCGACGAAGTCGCCAAGAAGCTGACCGAGGCCGGCGCCAAGGTCCAGATCAAGTAAGGTCTGCCGGTCTTTCCGCCTCGCGCGGAAAGCGGAACGACGGGCCCGATGGGAAACCATCGGGCCCTTCTTTCGTTCGGCCCCGCTGGCGGGTCGACCCGTCGCGCCCCACCTGTGGGCTCCCGAACGAAAGGCCCTCCCCATGAAGATCCTGATGGTGCTCACCTCGCATGACCTGCTGGGCGACACCGGCAAGAAGACCGGCTTCTGGCTGGAGGAGTTCGCGGCGCCCTACTACGCGCTGAAGGACGCCGGCGCGCAGATCGTGCTGGCCTCGCCCAGGGGCGGCCAGCCGCCGCTGGACCCCAAGAGCGACGAGCCGGACGCCCAGACAGCGGCGACCGAGCGGTTCAAGCAGGACGAGGCGGCTCAGCAAGCCCTGGCCTCGACCACACCGCTGGCGGACGTCGACGCGTCGGACTTCGACGCCGTCTTCTATCCCGGCGGCCACGGCCCGCTCTGGGACCTTGCCGAAGACGCGACCTCGATCGCCCTGATCGAAGCCTTCGCCCGCGCCGACAAGCCGATCGGAGCCGTTTGCCATGCGCCGGGCGTGCTGAAGAGCGTACGAGGCCCCGACGGCGAGTTGCTGGTCAAGGGTCGCCGCGTCGCGGGCTTCACCAACAGCGAGGAAGAGGCCGTGGGCCTGACCGACGTCGTGCCCTTCCTGGTGGAAGACATGCTGAAGACCAACGGCGGCGACTACACCCGTGGGCCGGACTGGGTCTCGCATGTCGTGGCCGACGGCAAGCTGGTGACGGGCCAGAACCCGGCGTCGTCGGAAAGCGTGGCGGAAGAGCTGGTCAAGCTGCTGACCTGAGCGCGTCGGCTGCCGTGCGGGCGCAGCCCGGGTTGCGCCCCGACGTCGCCGGGTTAGGCTGGGCCGGAGGAGGGGCCGGCTCATGATCCGTACGCTTCTGGCGGCCGCCGTGCTGGCGTCCCTCGCCGCCTGCGATCAGGGGGTGGAGATTCCCGACCCCGCCACGGTCGTGCCGCCCAAGCGGGCGCCGCTGCCCGAGCCGCCCATGACCTCGGCCAAGGCGATCCAGGTGCTCGACGGCATGCCGCTGCAGTGCAAGTCGATGGCGGTGGTCATGTTCGACATGAGCCGCTGCCTGCACAAGACGCCCGAGGGGCTGCCGGACGACGACAAACTGCTGGCCGACCTCGTCGCCCTCCGGGCGGAACTGGAAGCGCTGGACCCGGACGTGGTCGAGACGACATGCTCCACGCGCTATGCCGAACTGGAATCCACGCCGAAGCCGCGGGAGTGCTGGTAAAGGCCGGCGGCGCACTCCAGAAGGGCCTCATGCAGCCACATCGCCCCGGGATCGCGGTCGATCCGGTCGGCCGAAATGAGTGACGGTGAAAAGCTTCGCACCGCGATCGGCGGAGCGGCGACGGCCAGGCCGAACGCGTCCGCCCACTTCTCGGCGAAGCGTCGCGGAAGCGTCAGCATAAGGTCGGTCCGGGCGGCCACGGCCAGGGCCACGAAGAAGTTCGGGGCCGTCGCGGCCACGGTCCGTCGCGCGCCCAGGCGTCGCAACGTGAAGTCGACGATCCCCGAGGGCTCGCCGTCCTGCGACACCAGCAGGTGCCGCTCGGCCAGATAATCCTCCAGCGTGGGCGCCGCGTCGAACGCCGTCCGGCGCACGACGGCATAGGTCTCCTCGCCCAGAGGCGTGATGCGCAGTCCCGGCGTCGCCTTCCACAGGTGACCAAGACCCAGGTCGATCCGCCCGTCCAGCACCGCCGCCGCCATGGCGTCTCTCGGCAGGGCCTGGGTGGTCAGCACGACGTCGGGGGCGAGACGGCGGATGTGACCGATCAGGTCGGGCAGCAGCAGGGAGGCTGTCGAGTCCAGGGCCGACAGGCGGAACCGGCGATCACTGTTGGCCGGATCGAAAGCGGGTTGGGGCACGCAGAGGTCACCAAGGGCCTCGAGGACGGCGGTGATCCGTGGCGCAAGGGCATGGGCGCGCTGCGTCGGCCGCATTCCATGCGGAAGCCGCTCGAACAGATCGTCGCCCAGCGCCAGTCGCAACCGCGTCAGCCCGTGACTGGCGGCCGAAGGCGACAGGTTCAGCCGCTTCGCCGCTCCGGCCAGCTTGCCGCCGCGATAAACCTCCTGGAACAGCAGCAGAAGGCTGGGATCCAAGCGTCGGACTGCAGTTTCATGCATGTCAGAGTCCCGATGATTGCACTGGCGTGCATGACAGGGATGATCTGAAATCCGTCTCCCCGCAAGGAGCGACGACATGAGCCTGAAGGACGTCAATCCCGTCGATCCCGCGCGCCGAAGGCGCATCGCCCTGGTGATCGCCAATCCCTCGACGTCGCCCGTCACGGGCTGGCCCGTGGGCTTCTGGTGGAGCGAGCTGACCCACCCGTGGCATGCCTTCGCCGAGCGCGGCTATGAGGTGGAGCTGTTCTCGCCGGACGGCGGCCGGTGCGAGGCCGACGCCATGAGCGACCCGCGCGATCCCGGCGGCTATTCCGCCGGCGATTTGATCTCTATGGGCTTCATCGCCACTCCAGCCTTGGTCGCCTTGGTCGAGACCACGCGGCCCGTCGCGGAGATCACGCTGGATCGGTTCGACGCCATCGTTGTGGCGGGCGGCCAGTCGCCCATGGTCAGCTTCGAGGCTGCCACCGGCCTGCATGCCGTGTTTCAAGCCTTTCACGAGGCGGGCAAGGTCGCCTGTGCCCTGTGTCACGGCACGGCAGTCCTGGCCTTCTGCCGCACGCCCGGGGGTCGGCCGCTGGTCGAGGGGCGCACGGTGACCGGCTTCGCCAACGTCGAGGAGGATTTCGCCGACCGTGCCGTCTGGGACTATGGCCTGCTGCCCCGCGGCACGCACCTGATGGCCTGGCGCATCGAGGACCGGCTGAAGGCCCAGGGCGCCAACTATGTCCAGGGCGGCCTGTGGCGCGGCTTCGCCGTGCGGGACGGCAATCTGATCACCGGCCAGCAGAACTTTTCCGGCGGAGAGACCGCAGCCCTGGTCATCGACGCGCTGGGCGGCTGACGCCGCCTAGTCGGTTCTCGGCGCCAAGATCTCGCTGAGGCGATCGCGCGTGCCGGGGATGCGTTCAAGGCGCGGGTAGCGCAGGCCGTCGTGGTAGTCGAACTGGATCGTCCGCTCGCGTGATCCGTTGCGGATGACCACGCTGATGGGCCGGTCGTTCCCCTTTGAGGCGGTGATCGCGGCGGCCAGGTTCGCGGCGTTGCCGGGCTGTCCGTCGACGCTGGCCAGAGACCAGCCCGTGCCGATGCCGGCCTCATACGCCGGGCCGCCCCAGAGGACGTTGGTGATGCGCGTGCCCGACAGGTTGAAGCCCAGCGAGTACTGGAAGTCGCCGCCGCCCGAGCCGTTGACGTACTGCTCCACCTCCGTCGGCTGATCGACGTAGATCAGCCGCCAGCCCGAACGCTGCAGACCCTCCAGCGGCGCCTTGGCCTCGGGCCCGACGGCGTCGAGCCGCGCGCGCAGGAAGCCGTCCCAATCGTAGGGCGCCACCGCGGTCAGCGCCTCGATCACGCCGTTGTAGGTGTAGGGCGTCGCCTCCCACACCCCGTCCTGGATGCCGTGGAAGCCGCGGGCGAAGTCGTCCAGCGAGCGCCGGTCGCCGGTCAGCTCGCGGATCTTGGAGTCCACGTCCAGCCAGACGAGCAGAGCCTCGCGGTAATAGTCGCCCGTGCCGCGCATCCACGACGACCAAGGCGTGACGGTGCGGTATCCCAGAAGGTTGTGGTTGGTGGTGTCCTGGAGCGCGCGCCACTCGCGCCCGGGCTGGTTTTCGTAGAAGGCGGCCTGGCCGGCGATGTTGACGATCGCCTCTTCCGGCGTGGTCAGGCCGGCGCGCGTGGCCAGGACCTCGCCCCAGTATTCGGTCAGGCCCTCATAGACCCACAGCAGGGTGTTCTGCACCGGGGTGTTCAGGTTCGGCGTGATCTGGTCGGCGGGGCGGCGGAACTTGCCGTTCCAGGTATGGACGTACTCGTGCGGCAGCAGGGTGCGGGCCCCGTGATAGATGGTCCATTCCTGGAAGAAGTTGGCCGGCACCGCGTTCTCGCTGGAGCGGTGATGCTCCAGCCCGATCCCGCCCAGCTGGTTGGAGTTGGCCAGCAGGAACTCATATCGGTCGAAGGGCCGCGTGCCGAACAGGCGGTCGGCCTGGACCACCATGTTGCGGAAGCCCGCCAGTTGCTCGTCGGTGATCGCGATCGACGCCGGCGTGTCGCCCAGAATGTGCAGACGCACCGGCGAGCGGCCGCCCGGATCCAGATCGACGACGCGATGGTTGCGGCCGGCGAACATCGGGCTGTCGGCCAGCATTTCCAGATCGATCGGCTCGAAAACGGCCAGACCGTCCTCGAACGAGCGAGTGTCCAGGGCGACGCCGTAGTTCCAGCCTTCCGGCAACTGCACCGAGGTCTGCACCATGATGCCCGAGTGGCGATAGCCCGCGGGATAGAGAATGGCCTTCTCGAATTGCAGGTTCGACACGTCGGGCGTCATCACGACGCGCCAGGTGCTGTTCTCCGGCTGGGTCAGCCACTGGAACGACACCTCGATTTCGCGGATGCCCGCCGGCACGTCGAGATGGAAGGCATAGGGGTCGATGGTGTCGCGCAGCCACTCGATCCTCTGGCCGTTCCCGGTCACCGTCAGGCCGGCGATCAGCTGGATCGGTCCGGTCGGCGCGTGGTTGCCGGGCAGGAACTTGGGATAGAGCAGCGTCATCGGGCCGGCGGCGGGCACGGGAATGGTCTGGCGCACGCGGACGACCTTGCGGTCCAGATCGGTGGCGTCGACCTCGTGCCGGATCACGCCCGGGAAGCGCTCGGCGGTCGGGGTCGGGATGGCCGGGATGTCGCGAGGCAGGCTCTGCAGGCCGGCCTGGGCCTGGGCGGAGGCCGAGCCGGCGGCGCCGGCCGTCATCAGCGCCGCGACGCAGGCGGCCACGAGCAGGGTGGGGCGGGCGCGCGTCATCGGGTCACTCTCTCGACAGCGGAAGGGGCAAGGGCGGCGACCTTCGCCATGCCCGTCCGGAGCGTCAAGCTTGGCCGGAAGATCAGTCCGGGCGCACGACTTGGCAGGTGACGTTGCGCGCCGACAGGGCCTCGCACGCGGCGCGGGCGGCCTCCTCGGTCATGCCGGTGAAGCGCGAGCGCCACCAGCCCGAGGCGCTCATGACCCGACGCTCGGCGCCGGAGAACTGGCTGCGGAAGCGGCGGTTGACCTCGTCCAGCCAGTCGCGTGCCACCGTCTCGTCGCGGAAGGCGCCGACCTGGACCGACCAGCGGCCCTCAGGCGCGGCGGGGCGGGCGGGCGGGCGTCGCTGGGCGGCGGGCGGCGGGGTGGGCTGGCGGTTCAGCTCCGCCGTGCGGTCCGACCGGGGCGCCGGCGCGGAGACCAGGCGGACATCGGAGTCCTCAGGCTCGGCCCGGCTGCCGGCCGTGGAGTCGCCGGGGAGCGAGGCGTAGAGCACGCCGCCCTCGGCAGGTTCCGGCCCTATGCCGAATCCGCGCTGCTCGAAGAAGGTCTGGGCCACCTCGATCCGCTCGCCGCCGCGACGCCGCGACGCGACTTCGAAGCCGGTCGTCATCAGTTCCGCCACGTGCTCATTGCGCGAGGCGGTCGATCGACCGCCCAGCACGACGGTGATGATCCGCCGCCCGTCGCGGACCGCCGAGGCGGCCAGATTGTAGCCCGAGGCGTTGGTGAAGCCGGTCTTGATCCCGTCATAACCCTGCCCGGAATTCAGCAGGCCGTTGGTGTTGCGGTACTCGCGCCCGCCGTAGAACCAGCTGTTCACCCCGAAGAAGCGGTAATGTTGGGGGAAGTCCCGCAGCAGGGCCCGGCACAGGAGGGCCAGGTCGCGCGCGCTGGTCAGCTGGCGGCTGTCGGGCAGGCCGTTGGCGTTGGCGTACCGGGTCTGGGTCATGCCCAGCTCCTCGGCCTTCAGCGTCATCATGGCGGCGAAGCGGGTGTGCGACCCCGCGACGTGCTCGGCCAGCGCCACGGCCATGTCGTTGGCCGACCGGATGGCGGTGGCCAGGATGGCGTCCTCGACCGTGATCGTCTGGCCGGCGGCCAACCCCAGTTTCGACGGCGGCTGGCCAGCGGCATGGGGCGAGACTCGGATCACGTCGTCCAGCTTGATCTTGCCCTGCTCCAGCGCCTCGAAGACCAGATAGAGGGTCATCACCTTGGTGATGGAGGCGGGATAGCGGCGCGCGTCGGCGTGGCGCGCGAACATGACCTCGCCCGACTCGGCGTCGATCACGATGGCGGCGTATCGCAGATTCTCCTGAGCCACGACCGGCGTCGCCGCGGGCGCCGCGGTCAGCGACAGGGTCAACAGGATGGAAAAGACCGCCAGCGTTCGACGCAGGATCAAGGCCATCGCTCACTCACTTCCGCTGCTTCCGGTCGCCCGGACGCCCCCCGGCCACGCGAGGGCTAACATGACGCGCTTCAGTTTCGTGGTCCTTAACGGCACGTCAACGGAGATTTGAACGGCTTCGCCATACGCGCGATGTTGCGGTGCACAAAAATCCCTTGACCCGCGTTCGCACTTGCACCATATGAGCCTCGCGAGCGGGTCCGCCCCGCCGAAGACCTTGATCGGCGACCCAACGCCGCAACGAAGTTCAGGAGAGACCCACATGGCCGACGCCGCCGAAACCATCACCGCCGCCGCCAAGAAGAACGTCGAGACCGCCACCGCCCAGGTGAAGGCCTCGACCCAGCAGGCTCAAGCCCAGGCCGAGAAGTTCCAGGCCGCCGGCGCCCAGGCCTTCCGCGAAGGCGTCGACAAGTCCGTCGCTTCGATGACCGAGCTGAACGCCCACGGCAAGAAGAACCTGGAAGCCCTGGTCGAGTCGGCCACGGCCGCCCAGAAGGGCGTCGAAACCCTGTCGCAGCATGCCCTGGCCTATTCGAAGAAGACCTGGGAAGGCAACGTCGCCGCCGCTCAGTCGATGTCGCAGGCCCGCTCGGTGCAGGAGTTGATCGAGCTGCAGACGACCTGGGCCAAGTCGGCCACCGAAGCCTATCTGTCGGAAGTCACCAAGATGACCGACGTCTTCACCGCCTCGGTGAAGGACAGCTTCAAGCCGATCAACGAGCGCGTCACCGCCTCGGTCGAGAAGTTCCAGGCCGCCCGCTGATCGCGGATAGCACCTGAAAGACACGAAGGCCCCGGCGGAGACGCCGGGGCCTTTTCGTTTGCGCGCAAAAACCTGTGACTTGCCGCGTCTTCAAATCAGGCCATCATTCCCCATCTAGTCCATCGACTCCCCACCGGACGACGAATGCCCACCAGACGTTCAGGAGAGACGGGAGGCGGCCAGGGGGTCGCCACCGTCACCGAGACGAAGCCGAAGCTTCAGAAGCCCTCGCTGTACCGGGTGCTGATCCTGAACGACGACTACACGCCCATGGAATTCGTCGTCTACGTGCTGGAGCGGTTCTTCCAGAAGGACCGTGAGGCGGCCACCCGCATCATGCTGCATGTGCACCAGCATGGCGTCGGCGTGTGCGGCGTCTTCACCTATGAGGTGGCCGAAACCAAGGTCGCCCAGGTGATCGAGACGGCGCGACGTCACCAGCACCCCCTGCAATGCACGATGGAAAAGGATTGAGAGGAACCTCCCCATGCCCTCGTTTTCCCGTCCTCTCGAAGAGACCCTGCACCGCGCGGTTCACTATGCGAACGCCCGCCGGCACGAGTACGCCACGCTGGAGCACCTGCTGCTGGCGCTGATCGACGACCCGGACGCCACGAACGTGATGACGGCCTGCAACGTCGATCTTCAGGCGCTGAAGGCGGCGTTGACGCTGTACGTCGACAACGACCTGGCCGCCCTGGCCACGGCAGACGGCGACGACGCGAAGCCGACCGCCGGCTTCCAGCGCGTGATCCAGCGCGCGGTGATCCACGTCCAGTCCTCGGGCCGCGAGGAGGTGACCGGCGCCAACGTCCTGGTCGCCATCTTCAGCGAGCGCGAAAGCCACGCCGCCTATTTCCTGCAGGAGCAGGACATGACGCGGTACGACGCGGTCAACTTCATCGCCCACGGCATCGCCAAGAAGGCGGGCTCGGGGGAGACGCGCCCGGCACGCGCCGCCGGCCAGTCGCCGGAGGACGCTGAGGACGCCGCCGCCGCCAAGACGGGCGGAGAGGCGCTGGAGGCCTATTGCGTGGATCTGAACGCCAAGGCGTCCAAGGGCAAGATCGATCCCCTGATCGGTCGTCATGGCGAGGTCGAGCGCTCGATCCAGATCCTGTGCCGCCGCACCAAGAACAACCCGCTGCTGGTCGGCGACCCGGGCGTCGGCAAGACGGCCATCGCCGAAGGCCTGGCGCGCAAGATCGTCAAGGGCGAGGTGCCGGACGTGCTGAAGGGCGCGACCATCTACAGCCTCGACATGGGCGCCCTGCTGGCCGGAACCCGCTATCGCGGCGACTTCGAGGAGCGGCTGAAACAGGTCGTCAAGGAGCTGGAGACGCACGACGACGCCATCCTGTTCATCGACGAGATCCACACCGTGATCGGCGCGGGCGCGACCTCCGGCGGGGCCATGGACGCGTCCAATCTGCTGAAGCCGGCCCTGGCGTCGGGCACGCTGCGCTGCATGGGCTCCACGACCTACAAGGAGTACCGCCAGCACTTCGAAAAGGACCGCGCCCTGGTCCGCCGCTTCCAGAAGATCGACGTCAACGAGCCGACGGTCGAGGACACGGTGAAGATCCTGAAGGGGCTGAAGACCAGCTACGAAGGGCACCACAAGCTGCGCTACACCGACGCCGCAATCCGCACGGCGGTCGAGCTGTCGGCCCGCTACATGACCGACCGCAAGTTGCCCGACAAAGCCATCGACGTGATCGACGAGGCGGGCGCTAGTCAGATGCTTCTGCCCGAATCCAAGCGGAAGAAGGTCATCGGCCAGAAGGAGGTCGAGGCCGTCATCGCCAAGATGGCGCGCATCCCGCCGAAGTCGGTCTCCAAGTCCGACGTCGAGAGCCTGAAGGAACTGCAGGCCGACCTGAATCGCGTCGTCTTCGGCCAGTCCGCGGCGATCGAACAGGTGTCCGCGGCGATGAAGCTAGCCCGTGCCGGCCTGCGCGACGCGACCAAGCCGATCGGCTGCTTCCTGTTCTCCGGCCCCACGGGCGTCGGCAAGACCGAGGTGGCCAAGCAGCTGGCGGCGACGCTGGGCATCGAGATGCTGCGCTTCGACATGTCGGAGTACATGGAGCGGCACACCGTCAGCCGCCTGATCGGCGCGCCTCCGGGCTACGTCGGGCATGACCAGGGCGGCCTGCTGACCGACGCGGTGGACCAGCATCCGCACGCCGTGGTCCTGCTGGACGAGATCGAGAAGGCGCACCCGGACGTCTACAACATCCTGCTGCAGGTGATGGATAACGGCCAGCTGACCGACGCGGTCGGCAAGAAGGTAGATTTCCGAAACGTCGTCCTGATCATGACCACGAACGCGGGTGCCGCCGACAACGCCCGCGCCGCCATCGGCTTCGGCCGCGGCAAGGTGGAGGGCGAGGACGACAAGGCCATCCAGCGCCTGTTCGCGCCGGAGTTCCGCAACCGCCTGGACGCCATCGTGGCCTTCAAGGCGCTGGATTCCGAGACTATCAAGTCGGTGGTGACCAAGTTCATCCTGCAGCTGGAAGCCCAGTTGGCGGATCGCAACATCACCATCGAACTGACGGACGAGGCCAACGACTGGCTGGCCAAGAACGGCTTCGACGAACTGTACGGTGCGCGCCCCCTGGCCCGCGTCATCCAGGAAAACATCAAGAAGCCCCTGGCCGACGACATCCTGTTCGGACGCCTGACCAAGGGCGGCCATGTGAAGGTCGAGCTGAAGGACGGCAAGATCGCCTTCGACGTCACGCCCCTGACCGGCGCGGCGGCCAGGGCGGCGGAGAAAGCCGACGAAGGGGCTGACTGATCCATGACGTCACCTCTCCTCCGCCCGCGAAGGCGGGTGGGGAGGACCGACCGCGCAGTGGCCAGGAAGGGGGCGTCTGGTACGAGAAGGGGGCGGCTCCGACGGAGACGCCCCCTTCTGGCGACTGGCGTCGCCTGTCCTCCACACCGCCTTCCGGCGGCGGAGATGTGTCCGCTTAGCGGCGGCGGCCCAGGCCGCCCAGCACGATCGCCAAGCCGGCGACGATGCCGGTGGTCAGCAGGGGCTTACGGCGGGCGAAGTCGATGCCCTTGCGGCCATATTCGCGGTATTCGACCGGGGCTTTGGCGACCAGACCGTCCAGGCCGTCGACGACCCGGCCATAGGCGTCGCGCGCCTTGCCCTTAACTTCGTCGAAGCGGCCGTCGAACTGCAGCTTGGCGTCGCCGGTCAGTTTGCCGAGGCCGGTCTTGGCCTTGCCGCCGAACTGCTCGGCCGCGCCCTGGATGCGTTGATCGGTCATGAGGAAATCTCCTGATGCGAGGGGAATGGGGGAGGAGACCGTGAAGCGCACGCGCGCCAGTCAAGGTTCCCTCTCGCCGTCGCGATCGCCAGGAAATAGACTGGGGTCATGACTTCACCCGTCCTGACCGAACGCCAGAGAAAGTGGTTCGCCTCCGTCCAGGCCAGCCTGGCGGCCAGCACCGGCCGATCGCTGGACCAGTGGCGCGAGGTGATGAAGACCTGTCCGCAGACGGGACATCGCGCCCGCCTGGCTTGGTTGAAAGCCGAGCATGGCGTCGGCGTGAACTATGGCTCGACCATCCTGGCCGCCTGCGCGCCGGAGGGTGAGCCCAGCTGGGACGAGCCTGAGGCCCTGCGCGACGTCCTGTGGAGGGACGCAGGGTCGCGGTCCATTCTGGAGGCCGTCGAGCAGGCCACGGCGGGCATCGCCGACGTGGTGCCGACCCAGCGCAAGGGCTACACGGCCTTTTCCCGCGCCGTGCAGTTCGCGGCGATGCGACCGCTGAAGGGCGGGAAGGCGCTGCTTGGACTGAAGCTCGATCCGGAGGCTTCGCCACGCCTGTCGCCGCCGGTGCGGCGCGAGAGCTGGTCCGAGCGGCTGGTCTCCGTGGTCGAGCTGTCCGGAGCCGGCGACGTCGATGCGGAGATCGCGCGTCTGTTCGCCGACGCCGCCGAGAACGGCTAGGCCTTCGATCCCGCGATCAGCGCGGCGCGCTCGTCCGGCGTCAGCGCGCGCCAACGGCCCTCCGGCAGATCGTCCAGGTGCAGCGGGCCGATGCGCACGCGCAACAGGTCCGTGACCTCCAGCCCGACCAGGTCGCACATGCGCCGGATCTGGCGCTTGCGGCCTTCCTTCAGGACGAAGCGCAGCCGCTGGGGCTCGATCTGGGTGACTCGGGCGGGCTTCAGCTTGCGGCCGTCCAGCTCCAGCCCGTGGCGCAGCCGGGTCAGGGCGGTCTCGGTGACCCGGCCCTCGACCCGCACCAGATATTCCTTGTCCAGTTCCGACTCGGGACCGATCACCGCCTTGGCCACCACGCCGTCCGAAGACAGCAGCAGAAGGCCGCGTGAATCCTCGTCCAGTCGCCCTATGGGGGGCAGGGAGGCGTCGCGGGCCGGCGCCTCGTCCTCGCCGACGCGGTTGGCCGCCGTGAGCAGGCGAACCGCAGGCGTCTTGCCCGGCTCCGGCTGGCCCGAGACGTAGCCGACCGGCTTGTTCATGACGATCGTCAGGCCTTCCGAGAGAACCGCCTGCGCCTTGCCGCTCAGCGTCAGCGTCTGGCCGGGTTGGATCTTGCGTCCGGCGTCGGTGACGGTCTCGCCGTCGATCGACACCAGGCCTTCGGCGATCAGAGCGTCCGCCTCGCGCCGCGAGCAGAGGCCGGACTGGCCCATGAACTTGTTCAGGCGGACGGGATCGGGGCCGTCGTGGATGCGCGAGACGCTCACGGCCAGGCCCTGAACAGCAGCATCAGATTGTTCGCGGGCATGGGCTTGCGCAGGGTGAAGGCGAGTCCGTGCGCCGATGCGGCGGCCACGACCGCGTCGCGGTCGCGCAGACCCCAGTCCGGATCGCGCGCCTTCAGGCTGTCGTCGAAGGCCAGATTGCTGGGCGCCGTTTCCACGTCGGCTTCCAGGAACGGTCCATAGAGGACAAGCAGCCCGCCGGGGCGGGTCAGGACGCGGGCGGCCAGCCGCATCAGGGACTCGGTCGCTGCCCTAGGGGCGATGTGGATCATGTTGGCGCAGAAGACCGCCTTGACCGTCATGTCCGGCCAGGTCGCCTCGTCCAGCACGTCGATCGGCAGGCTGGGCCCGAGATTCGGCGGGCCGTCCCCGCGCCAGGCCTCGACGCTGGCACGGGCTTCGGCCGAAGGATCGCTGGGCGTCCAGTCGATGTCGGGCAGGGCGGCGGCGAAGGCGGCGGCGTGCTGGCCGGTGCCCGAGGCGATTTCCAGCACCGGCCCCGAAGCGGGCAGGTGGGCGCGCAAGACGCGAAGGATCGGCTCCACGTTCCGGCTCGCGGCCGGTGAGACGCGGGCGCCGTCGGGACTCGGCGGGGCGGGGTCGAGGGTCTGCACGGGGGTGAGATAGCGCGCCCGACGACGCGCGGCGACGGGCGAAATGCACGTCCGATCCGCGACCCGCCTCGCGCAGGGTTGAAACGTGCTGCGGTTGACGCGGCGTCGGCTTGGGTGTCTTTCCCGCTGAAACAATGCGTGACCGCGCAAAGAGGAAGACGCTCGAGGGGGCTCCAAGACCGCCCGGGCCGTTCAGGAGAGAGTAAGCATGACGTCGACTGTTCCCGGCCTCCGCCCGGCCCCGACCGCGCACGCCGGCCTGATCGCCTGGGTCGAGCAGATCGCGGCCCTGACCAAGCCCGCCCGCGTCCACTGGTGCGACGGCTCCGAGGCCGAGAAGAAGGCCGTCGTCGCCGACCTGATCGGCAAGGGCACGCTGCGCGCCCTGGATCCGGTCAAGCGCCCCGGCAGCTTCTACGCCGTTTCGGACCCCAAGGACGTGGCGCGCGTCGAAAGCCGCACCTTCATCTGCTCGGCGAATGAGATCGACGCCGGCCCGACCAACAACTGGGCCGACCCGGTCGAGATGCGCGCCCGCATGAATGGCCTGTTCGACGGCTGCATGGCCGGCCGGACGATGTATGTCGTGCCGTTCTCGATGGGTCCGCTGGGCTCGAAGATCAGCGCCCTGGGCGTCGAGATCACCGACAGCGGCTACGTCGCCGTGTCGATGGGCATCATGACCCGCATGGGCAAGGCGGCGCTGGACGTGCTGGGCGCCGACGGCGAGTTCGTGCCCTGCGTCCACACCCTGGGCGCGCCGCTGGCCGAGGGCGAGGCCGACGTGCCGTGGCCGTGCAACGAGGAGAAGTGGATCGTCCACTATCCCGAGACGCGCGAGATCTGGTCCTACGGCTCGGGCTACGGCGGCAACGCGCTCTTGGGCAAGAAATGCTACGCCCTGCGCATCGCCTCGGTCATGGCCCGCGACGAGGGCTGGCTGGCCGAGCACATGCTGATCCTGAAGCTGACGCCGCCGCAGGGTTCGCCCAAGTACGTCGCCGCCGCCTTCCCCTCGGCCTGCGGCAAGACCAACCTGGCCATGCTCCAGCCCACCCTACCGGGCTGGAAGGCCGAGACGGTCGGCGACGACATCGCCTGGATGCGCTTCGGCGACGACGGCCGCCTGTACGCCGTGAACCCGGAGGCCGGCTTCTTCGGCGTGGCGCCGGGCACCAGCCGAAACACCAACCAGAACGCACTGGAAACGCTGGCGAAGGACACCGTCTTCACCAACGTGGCCCTGACCGCCGACGGCGACGTCTGGTGGGAAGGCCTGACGAAGGAAGCGCCCGCGAACCTGACGAACTGGACCGGCGAACGCCACGACCCCTCGTCGGGCAAGCCCGCGGCCCATCCCAACGCCCGCTTCGCCGCGCCGGCGCACCAGTGCCCGACCATCGCGCCGGAGTGGGAAGATCCGAAGGGCGTGCCGATCGACGCCATCCTGTTCGGCGGGCGCCGCGCCTCGGCCGTGCCGTTGGTGACGGAAGCGTTCGACTGGGAACACGGCGTCTTCATGGGCTCCACGGTGGCCTCGGAGGGCACCGCCGCGGCCGAGAACAAGGTCGGCGAACTGCGCCGCGACCCGTTCGCCATGCTGCCCTTCTGCGGCTACAACATGGGCGATTACTTCGCCCACTGGCTGCGGATGGGCGAAGGCCGTGAGGCGGCGAAGCTGCCGCGCCTGTACTTCGTCAACTGGTTCCGCAAGGACCGCGACGGCAAGTTCATCTGGCCGGGCTTCGGCGACAACGCCCGCGTCCTGAAGTGGATCGTCGAGCGTCTGCAAGGTCAGGCCGAGGCGGTGGAGACGCCGGTCGGGCGCGTGCCGACCGCCGCCGCGCTGGACCTGACCGGTTTGTCCCTGACCGACGAGCAGCTCTCGACCCTGCTGGACGTCGACGCCGACGTCTGGGCCGAGGAGGCGTCGCTGATCCCGGAGTTCTTCGCGCAGTTCGGCGACCGCCTGCCGAAGGCGTTGTGGGCTCAGCACGCGGCCCTGACCGCGCGCCTGACCGACGAGCGCGCCGCCGCCGTCGCGGCGGAATAGAGCCGCCTCTCGCTTGCAAAACGGGCACGGGCGGTCGATCTGACCGTCCGTGACTTCCTCCCTCGACGTGATCGTGATCGGCGCGGGCGTGCTGGGCCTGGCGTCGGCGGCTGAACTCGCCGCGCGAGGTCACGTCGTGTCCGTCATCGACCCTGGCGAAGAGAACGCCTCGACGGTGGCCGCCGGCATGATCGCGCCCGCGATGGAATCGGCGCTGGACGACCTGTCCCTCGACGTCGTCGCCGTGCTGACGGCCGCGCGCAGGCTGTGGCCGGACTTCGCGCGTCGCCACGGTCTGCGGCTGATCGAAGACGGCGCGGAATGGCGGGGGCAGGGGGGCGAGGAGGTGGCCCGTCGTCTGCACGCTTTGGCTTGGGAATCAGAGATCACCGAAGACCGCGTCGCCACTCCCCATGACGCCCGGATCGAGCCGGCCGAAGCGCTCTCGCACCTCGCGTCGCGCGTGGGGGTCGTGACTGGGCGCGCGATGGAGGCGCAGCGGGCCGAGCGCGGCTGGTCGGTCGTGCTGGATGATGGGCGGAAGCTCTCGGCCGATCGTCTGGTGGTCGCCACGGGCGCAGGGCCGGCGCTGAAGGGCCTCCCTCCCAAGGTGGCGGCTTTGATCGCCCGGATTCAGCCCATTCGAGGACAGCTGGCCGAGGTGGACGGGGCGGGCCCCGCCCTCACCGTCCGCACGGCCGCCGGCTATGCCGTGCCGTCTGCAGGAGGCATGGTCGTCGGGGCCAGCATGGAACCGGGCGTGCGCGATCTGGAGCCCGATCCGGAAGCTGCCGCTCGTCAGGTGCGTGCCGTGTGCGAAGAGGCGGACTTGGCCGAAGGCTCGATCCGTCCCCGTGTGGGCGTTCGCGGCGCCCTGCCGGACCGCCTGCCCGCCGCCGGGAGGCTGGAGGGCGTGGCGGTGGCGCTGGCGCCCCGTCGCAACGGGTGGCTGCTTGCGCCTCTGGTGGCCAGGGTCGTCGCCGACGCGCTGGAAGGGCGACCGTCCGAACCCTGGGCGGCCGCCCTCGCGCCGGATCGGCCGGGGCTGGACCTTGATTCACCGCATCGTCGACGCGCGAAGCGCGTCAACTCAGGCGGATCAGACCCTAGCGCTCCGGCAGGGTGAACCGCAGGGTTACGTTCACCCGGGCCCCCTCGACCGCGCGCCCGTCGACGGTTCGCGGCGACATGCGGAAGTCGCGCGACAGCCTTAGCGCCGCCCGCCCGAAGCCCTGGCTGGCCGGCGTCTCGTCGGCCACGACGCAGCCGGTCAGGGTTCCGTCCACCCGCACCGTGCAGGTCAATCGCGCCGAACCGGTGATGCCGGCGTTCAGCGCCCGATCCGGATAGGCCTCCATCAGGGCCTGACCGGTGGGCCTTCTGACCCAGTCCGGATTCGTGACCAAGCCCAGAGGGGCCGGCTCGGCGACCGTCGTCGTGGCCGTGCCGTCGGTCGTCGCCGTCGGCTCCGGCGTCAGATCGATCGGACCCGACGGCGCGTCAGTCGCGTCGCTGGGCGTGTAGGGGATGGTCTCAGTGGGCGTCTGTGGGATCGGCGTCACGTTGAGCGGCGTCGTCTGGGCGGGCTTGGCCTGTGTGCGCTCGATCGGTTTCGGCTCCGGCGGCTTCGGTCGGGGCGGCGGCAACAGATCGATGATCGGACCTTCCTCAAGAATCGTCGGCTCGGGTGGCGTCCACCGCTGGTTCAGCAGCCAGACCCCGGCGCCGACGTGCGCAGCCACCGAAAGCGCCGCCCCCGCCCACATCCAGGCCGGCAGACGCGTCTTGCGCGCCTCTCGGGTCCACACGGGGGCCGATGGGCCTCCCGCCGTCCGCATCATCATCATGGCCGTCACTCCCTGTCAGAAGCGCCCCCGGCCTTTCCCCAGAAATCAGTGCGCGCTCACCTTGCGGCAAGTTTGCGGCGGGAAGCATCGCGCCGACCGGATTCGTCATGTGACGTCAGACGCTTGTGGCGACCGCGCAACGGGCCGGGTTCGACGGCCGGCGCCCAAGTATGAATTTCGTCCAAAGGCGCGACCGAGCGATTAAGGTCTCGTTAACCGCGTTCTTCGACCGTCAACTCGTGACCCTGTCCGCGATTCGAGCATCCGGAGGCGTGGAGGCGGCTATCCGCCGCGCTTCGGATTCGACGGGGGTCGACTTCGACTTTCTGATGCGGACGGCGCGGCGCGAAAGCGGGATGAATCCCTCGGCGAAGGCCCCGACGTCCTCGGCGTCCGGCCTGTTCCAGTTCATCGAACAGACCTGGCTGGGCACGCTGAAGGAGCACGGCCGCAAGCATGGCTATGGCCAGTACGCCGACCTGATCTTCCGCGGGAACGACGGGCGGTGGCACGTCAGCGGCTCGGCCCGGAACGTTGTGCTGGACCTGCGGTTCGACCCCGTCGCGGCCTCGGCCATGGCGGCCGAGCTGACGGCGTCGAACGCCGCCTATCTGCGCGGCCGCACGGGCCGTGAGCCGACGGCGACCGATCTGTACGCCGCCCACTTCCTGGGGCCTGCGGGCGCCGCGTCCCTGATGCAGGCGCTGGACCGGCGGCCGGGGTCCAGCGCGGCGGCCCTGTTTCCTCAGGCGGCGGGGGCCAACCGCTCGATCTTTTATCGCGACGGGCGCGCGGCGACCGTGGAAGAGCTGTACGCCAATCTTGGCCGCCATGCGGGGGGCGGCGCTCCGGCTTCAGGCGCGAGCACGGCGCCGTCCGGCGGCTACATCCGCGACGGGCGAGTCGATCTGGACGCTCTAGCTCAAGGGCGGCTCGAGCAGAACCGAGCGCTTCTGGCCTTGCTGCTGGGGCAGGGGGATGACGACGGGGCCGGCGCCTTCCGCGCAGCGTTCGGCGACCCGGGCCGCGCCGCCTGACGATCGAGGTAAACCGGACGTTAAGCCTGTCGGCGCACCTTCTGCACATGACCGCCCTTCGCTCCCGCCTCACCGAAGCCGACGTCCGCCGCTTGGTGAAGTCCACCGATGAGGACGAGCGCGCCGCAGCCGCCCACAAGCTGTGCCGCAGCATGGATCAGGCCGAGTTGTCGGATGAAGATCGCGCCGCCGCCCACAAGATACTGCGCCTGATGGCCCAAGACGCCGCGGAACTGGTGCGGCGCGCAATGGCCGTGACTCTGAAGGCGTCCGACCTGATTCCGCACGACGTCGCGCGCCGTCTCGCCGCCGACGTCGACAGCGTCGCACTGCCGATCATCGGCTTCTCGCCCGCCTTCACCGACGAGGATCTGATCGAGATCGTCAGGGCAGGCTCGGCCGTGCGGCAGGTCGCCGTCGCCGCGCGTCCCTTCGTGTCCCGCGACGTGTCCGACGCTGTGGCCGAGGTGGCCTGTCCTGAGGCCGCGCACACTCTCGCGGCCAACGACAACGCCGACGTGTCGGAAAGGGCGTTGAACCGCCTCGTCGATCGCTTCGGCGACGGGCCCGAAATGGTCGCCGCCGTCGCCTATCGTCAAGCGCTCCCGCTGTCCGTGACCGAACGCCTGGTCGAACTCGCGTCGGACGCCGTGCGCGAACATTTGATCTCACGTCATGCCGTCGCACCGGAGACCGCCATCAGGCTCGCCGCGCATGCGCGCGAGCGCGCGACGGTCGATCTGATCGATCAGGCGGAAGGAGAGCCCGATCTGGGCGTCTTCTGCGCGCGTCTGAACGCCCGTAAGGCGTTGACCGCGTCGGTTCTGCTGAGGGGGCTGGCGAGGGGGCAGCTCGCCTTTCTTGAACACGGCCTCGCCGAGCTGGCTGGGACGCCGCATTCCCGCGCCGCGCTTATGGTCCATGACGCCGGTCCATTGGGCCTGAAGGCCATTTATGACCGCGCCGGACTGCCGCCCAGGCTGTTCGCGGCTTTCCGCGCCGGCGTCGACACTTTCAAGGGGATGCAGGCCGAAGGGCACGACACCACGGGTGAAGATTTCCGCCAGCGCATGCTGGAGCGGTTTCTCACCCAGCGTCCCGGCGCGCCCCGCGAGGATTTGGCCTGGCTGATGGAGCGACTCGACAAGGCGCCGGAGCCGATGCGGGCGCAGGCGGCCTGACGCGAAATGAGCGCGGACCTCCAGGTCCGCATCCACTTGATGATCGCAAGAGCGGGCCTGAAGATCCGCCCTCCAGAAGCCTCAGGCCAGGTGTTCGGCCGTGCGGACTTCGAGAGCCTCGACCAGAGCTTTGCCGACCGGATGCTCGTCGGTCTGGATGCGGTCGCGGACCACCGCCTTGATCGCGTCGATGTGAGCGTCGACCAAGATCATCGGCGCGCTCAGCCGCTTGTTCGCGTCATCCAGCAATTTGCACAACGATCCGGCGATCCGGGTCACCAGCGGATACTGATAGGTGCCGCCCAGGCCCTTCAGGTCATGGGCGCGGAAATAGAGTTGCTCCGCCGTCTCCGCCGTCAGCCCCTGCGCCTTGATGGCGGCACGCGCCGCCTCCAGCTTGTCCAACTCGTCCTGAAGCCACTGGCTGAACTGGCCGGCCATTGCCGCGAGGGCTTCTTCAGCCTTCGCGATCGCCCTCGCGTCGATCGCCCCGAAGCCGCCGCCCACCTTCAGACGCAAGGTGTTCGGCGGATTGATGACTTGGGCCGGGTTGCTCACGGGGACGCTCCTGAAACGCTTCCCATAAGCGTGCCGCGTCGGCGTTAAGAACACGTATGCGGCGCGTCAGGCGGCGAACTGTTCGGCCAGAACCCGCTCGTCGAAAGACCGTCCCGCGTCGAACAACATGGTCAGGGCGACGTCGCGCCGCTCCCGAACTTCGACCCGCGTCACGCGCCGCACCTCGAAGCCGTCGGCCGTGGAACTGACCGGCCGCTTGTCGGCCTCCAGGATTTCAAACGTGACCCGTGACTGGTGAGGCAGAAGGGCGCCGCGCCAGCGGCGGGGACGGAAAGCGCTGATAGGCGTCAGCGCCAGCACTCTCGCATCCAGCGGCACGATAGGCCCGTGGGCGGACAGATTGTAGGCCGTCGAGCCCGCCGGCGTCGCCACGAGGCAACCGTCGCAGGCCAGTTCCTCCATCCGCACGCGGTCGTCGACGTGGATGCGCAGCTTGGCGCTCTGCCGCGTCTGGCGCAGCAGCGAGACCTCGTTGATGGCCAAGCCGGAATGGACCCGGCCGTCCTCCGTCCATGCGTCCATCTGCAGCGGATGGATGACCGTAGGGACGGATTCCGCCACGCGCCGCGGCAGATCGTTCTCGTCATAGTCGTTCAGGAGAAAGCCGACCGAGCCCCTGTTCATCCCATAGACGGGGGTTCGACGCTCCAGATTGCGGTGCAGGGTCTCCAGCATCGACCCGTCGCCGCCCAGGGCCACGATCACGTCGGCTTTCGCTTCCGGGACTTGACCATAGCGGGCCGTCAACCGCGCCAGCGCCGCCAGGGCCTCGGGTCGGTCGCCGGCGACGAAGGCGAGTGTTGGAAGCGAGCCAAGGGTCACCCCTCAGGCAAGCCGCAGGCGGCGCCGCTTGTCAAACCGCTTGGATGCGCGGGCCCGTGATCAGCGCGCGGAAAGCCCTCAAGGCAGACGCCGGAGAAAGCACGCCGCGGTTCCAGACGTCGCCGCCCGACTGGCCGGGGCGCCCGCCGTTCATCTGGCGCAGTTCGTGAAGCAGGGCGGGGAAGACCGCGCGGTCGATGCCCACGGCGGCGCAGGCGTAGTACAGCGGCTCGGCCGTCTCGTGAGCCATCGCCGCGTCGACCTCGTCGACCGTGAACCCTCCGAGCGTGGCCAGGCTGTGTCGGAACAGCGCGAGGCGCTTCTCCCGCGCGGCGCGCACCAGGAACCCGGCCCGCAGCTGGCCCGAAGCGTGCAGCTTGTCGACCAGGCGCCGTTCCATCTCGTCGCGCTCCGCCGAGACGGGCGTCGCTTCGCCGGGAACGCGCGGATTCCCCGGGATCACCTCGTGCACCGCCTCTTCCACGGCGCGCGCCAGTCGCGCCTCGTCGATCTCGAAGCGGTCGCCGATGGCCTGGCGCAGGGCGGCGCCGACCCACAGATACATCTGGGTGGCCAACGCCTCGGTCATCCGGGGATGCCGGGTCAGCGGCAGGCGCAGGGCGGCCACGCGTCTCGAATGCTCGACCAGCCGCCGCATGCCCTCGACGCTCACGTCCGCCGTGGAGTTGCCGGCCAGGGCCGTCAAGGTCGCGGGCTCGCCGCGGTCGATGATGACGTCCGTCACCCGTCCGCTCAGGCGAGGACGGCGCGCCACCTCCACCTGATGGTCGAGGCTGGCCTCCAGCAGCAGGCGGATCAGGGCCTCGTCCTTCAGCAGGGGACTTGCGGCGATGACCGGCCGCGCGATCTCGATCTCGTCCAGGGCCAGCATGTTGACCAGAGCGCGCGGCGCCCAATCGACGTCTGCCAGGCGATTGGACAGGATCTGGCGCATGTCGCGCTCGGCCTGCCGCGCCAGAGTCAGGAAGATGTCCTCCAGAACCGGCGTCAGCCCGGCGCCCACAGGCGCCGCCTCGCACAGCGAAAGCACGCCCAGCAACAGACGCTCTCGGTCGTCCGGAGCGCGGCTGTGGGCCAGCGCCATCAGTTCCGCGACGGGCGGTGGGGAGGGGGCGATCCGGGCGACGGCGGTCACGGCGAACTCCGCAGCTGGCCAAAGCTTGGCCGATGTGAATCCACTTGCCGGATTCATGGTGAAAGCCGGGTTAACCAGTCGCTGCCGCCGCTTGACGGCTCGGACGCGCGGGGCGACGGTCAGTGCTCAATCCGAGGAGGTCGACATGGCCGACGGTCATGCCCAGTCGTTGAAATCACGTGTCTCGGCGGAGGAGTGGCAGGCGCGCGTCGATCTGGCCGCCCTTTATCGCCTCGTCGCCCTGCACGGCTGGGACGACATGATCTTCACCCACATCTCCGCCCGGGTACCTGGACCGGAAAAACACTTCCTGATCAATCCTTACGGCTTCTACTTCGAAGAGATCACCGCAAGTTCTCTGGTGAAGGTCGATCTGGACGGAAACGTGGTTCAGGAGACGACCAGCTTCATCAATCCGGCGGGCTTCACAATCCACTCCGCGGTGCATGCGGCGCGCGAAGACGCTCACTTCGTCATTCACCTGCACACCGTCGCCGGGGTCGGCGTGGCGTCGCAGCAGCACGGCCTGCTGCCGCTCAGCCAGAACGCCTGCCTGCTGCAGGAACAGGTCGCTTATCACGGCTATGAGGGGCTGGCTCTGAACCACGATGAGCGTGAGCGCCTGGTCGCGGACCTCGGCGACAAGTCGCTGATGCTGCTGCGCAACCACGGAACCTTGGCGGTGGGTCAGACCGCCGCCGCCGCCTGGGTCGGGATGTTCTTTCTCGAACGCGCCTGCGCCCAGCAGGTGGCGGCCCTGTCCGGCGGGCGAGACCACGTGCTGCTCGCGCCCGACGCCGCCCAGGCCGAGACGCGGGAGCAGGGCAAGGGCATCGGTTTCGTGTCCGGCCTCGCCTGGCCGGGGGCTCTGCGCCTGCTGGACCGCAAATCGCCGGGCTACGACGCTTGAGATCGGCCGTCGTCGGGGCGTTTCTGCTCGCGGCGGCGCCCGGCGTGGCCTTAGCCCAGGCCTGGGTCGCCCGGCCCGGGACGGGGCAGGCGATCCTGAAGTTCGAATCGATGCGCGCCGACGACGGCTTCGACCCTGACGGCGATCGCGTCGCCCTGCTGGCCGCGCGTCGGGACGACGTCGCCGGCCTGTTCGTCGAGTATGGCGTCGCCGGCCGCTTGGCCGTGCTGTTCAAGGGCGAATGGCAGAGGGGCGAGGACGCGTTCGTCGACTATGACGGCCGCGGACCGCTCGAGATCGGCGTGCGGTGGCAGGCGTGGCGCGACGACCGCGGCGCGGCGTCGCTGCAAGTCTCCTATGCCGACGGGGGAGAGGGCCGCAACGCGGGCTATGCTCCGCCGGGGCAGGGCGACAGCGACTGGGAAGTCCGGGGCGCCCTAGGCCGCAACTTCGCCGTCGAGGGACGCCCCGTGTTCGTCGATCTGCAGGCCGCGCGGCGCATGCGCGATGGCCTGCCCGATGAAGTGCGGGCCGACGCGACCGTGGGCGTCCGCACCAGCGCGGACTGGACCGTGCTGGCCCAGGTCTTCGGCGGCGTCACCGACGATGACGGGGCGCGCTGGCTCAACGTCGAGACCTCTCTGGTGCGCGACCTCGGCGACTGGAGCCTGCAACTGGGGTGGCGCTCGGCCTTGGCGGGGCGAGAGACCCCGGCGGCCTCCGGCCCGGTGTTCGCGATCTGGCGGAGATTCTGATACAAATCCTGTGACGAAATGGCGCGACGGATCGCGTCGATTGGCACGTTAGGTAGCCAGCGACGCGGACCCTGCGTAAATCGGCCGCGCCGTTCGGCACGACTCCAGCTCTCCCAGAGGCCCGCCGCGTGATCAAACGCCATTTCTTTCTTGTCGCCGCCGCCGTGCTGGTGGGCCTGATGGCCGTCGCCGCCGTGATGCGGATCGCCTTCGCCGAAGAGGAGGGCGGGCAGGGTGGTCCCGGCGGGCGGGGCGGACCGGGCGGCGGCCGGGGCCAAGCCGTGGCCGTGGCCGTCGTCGGTCAGCGGGAGTTTTCCGACCAGATTCGGGTGCTGGGCGTCGCGCGCGGTCTGCGGTCCGTGAACATCACCGCGCCGGCCAGTGAACTGATCACACGCGTCATGTTCCGCGACGGACAATATGTGCGCGCCGGCCAGGCCTTGGTCGAACTTCAGGCGCGCGAGGAAGACGCCGCCATAATCGAAGCGCGCGCCCGCGTGGCTCAGGCCGAACGCGACTACGAACGGACCAGGACGTTGGCCGATCGCGGGATCGCACCGCGCGTTCTGGCGGAGCAGGCCCTGGCCGATCTGGACGTCGCCCGCGCGTCGCTGCAGGCGGCGCAGGCCCGATTGGGCGATCGCGTCATCCGCGCGCCGTTCGGCGGCGTGCTGGGCCTGACCACCGTCACGCCCGGAACCTTGGTGGGCCCCAACACCGTCATCACGACGCTGGACGACGTGTCGACGGTGCGGGTCGACTTCCCGATTCCGGAGCGGTTTCTCGGTTCGCTGCAACCCGGCACGCCGATCACCGCCAGCACCGACGCTTACGGCGCCCAGACTTTCGGCGGCCGCGTCGCTCTTCTGGACACGCGGGTGGACGAGAGCACTCGCGCGGTGATCGCCCGGGCCGAAATCCCGAACCCCGGCGGCCGCATCCGGCCCGGGATGGCCATGAACGTGTCGGTCTCCCGCGGTCTGCGCACCAGCCTGGCGGTGCCCGAGGCGGCGGTTCAGTACGAAGGTGACGCCGCCTACGTCTTCCGCATCGTCGGCGGCGAGCGCGGTTCGACCGCCCAGCGGGTCCAGGTCGAGGCGGGCGCCGTCGAAGGCGGCTTCGTCGAAATTCTGTCCGGCCTTGATGCGGGCGATCGTCTGGTCGGCTCGGGCCTGAACCGCATCCAGCCGGGCGCCCCGGTCACGCCCGCGGGACAGGGGCGCGGCCGCTCCGGCGCCGCCGCGCCCGCAGCCAAGGCCGCCCGCTGATGATGCTCTCCGACGTCTCGGTCCGTCGCCCCGTCTTCGCCGCCGTGGCGGCGATCGTGCTGTGCGTCGTCGGCGCCGCGGCCTTCTTCTTCCTGCCCGTGCGGGAACTGCCGGACGTCGATCCGCCCATCGTCTCCGTCTCCACCAGCTACGCCGGCGCCTCGGCCGAGGTGATCGAAAGCCGGATCACCGAGCCGATCGAGCAGCAGGTCGCCGGCATCCCCGGCATCGAACGCATCACCTCCACCAGCCGCGACGGCCGCTCCAACGTGTCGATGGAGTTCAGCCTCGACCGCAACATCGACGACGCAGCCAACGACGTGCGCGACCGCGTCTCGCGCGTGCTGGGCCGCCTGCCGGACCAGGCCAATCCGCCGGAAGTGTCCAAGGCCGACAGCGACAGTCAGCCGGTGATGATCCTGTTTCTGCGGTCGTCGACGATGAACAGGCTGGAGCTGACGGACTACGCCGACCGCTATCTGCTGGATCGACTGGCCACCGTGCCGGGCGTGGCCCAGGTGCAGATCTACGGGGAGCAGCGCTATGCCATGCGCATCTGGCTGGACCCCGCGGCGCTCAGTGCGCGGGGGCTGACGGTCACCGACGTCGAATCGGCGCTCACCAGCCAGAACGTAGAGCTGCCCGCCGGCGCACTGGAGTCCGGCGAGAAGGATTACACCGTCCGCGTCGCCCGCAACTATGCGACGCCGGAAGACTTCGCCCAGATGCCGATCGGCAATGCCGGGTCGGCGTCGCAACCCGGGTCCACGAACGCCGTGCAGGGTCCGGCGACCTACGTCACGCGCCTGGGCGACGTCGCCCGCATCGAAGAGGGGCCGGTCGACGACCGCCGCCTGTTCCGCGGCAACGGCCTGGACCAGATCGGTCTTGCAGTGACACGTCAGGCCCAGTCGAACGACCTGGAAATCTCCAAGGGCGTCGAGGCCATGATCGAGGAGGTTCGGCCGACCCTGCCGGAGGGCGCCGAACTGGTCGTCGGATCCGACAACTCCGTCTTCACCAAGCACGCCATTGAGGAGGTCTGGATCACCATCGGCATCTCCATGGCCCTGGTCGCCCTGGTCAACTTCATCTTCCTAGGCAGCTTTCGCGCCGCCCTGATCCCGTCGATCGTCGCGCCGATCTGTCTTCTGGCGACCTTCATCGTCTTGGCGCCCTTGGGCTTTTCGCTGAACCTGCTGACCCTTCTGGCGCTGGTTCTGGCGATCGGCCTGGTGGTCGACGACGCCATCGTCGTGACGGAGAACATCCAGCGCCGCCTGGATCACGGGGAGCCGCCGCTGGTGGCCGCCGAGCGGGGTACGCGCCAGGTGTTCTTCGCCGTCGTCGCGACGACGGTCGTCCTCCTGTCGGTCTTCGCCCCCCTGATGTTCCTGCCGGGCTACGTCGGCCGTCTGTTCGTCGAGCTGGCGGTGGCCATCGCCGCGGCGGTCGCGTTCTCGGCCTTTCTGGCGCTAAGCCTGTCGCCCATGCTGGCGTCGAAGATCCTGCGTCCGGCCACCTCTTCGGGTTGGCTGGTGCGGCGCGTGGATGGGGCGATGGACGCCCTGCGCCGGTCGTACGAGCGGTCGCTGAACATGATGCTGGGCCGTCGTGTCGCCGTGGTCGGAGTGGGGGCGCTGGTCGTCGCCGTCGGCCTGGGCGCCTTTCTGATGTTCAAGGCCCTGCCCAGCGAACTGGTGCCCGACGAGGACCGCGGCCGCGTGCAGGTCCGTGTGCAAGGCCCCGAGGGCGCCGGCTTCGACTACACGCGCCGGATCGTGCTGGGTCTCGAACCGCTGCTGGCGGAATACGCCCGCAACGGGGAGGTGGAGTCCTATCTCGTCTCCGCCCCCGGCTTCGGCGGCGGCAGCTTCAATTCGGGCAACGCCTCGCTGATTCTCAAGGATTGGTCGGAGCGCGACCGCTCCGCCGACGAGATATCGCAGGAACTTAACGGCAAGCTGCGGTCCCAGACCGGCGCCCAGGTCAATGCCTCGGTGCCCGGTGGATTCCAACGGGGGCAGGGCAACTCCAACTCCATCGAAATGATCGTCACCGGCGCGGACTACGGCGACGTCTACGCTTGGCTGCAGCCCATCCTGGCCGCGGCGCAGGAGAACCCGGGCTTCTCTCGTCCCCGACTGAACTATGAGCCGAACGCTCCACGACTGCTGGTCGACGTCGATCCGGAAAAGGCGGCGGCGCTCGGCGTTTCCGCCCAACAGATCGGCCGCACGCTGGAGACCATCCTCGGCTCTCGCCGCTCGACCACCTACATCAAGGGCGGTCAGGAGTACGACGTCATCCTGCAGACCGAGCGGGACGAGCGCCGCACGGTGACGGATCTGGAGTCGCTCTACGTCGAGACCGGGTCGGGCTCGCTGGTGCCGCTGTCGGCGGTGGTGCGGACCCAGACGTCGGGCGACACGCCCGATCGCCGCCGCCTTGACCGCCAGCGCGCCATCACCCTGTCCGCCGACCTGAATCCGGGTACGACCTTGGCCGACGCCATGGCCTTTCTGGAGGCTGAGGCCGCCAAACAGCCGACCGGTGTGGGCGCGGTCCAGTGGGGCGGCGCGGCGCGGGATCAGAACGAGGCGGGCGGCGCCGTGGCCGCCGCCTTCGGCCTGGCCCTGTTGCTGGTCTTCCTTGTGCTGGCCGCCCAGTTCGAAAGCTGGATCACGCCTGCCGTGATCATGCTCACCGTGCCGCTGGCCGCCGCCGGGGGCCTGTTCGGCCTGGTCATGGCGGGGTCCAGCCTGAACATCTATTCCCAGATCGGCCTGATCATCCTGATCGGCGTGGCGGCCAAGAACGGCATCCTGATCGTTGAGTTCGCCAACCAACTGCGTGACCAGGGTCGCTCGGTGCGCGAGGCGATCATCGAGGCCTCTGCGCTGCGTCTTCGCCCCATCATCATGACCTCCATAGCCACCGCCTTCGGCGCCCTGCCGCTGGTGCTGTGGCAGGGCGCGGGCGCGGGCAGCCGCCAGACGATCGGCGTGGTCATCTTCGCTGGAGCCATCTTCGCGACGATCCTGACCTTGTTCGTGGTGCCGGTGATCTATGGCCTGCTGGCCCGCTTCACCCGCTCACCGGAATACACGGCCCGCAAGATCGAGGAGTGGGAGGCCAAGGAGGCCACCGCCAACGACGCCGTCCCTCAAGCGGCGGAATAGGTGCACTGGACGCGACGTCGGCGGGGCTGATAGGCCCGGACCATGGATGCGGTCTCCGCCCCTGATCCGGTGATCCTGGCCGCCGCGCTCGGCGGATTGGGACTGATCGTCGGCAGCTTTCTGGCGCTCGTCTCCGTGCGCCTGCCCGAGGGGGAGGGCGTGGTGGCGGGCCGCTCTCGCTGCCGGTCCTGCGCGACGCCCATCCGACCGCAGCACCTGATCCCCGTCTTCTCGTGGTTGGCACTGCGTGGAAGGTGCGCCGACTGCGGCGCCGCCATCTCTCCGCGACATCCGGTGATCGAGCTTCTGGCGGCCGGGCTCGGCGTCTGGGCGGGCCTCTCGGCTCCGGATCTCCTCACAGCCGTCGCCGGCGCCGCCCTCGCCTGGCAGCTGCTGCTGATCGCGGCGATCGACGCCGAGCGGTTCCAGATGTTCGACGCGCTGCTGGTCCCCCTGATCCTGACGGGCCTTTTGCAAGGCGCTCTGCAGGGTTGGGACGTCGCCGCCTTCCGCCTGCTGGGCGCGGCTCTGGGGTTCGCCCTCCTGTGGGGCGTCGGCTTCCTCTACGCGCGGGTGCGGGGCCGCACCGGGCTGGGCGACGGCGATCCCATACTGTTCGCGGGCGCCGGAGCCTGGGTCGGCGCGGCGGCCCTGCCCTCTGTGCTCCTGTGGGCCGCGCTGGCGGGCCTCAGCGTGGTCGCCGCCCGGCTGATCCTGCGAAGGGGCGTGCGCGGCGACGACCGCCTGCCGTTCGGCGTCTTTCTGGCGATCGGGACTTGGCTGGTCTGGCTGTACGGGCCGGTGGGCGTCTAGCGGCCGGTCGTCAGCCGCACGACCATGTGCGCCGTGGTGTCCAGAATGGCGGCGTCGTCGTCGGCCCGGCGCAGCAGGCCGAATCCCGCTCCGACCGACTCCACCAGGCTGACGACCTCATAGCTGGCCAGCCGGGGATCCAGCCCCTCGGGATGAAAGCCCGCCGCGCGCGCGCGGGCGATTCGCCGCTCAAGCGCCAGATGCAGCCGGCGCAAGCGGCGGATGCGGCTTTCGGCGAAGGCGGGGTCGCCCCGGTCGGCCATCAACCGCTCGACGCTCAGCGCGGCCCCGTGCCGACGCCAGACGCCGGCCATGGCCTCGACGAAGGCACGACAGGCGCGGAACGCCTCGTCGCCGGACCAGTCGCCCTCCAGCAGGCCGGCCAGCGCCTCGGTGTCCGGCGCGGCCGCCTCGCACAGCGCCAGCGCCGCCTCGTCAACGGTCTTGAAGTAGGTGTAGACGCTGGGCGCCGAGACGCCCGCCCGCTGGGCCACGTCGGTCAGGCGGACCGCCCCCGGCCCGCGCTCTTGCAGCAGCTCGCGCACCGCCTCCAGCAGGGCCTCGCGCGTGCGGGCGCCTCGCGTGCGGATCCGGTGTCCCAGCTTGTTGGTCAGCGGCTCGGACATGGCGTCCAGGGAAGGGTGGTGCCGGTTGCAGGGATCGAACCCGCGACATCCAGTTTACAAAACTGGCGCTCTACCAACTGAGCTAAACCGGCCCGAAAAGAGGCTGACCGGGCTTATGCCCAGCCAAGCCGCGTCAGTCCATGGCCGCGGCGATGCGCGCCGCCAATGCCTTGAGAGCGTGGGTCTCGGCCATCGGCGCGTGCCCGTGGCCTTTCATCGGCCGATCCGCCCAACGCGGGATGACATGGAAATGCAGGTGGAAGACGGTCTGCCCCCCCGCCTCGCCGTTGAACTGCATGACCGAAACGCCGTCGGGGGTCAGGGCCTGCGTCACGGCGCGGGCCATGCGCCGCACGCCCTCGGCCAGCTCCGCCATGACCTCGGGCTCGACCTCGAGCAGGTTGCGCGCCTTCGACGCCTTCGAGATGATCAGGACGTGCCCCTCTGACTGAGGGAACACGTCCATGAACGCCAGGACGCGGTCGTCCTCCCATACTTTCACGCAGGGCAGGTCGCCGCGCAGAATCCTGGCGAAGACGTTGTCGGGATCATAGGCGCCGGTCAGGCTCATGAGCGTCTCCTCCGTCCGCCTGCCTAGCAAAAGCTGATGGGTGAGGGGAGCCGAAGCCCCCTCCATGCGCTATGCCAAGCGTGACCGTTTCGGAGAGCCCCGCATGATCCGCTTCCTCGTCCAGGCCCTGGTGACCATGCTCGGCTTGTGGCTGTCGGCCCAGATCGTGCCTGGAGTCGACTTCACCTCGACTGGAAGCCTGATCGCCGCGGCGATCATCCTGGGCCTGGTCAACGCGGTCGTGCGGCCGATCCTGGTGGTGGTCACCTTCCCGATCACCGTGGTCACCCTGGGTCTTTTTCTGCTGGTCGTGAACGCGGCGATGATCGGCCTGACCGCCATGTTCCTGGGCGGTTTCGAGGTGATCGGCCTGTGGGCCGGCGTCGGCGCGGCGATCGTGACGGGCGCCGTCAGCTGGATCGCTGCTCTTCTGAGCCCTGACGGAGTCAAACGGGACTGACTTGTCATCCCTTCCTGGCACGGGCCATTGTGCTCATCTGCCGGAGGGAGCCTGTAGATGCTGAACAAGATCGCGCCGTGGGCGTGCGGGGTCGCACTGATGCTGGGGGCGGGACCTGCGGTCACTTTGGATATGGGGGCGCCGACCGGCTTTCAGGACAGGGCGCGGCCGGCCGACTATGCCGCGCGCGAGGCGCGGGCGCGCCGACTGGTCGAGTCTCTCGACATCCAGAAGGGCGTTCAGACCCTTCTCGCGAGCATGCCGGAGTTGATGGAAGTCTATGCCGCGGACATGCCGGCGGCCGAGCGTGCCGAGTTCAACGCCTTCATGAAGGACGTCATGGCCGATATCCTGCCCTGGTATCTCGAAACCTTCATGGAAGAGACCGTCGAGATCTATGCCACGACCTTCACGGTCGAAGAGCTGGATCACATGCTCGCCTTCTACGACACGCCGCTGGGCCGACGGATCAATGAGAAAAGTCTGCGCCTCGGGGTCGATCTGGCCATCGTCAACGAGCGTTTGATGCCCGAGGTGCTGCGGCGCATGGCCAACGCCATGTGCAGCCGGCTGAAGTGTGACCCGGACGATCTTCTGGCCGAGATGCTGTGACGGCGACGCCGCCCTCGGCCGGTCGCTTCATCGGCCCCGGCATCGTCGTGGCGGCGACCGGCGTCGGCGCGGGCGATCTGGTGGCGACGCTGGTGGCGGGCGCCCGATACGGCGAGGCCCTGCTTTGGGCGGCCGTGATCGGAACGGTCCTGAAGATCGCTCTGGCCGAGGGCGTGGGCCGCTACACCCTGACGTCGGGCATGACGATGTTCGAGGGATGGTCCGCCTTGCCGGGGCCGCGCCTCGGCCGTTTGAACTGGGCCGGCGGCTATTTCGGCGCCTACGCCGTGATCTGGGGCTTCGTCTATGGCGCGGCTGCCATGACGGCTTCGGCCCTGCCTCTGACGGCGCTGTTTCCGGCGCTGGATCTGAAGACCTGGGGCATGCTGATGGGCCTGACGGGGCTCGGCCTGGTGACGATCGGAGGCTACGGCCTGTTCGAGAAGATCATGGCGACCCTGGTCGGGATCATGTTCGTGACGGTGGTGGGTCTGGCGGTGGTCGTCTCGCCGGACGTGCCCCGTCTCCTCACGGGCCTATGGCCCACCTTGCCCGGCGGTTCGGGGTTCTACGTCCTCGGCCTGATCGGCGGCGTCGGCGGGACCATCACCATGGCGGCCTACGGCTACTGGCTGGCGGTCAAGGGTTGGCGAGGGCCGGAGTTCGTCCGCGTCATGCGGATCGACAATCGCGTCGCCTATGCGATGACCGGCCTGTTCGTCGTGGCCATGCTGGTCGTGGGCGCCGAACTGCTTCATGCCTCAGGCACCGCCCTGCAGAGCGGCGACCGCGGTCTGCTGGATCTGGGCGGCGTGCTGGAAGATCGTTTCGGCCGCCCGGTCGCCGTCGCATTTCTGGTCGGCTTCTGGGCCACCGCCTTTTCCAGCCTGATCGGCGTCTGGCAGGGCGTCAGCCTGATGTTCGCGGATTTCGTGGCTCACCTCGCCGGGCATTCCGACGACGCCACGCTGAAGGGAGCCCGGAGTCTGCCGTTCCGCGCCTATGCGCTCTGGCTGACTTTCCCGCCGATGGCTCTGCTGTTCATCGACCGTCCCTTCGCCCTCATCGTGGCCTACGGCGTGCTCGGCAGCTTGTTCATGCCGTTCCTCGCCGGGACGCTGCTCTGGCTGCTGAACTCGACCCGCACTCCTGCGGAATGGCGATCCGGCTGGATTTCCAACGGCTTGCTGGTCGTCTCCGCGATCCTTTTCGCCGTGCTCGCGGCCAGGGAAATCGGTGGTCTGAATTGACGATTTCTGTGGGTATTGCTCCGCCGCGACGATCCGCCTAGGGAGCGGCCGACATGAACCGGTTACAAGTGCAGTCATGACCACGGCCTTCCTTTTCCCCGGCCAGGGCAGCCAGGCGGTGGGCATGGGCGCGGCGCTCGCCGACGCCTTCCTGGTGGCGCGCGAGGTCTTCGCCGAGGTCGACGACGCCCTGGGCCAGCACCTGTCGCTGCTGATGCGCGAGGGCCCCGAGGATCAACTGACCCTGACCGAGAACGCCCAGCCTGCGCTGATGGCCGTTTCGGTCGCGGTGATGCGGGCGCTCAAGGCCGAGTTCGACGTCGACGTCGCCTCCGCCGCCTTCGTCGCCGGCCATTCGCTCGGCGAATACTCCGCGCTGTGCGCCGCCGGAACCTTGTCGCTGGCCGACGCCGCTCGCCTGCTCAAGCTGCGCGGTCAGGCCATGCAGCGCGCCGTTCCTGTGGGCCGCGGCGCCATGGCGTCGCTGATCGGGCCCAAGACCGACCTGGCCCTGGCAGAGGCGGCCGCAGCCGCGGGCTCCGGGATGGGCGTCTGCGTGGTCGCCAACGACAACAACGCCGGCAACGTGGTGATCTCGGGAGAGAAGGCCGCCGTCGACCGCGCGATCGAAAAGGCCAAGGAACTGGGCGCGCGCGCCATTCCGTTGAACGTTTCGGCGCCGTTCCACTGCCCGCTGATGGCGCCCGCCGCCGAAGAGATGGCCGCCGCCCTGGCCGACGCCGCACTGAAGGCGCCGGTCGTGCCGGTGGTCGCCAACGTCACCGCCCGCCCCGAAACCGATCCGGAAACCATCCGCCGCCTGTTGGTCGAGCAGGTGACCGGCCGCGTCCGCTGGCGCGAGTCGATGGAGTGGATGTCGGGCGAAGGCGGCGTGACCCGTTTCGTCGAGGTCGGCTCGGGCAAGGTTCTGGCCGGCATGGCCAAGCGCATCGCGCCGGACGCCGAGAGCCTGTCGCTCAACGCGCCGACCGACCTGGAGGCTTTCGCCGGCGTCTGAAGCCGCCGCAGTCGCGTATCTGTTCAGTGTCAGGAGTGAGTTCGTAAATTGAGCGTCCGCGTCACCGCCCATTCCGCCGCCGTCACCTGGGGCTGGCTGCGTTGGCCCGTTTATCTGGCCCTGATCGCCGCCGCCGTCTGGGCCGGCGCGCATCTTCACGACGGCGATCTGATCGGCCATCTGGCGGCGGGGGGGATGGGTCTGGTCCTCGCCGGCTCGGTCGCCTTCGCCGTCCCGCGCTGTCCCCGCTGCAACCACCACCTCTTCGGCCGTAACGACGACGGCTCGCGCAGGCTGCTGCGGCCGCGGCAGCGCTGCGGCAAGTGCAATCTGGACCTGACGCGGTATGGTCCGGGAGATCCGCGCGCGAAGAAGGAGTGATCTCCGGTTTGCCCCGGACCGCCTTCGGGCGGTAAGCACCGGGCGACATTTCGCGGAGACTTCCATGTTCGACCTTTCCGGCAAGACCGCCCTCGTCACGGGCGCCACCGGCGGCATCGGCGGCGCGATCGCTCGCGCCCTGCACGCTCAAGGGGCGGCCGTGGTTCTGTCCGGCACGCGTGAAACCGTTCTGGCGGATTTGGCGAAAGACCTCGGCGAGCGCGCCTTCGTCGCCTCCGCCAACCTCTCGGACGCCGAATCGGTCGATGGCCTGGTCGCCCGGGCGGAAGAGGCGGCGGGCGCGCCGCTGGACGTCCTGGTCGCCAACGCCGGCATCACCAAGGACGGTCTTCTGATGCGCATGAAGGACGAAGACTTCACCGACGTCCTGAAGGTCAACCTCGAAAGCTATTTCCGACTCGCCCGCGCCGCCATGAAGGGCATGATGAAGCGCCGGGCCGGCCGCATAATCGGCGTCACCTCGGTGGTCGGCGTGACCGGCAACCCCGGCCAGACCAACTATGCGGCCTCAAAGGCCGGCATGATCGGCTTCTCCAAGTCGCTTGCGCAGGAGGTCGGTTCGCGCGGCATCACGGTGAACTGCATCGCGCCGGGCTTCATCGCCTCGCCCATGACCGACGTGCTGAACGACCAGCAGCGTGAGACCATTCTGAGGAACATCCCGACCGGCCGGCTGGGCACGGGCGACGAGATCGCCGCCGCCGCCGTCTATCTCGCGTCCGACGAGGCCGCCTACGTCACGGGGCAAACCCTGCACGTCAATGGCGGCATGGCCATGATCTGAAGATCATGGCGCGGCGGCATGGCGATGATCCGACGGCGATCACGACGTGCGACAGGGTGTTTCCCCCGTCGCAGGCTGTGCTAAACCGCCAGTGACCGTCGGCGGTCGAGTCCCTGTCCGGACTTGCGCCGTCGTCGCCGTCGTGAGACGGCAGGCCTGATCGAAGACCCCGCCGCTCGCGGCTTAGAGAACAGAGACACCCATGTCCGACACCCTGGAACGCGTCCGCAAGATCGTGATCGACCACCTGGACGCCGACCCCGACAAGGTCACCGAAAAGGCCTCCTTCATCGACGACCTGGGCGCCGACTCGCTCGACAACGTCGAGCTGGTCATGGCTTTCGAAGAAGCCTTCGACATCGAAATCCCCGACGACGCCGCCGAGCACATCCAGACGGTCGGAGACGCGGTCAAGTTCATCGACGAGAAGCTGGCGGGCTGATTTCCGTCCGTCCTTGACGGCTTGATGGCCGCCGCGGCGCGTCCCTGTCGGGCGGGTCCGGCGGCCATCGGCGTTTAGGCCGTCGCGTTTTCGACAGGAGGTTCCTCATGCGCCGCGTCGTCGTCACCGGCCTGGGTCTGGTCACCCCGCTCGGCACGGGCGTGGAACACGCCTGGAAGGGCGTCGTCGAAGGCCGCTCGGGCATCCGCAAGATCACGGCCTTCGACACCGAAGGCTTCGCCTGCTCCATCGCCGGAGAGGTGCCCCAGGTCGACGGCCGGGGGCACGGCGCTCCGGACCAGCCGGGCGTCTTCGACCCCGAGACGGTCATGTCGGCCAAGGACCGCAAGCGGGTCGACGACTTCATCGTCTACGCCATCGCCGCCGCCGACGAGGCGCTGGCCGACGCCGGCTGGAAGCCCGAGAGCGAAGACGACAAGTGCGCCACCGGCGTCATGATCGGCTCCGGCATCGGCGGCCTGGGCCCCATCGCCGCGACGGCCCTGGAGATGCAGGAGAAGGGACCGCGCCGCGTCAGCCCCTTCTTCATCCCGATGTCGCTGATCAATCTGGCGTCGGGCCAGGTGTCGATCCGTCACGGGCTGAAGGGACCGAACCACTCCGTCGTCACCGCCTGCGCCACCGGCGCCCACGCCATCGGCGACGCGGCCCGCATGATCGCCCTGGGCGACGCCGACGTGATGGTGGCGGGCGGGGCCGAGAGCTCCATCGTCCCCATCGGCATCGCCGGCTTCCTGGCCTGCCGCGCCCTGTGCACGGACTTCCAGGACCAGCCGGAACGCGCCAGCCGCCCCTACGACAAGGACCACGCCGGCTTCGTCATGGGCGAGGGCGCCGGGATCATGGTGCTGGAGGAATACGAGCACGCGAAGGCTCGGGGCGCGAAGATCTATGCCGAGGTCGTCGGTTACGGCATGTCGGGCGACGCCTATCACATCACCGCGCCCAGCGAGGACGGGGAGGGGGGCTTGCGCGCCATGCAGGCGGCGCTCAAGCGCGCCGGGATGCAGCCGTCCGACGTCGACTACGTGAACGCCCACGGCACCTCCACAATGGCCGACTGGATCGAGGCCAAGGCCGTCGAGCGCCTGATGGGCGACCACGCGCCGAACGTCGCCCTGTCCTCCACCAAGTCGATGATCGGCCACCTGCTCGGCGCCGCCGGGGCGGTGGAGTGCGTCTTCTGCGTCCTGGCCATCCGCGACCAGATCGCCCCGCCGACGATCAATCTGGAGAATCCGGAGCAAGACACCGCCCTGCACATGGTCAGGGACAAGGGCGAGCCGAGGAAGATCGACGTCGCCATGTCCAACAGCTTCGGTTTCGGCGGCACCAACGCCACCGTCGTCTTCCGCAAGGTCGACTGAGGTGCGGCTTCCCCGGTTCGGCGGCGGCGACCGCAAACCCTTCGCCATCGCCCTGCTGGCGGCCACGGCGACGTTCAGCGTCTTCCTGATCGGCCTGTTGGCGGTCGTCTGGAGCGTCTTCTACGCCCCCGGACCCGGCGCCCGCACCGGCGACGCCACCATCGTGACCCTGCCCAGCGGCGCGGGCGTCTCGGCCATCGCCCAGCAGCTGAAGCAGGCCGGCGTGATCCGCTCCACCGACATGTTCAAGGCCGCCGCCACCCTGACCGGCGCGGACCGCAAGCTGCGCGCCGGCGAGTACGAGGTGCCCAGCCGGGCGTCCCTGCGGTCCGTGCTCAGCCTGCTGGTCTCCGGCCGGGTCGTCCGCCACTACGTGACCCTGCCGGAAGGCTGGTCCTCGGCCCAGGCCGTCGACGTCCTGATGCGCAATCCGCTTCTGACGGGAGAGGTCGAGACGCCGCCCGAGGGCAGTCTGTGGCCCGACACCTATGAGATCAGCCGTGGCGAGACGCGGGCCTCCGTCGTCCGCCGCATGCGGCTGGCTCACGACCGCAACCTTGCCGAACTCTGGGCCCAGCGCGGGCCCAACAGCGTCGTCTCGACGCCTGAGGAGGCCGTCGTCCTGGCCTCCATCGTCGAGAAGGAGACGGGCGTCGCCGCAGAGCGCCCGCGCGTCGCCGCCGTCTTCTCCAACCGGCTGCGCATCGGCATGCGGCTGGAGAGCGATCCGACCATCGTCTACGGCATCACCCAGGGTCGACCGCTGGGCCGCGGCCTGCGCCGGTCGGAGATCGACGCCCCGACCCGCTGGAACACCTATCAGATCGACGGCCTGCCTCCGACGCCCATCGCCAATCCGGGCGGAGAGGCGATCAAGGCCGTGCTGAACCCGCGGGTGACCCAGGACCTGTTCTTCGTCGCCGACGGCACGGGCGGCCATGTGTTCGCGCCGACCTACGAGCAGCATCTGGAAAACGTCGCCCGCTGGCGCGCCATCGAGCGTCGCCGCGCCGGCCTGCCGCCTGAATCCGTGCCCCAGGCGCCGACCGGCGACGCCGCGCCCGCGCCGACCGGCGAAATCTCGCCCGACGCCGGCGCTGAGGTGACCATCCTGCCGCCAGGCCAGGCGCCGCGATGAGCGCGGACGGCCAGATTTCCGGCATGACCGGCTTCGGCCGGGCCGACGGCGCCGGCCACGGCTGGACCTGGTCGGTCGAGGCCCGTTCGGTCAACGGCCGCAATCTGGAGGTCCGCCTGCGCGCGCCCTCGGGCTTCGACGATCTGGAACGCCTGACCAAGGCCGCAGCCCAGTCGCGGTTCGCGCGCGGTCAGGCGTCGCTGACCGTGCAGGCCAGGCCGGAGGCGGGTTCGGCGGCGGTCGGCGTCGATTCCGAGGTTCTGTCCCGCTACCTGACCCTCGCTCGCCAGCTGGTCGAAGCCGGCGCCGCCCCGCCGACCGCCGACGGCCTGCTGGCCCTTCGTGGCGTCGTCTCCGCCGACGAGACCGCGGCCGATCCGGACGCCCTCGCCGCCGTGCAGGCGGCGGTCGCGGCCACGGTCGAGCGGGCGCTCGACGCGCTCCAGGTCTCGCGGCGGCACGAGGGCGCGCAACTGCTGCCGGTGCTGACCGGCCTGATCGACCGCATCGAAGCCTTGGTCACCGCCGCCGAGCGCGAGGCCGCGGCTCAGGTCGACGCCGTGCGAGACCGCTTCGCCCGCCGCATGGCCGAGATCGCCCCCGACGCGCCGGGCCTCGAGGAGCGCGTCTTCCTCGAAGCCGCCGCCCTGGCCGCCAAGGCCGACGTGCGCGAGGAGCTGGATCGCCTGACCGCCCACGTCGCCTCCGCCCGCGCCTTGCTGACCGCGCCGCCCGCCGGCCGCAAGCTGGACTTCCTGATGCAGGAGTTCATGCGCGAGGCGAACACCCTGTGTTCCAAGTCCGCCACCGTCCCGCTCACCTCCGTCGGCCTGGACCTGAAGGCCGCCGTCGAACAGCTGAGAGAACAGGTTCAGAATGTCGAATGACCGCACCCCGCGCCGGGGCGTCCTGCTGATCGTCGCCAGCCCGTCCGGGGCCGGCAAGACGTCGCTGTGCCGCCGCCTGATGGCCGACCACGGGGCGCTGGAGCTGTCCGTCTCCGTGACCACGCGTCCGATTCGGCCGGGAGAGGTCGCCGACCGCGACTATCACTTCGTCGACCATGCCGAATTCCAGCGTCTGATCGACGAGGACGCATTCCTGGAATGGGCTGACGTGCACGGCAACCGCTACGGCTCCCTGCGCGCGCCGGTGGATCAGGCGCTGTCGGAGGGTCGCGACGTGCTGTTCGACATCGACTGGCAGGGCGCAGCCGAGGTGGCCCGCAAATGCCCGGAGGACGCCGTGCGCGTCTTCATCCTGCCGCCCAGCCTGGCCGAACTGCGCCGTCGTCTCGTCACGCGCAGCCAGGACGCCGACGACGTGATCGAGCGCCGCATCCAGAACGCCAAGGGCGAGATCGAGCGCTGCGACCAGTTCGACTACGTCTTCGTCAACGACGACTTCGACCGGAGCTACGCAGAGCTGGCGCACATCTACCACGCCGAACGCAGCCGCCTGCGCCGCAATCTTTGGGTCGCCGACTATCAGAAGGCCTTGCTGGACGAGGGGGTCTAGAGCCTGATCGGCTGAGGTGGAATCGCTTCGCGATTCCGCCGATGCCGTGAATCAGGCTCCAGCATGATCCTGGAGCGCATTCCGCGCTGGGCTGGACTGCGTCCAGCTCAGCCGAATGCGCTCTAGAGCCCCGACGCCGGTCCTGTTTCGGGTGTGTCCCGCCTTCTTGGGACCAGGGCGTCGATCTGCATCACCTCGCCGTCCGCGATCGCGCGAGCGATCCGATTGCGCACGGGGCCAGGGTGATCTGGTCTTCCATGGCGCGCGACCTGGCGATCCCCAACGCCGTCGGCCCGGTCTTCGGCAGAATCGAGATTCGACGCTGCGGCCGTGGATCTGGCGCAGGGCAAGATATGCAGAAGCGACGCCTTCATCGGGCCGCTGCCCGACCTCGCCGCCGCTCGTACCCCGCTCCCGGCCGGATCGGCCTGACATCCCTTCAGACGGGGCATCGCCGGATCCGCGCCGTCACAGAGCGCGCATCCTCGGCCCCTCCCTGACCGACCCCAGCATCAGGTCCGAAACGGCCCACACCAGGGCGTCGGCTCGATCCAGCCCGACCGATCCGTCTTCGGCTCCCAGCGCCATCAGCGCGTCTTCAAGTTCGGGCAGGGGCGCGGCATGCCTCACTCGCCCCTGTTCATACAGGGCGGCGACCGGCTCTGCCCGCGTCCGTTTGCCGTGTCGGGCGTGAACCCGCCGCACGGGAGCCGTCACCCCGGCCGTTCGCAGCACCGTCTCCACCATCTCGCCGCCCTGGTTGACCTCGGCCACCACGCAGCCGGCGCCGAACGTCTCCGCCGCCCGCTTCACCGCTCCGGCCCAGCCCAGCGGAGACAGACCGGCCACCGTCCGATCGCCCAGGATCCAGCAGACCCCCTCGCACCGCCCTGCCGCGACGATTCCGCACGCCGCGCCGCCCGACGTCGCCGGCGGATCGACGGCGACCACCACACGCTCAAAACGGGCGGGTGGGGCGCCTGCCGCCTGTGCCGTACGCATCATCTCCCAGGAAAACAGGGCTCCGTCGCCGTCCAAAAGTCGGCCCTCGAGTTCCTGGGCGGCCAGGCGCGTCCCGCCATACACGGCCTCCAGATCATGCAGGAACCCGAGCGACAGATTCGCGGCGTTGGCCCGCGTGGGCAGATCCGTTCGCGCTGTGCCGGGCTCCGCCAGCAAACGCCTCAACGCCGCCGTGGGACGGGGCGTCGTCGTCACCGCCAGTCGCGGCCTTTCACCGATCCTCAGGCCCATCCGCAACAGCGCCAGCGTCTCCGCCGGTCGTCTCCAGGCGCACCATTCGTCGGCCCAGGCTGCGCCGAACTGCGGTCCCCTCAGCGCGTCGGCATCCTCCGCGGAGAACGCTTGCGCCGTCGCGCCGTTGGGCCAGACCAGTCGACGCCGGCTCGCCTCCCACCGGGGCGGCTTTCCCCGGCGAGGCAGAGCCAGCAGGCCGGACGGTCCTTCCACCATCACTTCGCGCACGTCGTGCAGGCTCTGTCCGACCAGCGCGGTCCGCCCCCTGCTTCGCACCTGCGTCTCCAGCCATTGCGCTCCCGCACGGGTCTTGCCCCCACCGCGTCCGCCCAGCACGACCCAGGTGTTCCAGTCGCCCTCGGGCGGCGTCTGCCCCGCATGCGCCCACACCTCCCAGTCCGTCGCCAGCAAGGCCCGATCTCGACGCCTCAGCTGCCCCAGCAACTCGGGGTTCCGCCTCAAGGTCTCGCGTGCGGCTCCGGCCTTGGTCATCGTTCCGAGGTCTCGCCCAGTCGGACGATGCGAGCTCTCAGATCCGACAGGATCTGCTCGTCGTCGACGACGTCTCCGCCGTCGGCCAGCCGCCGCGCTGCGTCCAACAGCGTTTCGGCCGTCCGGATCAGATCGACGGCAGCCGCCGTCTGCCCGCCCCGCATGAGCCGCGTGGCTTCCGTCAGCGCCCATCTTGCGGCGGCCTCGGGCGCCATCGGATCTTGCTGGGTCGCCGCCGCCTCTGCCGCCGCTTCGGCCATCGCGGCGTCTTCAAGCGCAACCGCGTGTTTCCGCGTCCAGCCCTCGCGTCCCATTCGCCGTCGGATGGCGTGCTCCGTCACGTCGTACCTGGCGGCCAGAGCCGGCGCCGAGACGCCTCTCAGATAGGCGTCCTGAATCAAGGCCCAGGTGCGTGGGCCGCGGATCTTGTAAGGCGCGCGGGTCGATGCGGGCGGAAGGCGTCGGATCAGGGTTTTCGTCATGCGAACAGTCTCGCCGTGCCGCGAACCCTGCACGGCATCATGCGCGAGCTTTTTCTCAGGTCACTGAAATCCCGCGACGTTCGGGATCAAGCCGTCACGACTTCTTGGGGTGAGCCGACGCATTTGTGGCGCTTGTGGCGGATGTTCCGGCGGTGTGGCGTCGAATGTCCCGCTTTTGTCCCGCCCGATGTGGTCGTCCCCGGCGGGATTTTCGTGACCTTGGCCGGACGCGTTTCAGCTTCGTTTACGCCGCGTCAAAGCCGCGCCGACTTCGGCCGGCTTCGTCGGCGCCTCGGCCCCGATCGACGCCCGTGCCAGCCTCAGGAAACCGTCCAGGTCGATCACCTCGGCCCGGTCCTCGGGGCTGATCCCCGCCGACTCGCAAAGGTCCGCTCCGCCAAGTTGTTTCAGGCTGGATCTCAGCATCTTGCGTCGTTGCCCGAAGGCGGCGGCGGTCACCCGTTCCAGCGCCTTCAGCAGCGTCCGCTCCGGCCGGTCGGCGCGCGGGATCAGGTGCACGACGGCGCTGGCCACCTTGGGCGGAGGCGTGAAGGCGGCGGCGGGCAGGTGCATCACCAGCCGCGCCTCGCACACCGCCTGGCTGATCACCGCCAGCCGGCCGTAGGCGTCGTCGCCGGGCGCGGCCACGATGCGCTCGGCGACCTCCTTCTGGAACATCAGCGTCAGGGCGTGCGGCAGCCACGGCCCGGTCAGCCATTTGATCAACAGCGCCGTGCCGACGTTGTAGGGCAGGTTGGAAACCAGGTGCGCCGGCCCCTCGACCAGCCGGTCCTCGCGCACGTTCAGGGCGTCCCCTTCGACGATCGTCAGCCGTCCTGACCCGTCGTCCAACTCGGCCAGCAGGGGCACGAAGCGCGGATCCTTCTCGACCAGCACCACCCGTCCCGCGTCGCTTTCCAGCAGCGCCCGCGTCAGTCCACCGGGACCGGGACCGACCTCGATCACAGCCCGACCCTCGAACGGCCCGGCCAGCCGCACGATCTTTCGCGTCACGTTCAGGTCCAGCAGAAAATGCTGGCCGAAGCTCTTCTTCGCCGCCAGCCCATGGGCGTCCAGCTGTTCGCGCAGAGTGGGCAGGGCGGTCACGCCAGTCCCCGCCGCCGCGTCGCCATCTCCGCCGCCAGCGTGATCGCCGCGATCAGGCTGTCGGCCCGCGCCACGCCCCTGCCGGCGATTTCGAACCCCGTGCCGTGGTCCGGGGACGTCCGTATGATCGGCAGGCCCAGGGTCACGTTCACTCCGCTCCAGAAGTCGATCGTCTTGACCGGGATCAGCGCCTGGTCGTGATACAGGCAGACTGCGGCGTCGTAGCCTGTGCGCGCCTCCTCATGGAACATCGTGTCGGCGGGCAGGGGGTCGGTGATCTCGATTCCCTCCGCACGAAGGGCCGCGGCGGCGGGGCGCAGAACCTCGATTTCCTCAAGTCCGATCGCCCCGCCCTCGCCCGCATGGGGGTTGAGGCCGGCCAGCGCCAGTCGTGGCCGGGCGATTCCGAAATCCCGCCGCAGCGCCTCGTGGGTCACCCGCGCGGTGCGGATCACCCGCTCGCGGGTCACCAGTTCCGGCACGTCGCTGAGGGGCGAGTGGATGGTCACCAGCGCGACCCGGAGGTTCCGCGCCGTCAGCATCATCACCGGCCCCCGCGTGCCGTCGTACGGCAGGTCGCCGGTCAGGTCGGCGATGAACTCGGTGTGGCCCGGAAAGGGAAAACCAGCCGCATACAGGGGGGCCTTGGCGATGGGGGCGGTCACCACACCGGCGGCGCGGCCGTCCATGGCCAGATCGACCGCGCGGGCGATCCAGTCGGCGACGCAGGCGGCGTTGGCGGGGTCGGGTCGGCCGGGCGTCACGGCCGTCGCGGTCGGAAGATGGATCACCGGCACGGCGTGGGCGAAGACGGACTTCGCTTCCGCAGGTTCGTAAACGACCGTGACCGGGGCGCCGGCCGCCTCCAGCACGGCCGCGTCGCCGACGACGACGAACGACGGGCCGCCGTCCCGCGCCGCGGTCCAGGCGCGGGCGACGATCTCAGGGCCGATGCCCGCCGGCTCTCCCAGTGAGAGGGCCAGCGGCGGGATCATTTGGTCTCGATCAGGGCGTCCGCGCGCAGATCCCGAATATAACGCCGCTCCAGCATCGACAGCTGCGACCGTTGCAGGCGGCTCTCGACCTCGTCGCGGCTGGGCAGGGCCGCCGACCCCACCCGGCGGCCGCAGACGCCGACCAGGTGCAGCCCCAGCGGCGACCTCACCGGCCCGGCGATGGCCCCGTCGGGCGCTTCTGTGGCGATCTGCTGGAACTGGGGAATGATGCTCTGCACGTCGCTCTCGCCCAGGTCCGTGCCCAGCAGCCCGGTCTCCGACGCCGCCCTCGCCAGCATGTCGTCGCACGTCAGCTGCGGCTGCAACGCCGTCAAGCGATCCGCCGCGGCCTGCACGGCCTCGGCCGACGCCGTCTCGGGCAATTCGATCATGATCTGCCGCAGCGTCACCAACTGCGTCGCCGACCCCTGCCGCTTGTCACGCATGTAAATTACATAGACGCCGCCTTCTACGACAATCGGGTTCGACAACTGGCCGACTTCAAGGTTGTCCATCGCCTGTTGCAGGGCAGGGGCGACAGAACCTTCCACCACCCATCCCGCGTCGCCGCCGCGGACCGCGGACGGCGCGTCCGAAAACTGCTGGGCCACCGCCTGGAAGGGCGCGCCTTGGATCATCTGGCGGATAAGCTGCTGCGCGCCGTTCACAGCTCCCTGCATTCCGCCTTGGGTCTGGGCCGCTTCCAGATAGATTTCACCGATCAGATATTGGCGTTTGGTGGCCGCCTCCTCTACCTGACGCATGGCTTGGTCGATTTGGGCCTTGGAGACGCGGGCTCGGCTGGAGAAGCGACCGCCGACGAGCCGGCGCCAGCCGATCGAGACGCGAACCTGCTCGCGGACGGTGCGCGGCTGGATGCCGACCTGGGCGAGGAGGTTCAGATAGGCATCGGCAGAGGTCCGCAGCTCGGCGGCCATGGCCCCGATCTCTTGATCGATCTCTTCCTCAGTGACTTTCAGGTCCTCGTAGCGAGCTATCTCCTGCGCTTTCAGACGGTCGTCGATCAGGCCGTCCAGGGCCTGGCGTTGAATCTGCGCCAGATCCTCCGCGGTCGGCTGGACCTCGGACATGGCGATGATCAGCAGCATCCTCTGGCGCAGGTCGTAGCCGGTGATGATCTGGTCATTGACCACCGCCACGACGCCGTCGGCGATCTGGAAGTCGGCGCGGTCCAGCATGCGCGGTTCGCGACGGACCGGCGTAGGCCGCAACGTGCCGGCCGCCGTCGCCCCTGGGGGAGGATCCTGGCGGACGGGGGCCGCCTGGGCCAGGGCGTTCCCGGCCATCAGCGCGGACATGGCCGCGGCCGTTGCAAAACGCATCACTCGCATCGTTCGTCCTGAACCCTCATCGCGGCCTCGCCGCTCGCGCCGATCCGCGAAGAATCGGCCGGTCGCGCCCCTCATGAGCGCCGGTCGCGCCCGTCTTAACGTGTACCGCCGAAAGTGGCGAGCGTTAGGCGCACGTAAGCGCCCTCGGACGCGCCGCTGGGCCGCACGCGCGTGTTGTCCCGCCGCCAGCCGATCTCGAACCGCACGCAATCGTCGTCGAACAGCAGGCCGACCTCCGACCGCACGAACAGGTCGCGGTCCAAGTCATAGACTCCGGCGCCCGAGATGCCCCAGTTCCCGACGACGAACTGCTGCGCCGAGCCCTCCACGAAGGCGTAGTTGCGGTTCAGAGGTCCGGCGAGGGGGTTGCTGTCGTCCATGACGTAGATCACCGAGCCCGCGTTGCGGCGGCCCCAACGCCCCTCGACCGCCGCCTCCGCCCGCCGGACGTCGCCGGAGTCGTCGATCGTGGCTCGTCCCCAGGCTCGAACGCCGTCATGCGGCTCGAAAGTGCCCTGCACCACCCAGTCCGAGGTCCGATCGGCCAGGCCGGTCGCGTCGTACAGAACCGTCGGATCGTCGGCCGAGGCGGTCAGCAGTCCCGGCTCGGCTTCGGAACGCCAGCTCCGCCCGACGAACAGCGAAGCTCGCCGGTCGTCGTCCCACCGCAGCGTGGCCCGCGCGCCGCCAGTCACCCTGATCCCGCCCTCGTAAAGATCCTCGCCCGGAAAGCGGTCGACTCGGAAAAGGCTGGACTCGTCCAGGTCGAGGCCCTGGCTGTCCTCATTCGGTATGCGGGAATCCAGATCGGCGTCGGTCGAGGCGGAGATCTGGGCCATCGGTTCCAGAACCAGATCGGCGCCGCCCGCCAGCGGCCGGATCAGGGGCCAGCTCACGTCTATCCCGGCCGTGGCGCGCCCGCGGGCGACCGTTTCTTCTCCCTCAAGTCCTGGGGCCGGAAGCTGGGCGATGGAATAGACGTCCACCCGCCCGTCGAGGAACGGCTCCCACCGAACGCCGGCCGGCGTGATCAGGCTCCGTCGCCACTCGACCCGCCCGGTCGCCCGGCGGCTGTCCACGCCTTCCGAGGGCGCAGGGCCCACCGGCAGGGCCTCAGGCCGGAGCACCGGCGCCCCCACGAACTCGTCGCGATAGAGCGCCGCCGCAGATCCCGTGAACCTCAGCCGTCCGCCGAACACCAGCCGGCCCGGTTCCCAGCGCCCCTCGACGATCGGCGCCGCGACCGGCAGGGCGCCGTCACGTTCGAACTCGTTCAGACCGGGCGCAGTCTCCTCGAACCGCGTGACTCGCAGGCTCTGGATGTCGAAGGCGGCGAACGACAGATAGGACCGCCCCGTCTGCCGCTCGGCATAGACTTGGCTGATCAGCCGGCGCTCGTCGCCGTGGTACAGGCCGTTGTCTGCGTACGGATCGCGCACGTCATAGCGGTCGAACAGGGTCTTGTCGGAGGTCCGCTCGGCGGTGAAGCCCCACCGCCACGGCCCGGCCGGGTCGAAGGCGCCGGACGCCAGCAGATAGCTCCGGTGCTTGCGCTCCGCCGACTGCGGCGGGTCGTCCACGCCGTCGTCGTCCAGGTCGAAGTCGCCGAAGTTCCGCGCATAGGTGTAGCCGCCGCGCGCCATCACCGTGCCGTCCGCGAAACGCCGCCGCCATTGCAGGTTCAGCAGCGGCTCCACCTCAGTGTTGAACTGCGGGCTGATCAGCCAGTCCTCGGAGGGCGACACGACGATCAGATAGGGCTGCTCCCAGCTCAGCCCGCGCTCGCGGTCGAAGCCGATCTCCGGCACCAGAAAGCCGGACGCCCGCTCCACCGTCGGGTCGGGATGCGCGAACACCGGCAGGAACAGCACCGGCACGCCCTTCACCTTGAAGACCGCGTTCCGGTACAGCACCGCGCGCAGTCCCTCGTCCTGCACCACGCGCTGGGCCTGGATCGAGATCGTCGGCTCCTTCGGCCGGCCTTCCTCGTCGCAGATGGGGCAGGGGGTGAAGATGGCGTAGTTCAGCTCGTTGATCGTCTCGGACCGCCGCACGGCCGTGGCGGCCATCAGGCTGGATCCGTCCTGGAGCCGCGTGGCGAAGTTGACGGCCAGGCCGGTCTGGGCCCCCTCGGTCAGCTCCAGATAGTCGGCGAATACGGTCGTGCCGTCGGGCGCGGTCAGCTCCACCTCGCCGCGCGCCGTCGCGATCCCGCTGGCGAGATCGTAGGTCAGCCGCCTGGTGCGCAGGGCGTGGTTCTGAAAGCGGGCGTACAGCCGGTCGCCGGCGTCGCGCGACGCCTCCAGCCGATCGCCGACCCGCGCCACCTCGGCCGCGTCCAGATAAAGCGCACGATCGTCCAGCCCGTCGTCAGGCTGCGGCGGAGCCGCTTCCTGCGCCCGCGCCACGCCCGCAGACATCAGGCAGGCGCCCACGCCCATCAGCAGCAGCGACCGGAAGGTTCTGGAGGATTGGTCGCCGGCGCGCATCTTGGCTCGTGTGATCCATGTTCCTGACAGCGCCGCCCCGTCGTCGCCTCTAAGCGACGTCGCGTCCGAAGGCTAGCCGTCCTCTGTGTAGACCAGCAGGGTCAGCGCGGCGAGCAGGGCCAGAAGCGGCGGCAGCCACGCCGCCAGCCAAGGTGCGATCACCTCCGCCGAGCCGAACGCCGCCGAGGTCTGGTTTATGAAGAAGAAGGCGAAGCCCAGCACCACGGCCGCCGCGCTCATCCGCGCCAGATCGCCCAGCCGCATCAGACGCAGCGAAAACGCCGCCGCCAGGATCGACATCGCCGCCAGCACCAGCGGCGTCGCCACCAGCTGATGCAGTCTCAGCCGATAGGCGGTCGTCGAAAAGCCGGCCGCCTCCACCCGCGCGATCTGGGCGGGCAGGGACCAAATGGGCGTCGACTGGGGCCGGGCGAAGCGGTCGAACGCCTCGTCGTCCGCCAAGCTGGAGCGCAGGTCGAGCGTGGCGTACCGCACCCCGCGCTCACCGATGCGCGCGCCCACCGCATCCACCAGCCGCCAACTGCCGGCGCTCAGACTGGCCGAAGTCGCGTCGATCCGCTCGGCGAACCGCCGTCCGCCGTCGGGCGCATTGGTGTAGATGAAGAAGCTGACCCCCAGCAGGCGACCGCCCGCGCGGTCCTGACGGTCGGCGCGGATTATGATCTGGCGTTGGTCGTCGCCCTCGCGCAGCCAGACCGCCTCAGCCGCGGCCCCTGTGGCCGCCTGGCCCGACAGCCGCGCCCGCTCGCGCTGGAACACCCCGTCGGCGAAGGACGCCAGCGGGCTCAGCGCCGCGACGATCACCACCCCGCAGATCAACGCCATCAGCGCCGCCGGCATCACGAACCGCCACGCCGACACGCCCGCCGCCCGCATGGCGATCAGCTCGCTGCGCCGGTTCAGCGCGACATAGGCCCCCAGCGTCCCGAACAGGAAGATGAAGGGCGTCAGCTGCAGGATCACTGCCGGCGACTTCAGCAGCATCAGGCCGAAAATGCGCGCGCCCGACAGGTCGACGTCCGACCCCACGCCGCGAGAGATCTCGACGAAGTCGATCAGCATGATCAGGGCCGCGATCACGCCCAGCGCCACCAGCAGGGACTTCGCCTGCTGCTTCAGCACATAGCGCTCGATGCGGCCGATGCGCAGGCGGGAGGGGGCGGTCATGCGCTGGCTTCCAGAACCGCCGTCCGACGGCCGACCTTCCGCCGTCGCGGCCTCAGCGCCCGGAACAGCAGCCGCAGCGCCGCCGCCGCCGCCGCGATCGGCACGATGTACTGCAGGACGTTCACCCACGGGTTCCACGCGCCGGCCGCGACCAGGCCGTAACCGACGATCCGCACGGTCAGGAAAGCGCCTGCCGCCTTGGCCACGCGCAGGCCGTATCCCGTCCGGCTGAACGCCCCGCCCAGAATGGCTGTCAGCGCCATGGCCATGGCCGTCAGCGCGTAAAGCGGCGCCGACAGGCGTGCGTGTCCCTCGGCCGTCAACTCACCGCGCGTGCCGGCCGTCGCCATCATCTGCGGAGATGGGGCGAAAAGCTGCGGCAGATACAGGTCCGACGGTTTGTACCGCACCGCCTGATCCGCCTCGTCCATGAAGGCCGCCAAGGGGAAGGCGTGGTTGTCGAACTGCAGATGGTTCAGCACGCCGTCCGACGAATATCGCTGCCACGAGCCCTGTCCCAGCAGGAGGTAAGGCTCCCCGGCGATGCGGCTGAACCGCGCCTCGGTCGCGTTCCAGGTCGACACCGATTTGCCGTCGTCGATGTGGACGAAAAGATTCGTCAGCAGGCCGTTCTGCTCGATCTCCTGCACATAGACCGTCAGACCGTTGGGCCCCTTCACGAACCGGCCTTCCTCGACCAGCAGGGCCGCCAGGTCGGAGCGCACGGCGAAGGCCTCGTCCCGGGCCGCGCGCTGGGCCCAGGGCTGAACCGCCACGTTGATCGACAGGGTCAGCGCCGCGACGATCACCGCCAGCAGCGCGGCCGGACGGATGGCGGCCCACCGCGTCATGCCTCCCGCGAAGGCCGCGATCAGCTCTTGCTCCCGCTGCAGCCGGGTCAGAGCGATCAGGGCGCCCACGAACAGGCCGATGGGCAGGATGACCGACAGCAGCTGCGGCACGGCCAGCGTCGTCAGCTTGACCATCACCCAAAGACTGGCCCCGCGCTCGACGACGAATTCCAGCTGTTCCAGCGTCTGGCTGAGGATGCCGATTCCGGCCAAGGCGGCGCACGCCCCGACGACGGGACGGGCGATCTGCCGGAAAAGATAGCCTTGAATCAGCGTCATGCGGGAAAGGAGGTCGCCCCGTTGCGGGGGGCGCGGGGAACGCCCTAATACATGGCCCTCGTTGCCCGCGACAGTCCGCGGATCGCTTAAGACGCCGGGCGTGTTTCCGGCAGGAGTCGCCGATGAAGATCGAGTTCGCCGCGTCCGCGGGCGCCGCCCCGGTTCTTGCCGTCCTGGCCCATGAGGGCCGCAATCTGGCCGGTGCGGGGGTGCAACTGGATGCGGCGACCGGCGGGGCGCTGTCGCGCGCGATGAACGCCGGCCGGTTCACCGGCGCGAAGACCTCGACCCAGGTCGTCGCCGGCGTCTCGGGCTGCGACGCCGCCACGGTCGTGATCACCGGCGCGGGCGAGGCCGGTCAGGTCGACGACCTGGCGCTGGAGGCCGCCGCCGGCGCCGCCTACCACGCGGTCAAGATGTCGGGCGCCGACGTGCTGGCCATCGACGTCTCCCACCTGTCGGCCGAACAGGCCGCGCGCACCGCCTTCGCCGCGCGCCTGGCCGCCTATCGCTTCCTGAAATACCGCACGACGCTGAAGCCGGAGAAGACGCCGTCGATCGCCACGATCCGTGTCGTCGCCGCGGACCCCAAGGCGGCGAGGGCCGCCTACGACGCCGACTTCGCCCCCGTCGCCGAGGCGATCGAGTTCAGTCGCGATCTGGTCTCCGAACCCGCCAACATCCTCTATCCGGAAGAGTATGCCCGCCGCGTGAAGGGGCTGGAGAAGCTGGGCCTCGAGGTCGAGGTTCTGGGCGAAAAGGAGCTGGAAAAGCTCGGCTTCCGCACGCTCCTGGCCGTGGGGCAGGGCAGCGTGCGCGACAGCCAGGTCGCCATCATGACGTGGAACGGCGGCAAGAAGGGCGATCAGCCCATCGCCTTCGTCGGCAAGGGCGTCTGCTTCGACACCGGCGGCATCTCCATCAAGCCCGCCGAGGGCATGGAGGAGATGAAGTGGGACATGGGCGGATCCGCCGCCGTGGTCGGCCTCATGCACGCCCTGGCCGGCCGCAAGGCCAGGGTGAACGCCGTCGGCGTCATCGGCCTGGTCGAGAACATGCCCGATGGAAACGCCATCCGCCCCGGAGACGTGGTCGAGACCCTGTCGGGCCAGACCGTCGAAATCCTGAACACCGACGCCGAGGGCCGCCTCGTGCTGGCCGACTGCCTTTGGTACACGCAGGAGCGGTTCAAACCGAAGTTCATGGTCGATCTGGCCACGCTGACGGGGGCCATGATCGTCTCGCTGGGCCTGGAATACGCCGGCGTCTTCACCAACTCCGACGAACTTGCCGAGAACATCGGCAACGCCGCGCCCAAGGTCGGCGAGAACGTCTGGCGCATGCCGATCCCGACCATCTACGAGCGCCACATCGACAGCCCGATCGCCGACGTGAAGAACATGGGCAACGGCCGCGCCGGCGGCTCGATCACCGCCGCCCTGTTCCTGCAGCGCTTCACCAACGGCGTGCCGTGGGCCCACATCGACATCGCCCCGACGGCCTGGGTGAAGGACTCGAAGAACCCCACCGTGCCGGACGGCGCCGTCGGCTGGGGCGTCCGCACCCTCGACCGCATGGTCCGCGACGCCTACGAGGGCTGAGTTTGCCGTTCCGGGCGCCGCGTCGCGGCGTCCGGGCTCACGCGTAGTTGAAGCTGATCGAGATGCGCTCGGCCTTTGCCGCATTGGGCGGCACCTCGTGGCGCAGCCAGCTTTCCCACATCAGGACCGTGCCGGGGCGGGGGGCCAGGTAGACGAACGGCCGCTCCGCCTCCGGCGCGTCGGGCCGCACGCCGGGCCGCGCCATCATCATCGGCAGGCGGGGATCCTCCAGCTTCAGCGCCGAGGCTCCGTCGGGAACCTCGACGTAGACTGTGCCGCTCAGGAAGGCGTGCGGGTGGATGTGGCCGCTGTGCCCACCGCCGGGCTTCAGGACGTTGACCCACAGATTGTCCAGCCGCGGCCTGCGCGCCAGATCGAAATTCAGAGCCTGGGCATACAGTTGCGCGTGTCTGTCCAGACGTCGCTTCAGCTCTGCGAATTCCGGCAGGCGCTGCGGCAGGTCCGTCAGCGAGCCGTACGAGGTGTAGCCGCGATAGCCATGCGCCCGGCACCAGGCCCGCCCCGCGCCGTCCTCCACCGCCAGCATGCGGCATGCCGCCGCCAGCTCCGCATTGAAGTCGGCGAAGCCCGGCGCGGTCGCCAGGCTGGCCTCATAGATCTGGGTCACGAACAGGGGGCGCAGGGTCATCCGGTCCCCATAGCCCGCCCCCGTCATCGGCGCGACAGGGTGCGCCGCCGTTCCTCATAGGGCCGCTGCGAGACGTTGCGCCGCTTCCACGGCCGCCAGGCGTCGGCGGTGGAGACGGGGTCGCCCAGCTGCCACTCGGCGATCAGCCGCTCCATGGCGTTCGGCGGCTCGGCGCCCAGAGGCGACATGCGCCCCTCGTTCAGCTTCTCGATGGCCTTGCCCGTCGAACCGAACAGCGCCTCGGCCGCGGCGAAGGCCGCGTCATCGACTCCCAGGAAGTGGCCGATGGACCGGCGCCGGAACGCCTCGACCGCCGCCCGCCCCTCGGCCGTGTCCGGCTCCAGCGTCAGATCGCACTCGGTGTCGAACCCCATCGACCGGTTGTTCAGATTGGCCGAGCCGACGCGCAGCAGCGTGTCGTCGATCACCGTCACCTTGGCGTGCACGATGATCCGCTCGCCCCGGCGCGTGTTGGGGCTGAAGGCGTAGAACCGGTCGTGCGCGTCGGCCTGCTCCAGCCGGTACAGAACCTCCGAGCGCGCCGTGTCCATGGTGATGCCGTCGAACCAGCTGGGACTGGAGCCCGTGGACACCACCACGATCTCCGGTCCGTCCGGCTCTTTCAGCCGCTCGGCCAGCGCCGCCGCGATGGCGGGGGAGGTGAAATACTGGTTCTCGAAATAGATGCGCCGTCGGGCCGACCGGATCGCCGCCAGGTGCAGGGCCTCGACCTCGCGCGCCGCGCCGCGCCCGCCATAGGCTGGCTCGGTCCGCGAGATGCCGATCGGCACGTCGATGAACTCCGGCTCCACGCCGTCAGGCCAGGGATCGGAGACGCCCTCGGGGTCGGGCAGGGTCCGCTCCCACGTCGCGCGGAACCAGCGTTCGCGCGCCAGATCGCCCAGCGCGCGCGCGGCCGGTCCGTCCACCACGCACATCGTCTCGTGCCGCGCGGGTGCCAGAGTGCCGTTCGGCTGGACACGGCGGGGATCGGCGTCCCGGTGGTCCAGCGTGTCCCAGCGATCCGGCCCCAGGTCTCCGCTGCCGCAGAAGGCCACGGCGTCGTCGATCACGACCATCTTCTGATGATGGCAGGCGCCGATCGGTCCCGGACTGTCCAGCCGGAACTCCACGAAACGCTTGCGGAACCAGCGCTGAGCCCTATGCGGGAAGAAGCCCTGCGACGCCGCGATCAGTATCGGCGAGTTCCAGATCAGCAGGCGCACGTCGAGGTCCGGCCGAGACTTGACCATCATCCGCAGCTGGTGGCCGATCTCCGCATGTCGGTCTCCGTGGCGGCTGTCGGGGTCCAGCCGCGTGCGCGGATCGAACTGCCAGCCCAGTATCACCACCGATCGCCGCGCCTTGGCCAGGGAGGAGGCCAGCGCGTCGAACCAGGCCTGGCCGTCGATCAGCGTCGCCGCCCGCGCCGCGCGTTCCGTCCGCCAGCACAGGCCACGACAGGAGAGCAGGGGGGCGTCGTCGCCGGGCACGGGGGCAGGGGTCATGGCAGCGCCTAACGGCTCGCGAGGGATTTCGTGCCGTGTCCTGCGTCACACGATGGACCGGTGATCGTCAATCGTGACGCTTCGTTCATGCGCGCGGCCGTTGTCGGGCGACGCGAAACGGCGCATAACTGCGCTCGCAGACAGGAGGGAAGGTCGGCGAAATGCATGCGCTGATCGAATTCATCGCCGGAATCGTGGCTGCGCTGGCGATGGCCGCCCTGTCGCAGTTCGGCATGGAAATGCGCGACCGCCGCGCCGACGAGCCCGAGGTTCGTCGCGTCAAGGACGACTGTCCGCCCAAGGCTTCGCGCACCGTCCTGATCTCGGCGCCTGCCCGAGACTGCTGAATCGCGGTTTCGCCTCCGTTCGCCTTTGCGGCGAGCGGGCGAATGTTTAGGGTCGCCCGTCCGCGTCCCTGACCCGAAGTCCGCACCCGATGAAGAACCGCCAACGGCCGCCGCTGAACCTGACCGCTCCTGAAGCGGAGACGGCGGAGGCGAGCCTTGGGCCGGACGTCGATGCGACCGCGGGCGAACACGAGGTCAGGGTCGTCATGGAACCTATGCCGGCCTCGCCCGAACGCCCCATGTCCGAACGCCGCCGTCGACGTCTGGCTGAGGAGGCGGCCCGGCACGAAGCGGAGGCGGCCGCACGCGATCGCGTCGTGACGGAGATGGCGGTTCCCACCGGCTCACCGCCGGCCCCGCTGGAGCAAGCGTCTCAGCCGGAGACGGCCCCGCAGACTGCCGTGGCTCTGACGGCGACGCCGGCCCAGCCCAGTCCCGCGCCCTACTGGATCGCCGCGGTCGCCTCCGCCTTGTGGGCTGCGGGCGTGGCCGCACTGGTTGCCTATGAGACGGGATTCGGGTCTGTGGACCTGGAGCCTCTGCGTCTGGCCGCCTATGCACTGATCGCCGTGGCTCCGGCGGGGCTCGCGCTCCTCCTCGCGCGTACCATGGCCGACTCCGCCAGACTGGCGGCCGAAACGCGGCGGGCTCGGGATATGTCCGACGCGCTTCTGGCGCCCACGGCGCTGGCCGCCAGGGAAGCCGGTGGTGCACTGACCCTGTTGCGGCAGGACGTCGATCACGCGGCACTGGCGGCCGAGCGCGCACGGCTCGACATGACCTTGCTGCGCGAAGCGCTCTCCGAAGAGACCCAGCGCCTGAACCAGGCCGCCGAGACCGCCGCCGCCACCGCCCGCCGCCTGTCCGAGGCCCTGTCGCAGGAGCGGCAGGCCATGGAGCAACTGAACCAGAAGCTGGACGGTCAGGCCCTGGTCGTCGTCGAGGCGGTCGAGCGCCAGTCCCGCATGGTCATGGACGCCTCCGACCTGGCCCAGGCCCAGCTGCGCGAGGCCGAGGCGGCGCTGGCCGCGCGCGCGGCCGACCTGGCGGCCGCCGCCGGCGAGGCCCAGGACGCCGCCCGCGCCGCCGCCGACGACCTGGCCCGTCAGACCCTGCGGCTGGAGAACGCCGGCTCCGGCGTCGCCGAACAGATTCAGTCGGTGGAGGAGGGCTTGGGCCAGCAGCGCGCGGCCCTGGTCACCGCCGCCTATGCCCTGCGCACCGATCAGGAGGACTTCTCCGCCCAGGTCGAGAGCCAGCGCGCCCAGCTGGTCGAACAGTTGTCGGCCGCCCGCACGGCCGGCGGCGACTTGGCCGAGACCTCCGCCGGCGCGGTGGAGACGGTTCGCGACCTGATCGAGGCCGCGACCGACCAGTTCCGCGCCCTGATCGACATGTCCCAGCGCGAGGCCGACGGGTTCGACGCCGCCACCAAGGTGGCGCTGGACCGGTTCGAAGCCTTGGCCGCAGAGGCCCGCGACGTCCAGATCGAAGAGACCCGGCGCGCGCTGGAGGCCCTGCAGGCCACGGCAGAAGCCGCGCGCACCACCGCCCAGCAGTCCGCGGAAGAGGCGCAACATCGTGCCGATCGTCTTGGAGAAGCTTTGTTCGCCGCGGCCCAGCAGGCCGACGAAGCGGCCGACGCCCGCATCGAGGGCGCCCGCCGTCTGGTCGCCGAAAGCGCGGGGCTGGTCGACGAGGCGGGTCAGCGGGCCCAGCAGCGTCTGGAAGCCTTGGCCGATCGCCTGAGCGTCATGCTCGATCAAGTCGCGGGGGGCCTGAACGACCTGGACGGCAAGGCGGCCGAACTGCCGGAAGCCGCCCGCGTCCGCGCCGAATCGGTCCGTGCCGTCGTCGAGGACGGGCTGAAGGCCCTGTCCGAAGCTTCCCGCAAGGCGGCGGAGGACACCGAGGCGCTGGAAGCGGCCTTCCAAGAACGCGTCCGCCGCAACTACGAGATGCTGACCGAGGCCGTGCGCCTGATGGGCGTCGTCTCAGGCGACGCCTCCGGCCGTCGCCGCGAGGCCGAGGCCGTTCTGCGGCCCGAAGCGCCACCGCCCGTCACGCCCGCTCCCACGCCCCCTGAATCGGCGCCGCCCGCCGGGCGCACCTTCGGTTTGCGCCGGCTTCAGCTGAACGCCGGCAAGCCCGCGCCGGCGCCGACGGGCCCCATGGACTGGGACGATCTGGCCGATGACGCGCCGCTGGATCTCGACACCCCGGTGATGCCCGCGGCGGAGGCCGAGACGCTGTCCGTTCGGATGATCGATTCGGTGCGCCGAATGGGCGTCGATCCGAACGCGCTTCTGCCGCGCCCGCGCATCGAGGAGGCGGCCCAGGCCCTGACCCGCGGCGACGCCTCCGCCGCCCGGGCCGTGGTGCGCCGCGTCGCCCCCGCCGCCGTGCGCAGCGTCTCGCGCCGAGTGATGAGCGACCCGACCCTACGCATCGACGCGGAGGCCTATGTTCGCGAGACGGGCCGCCTGCTGCAGGATCACGCCCGCACCGGCGACCCCGCCGTCGTGCTGAACCGTCTGGCGTCCGACGCGGGCCGTACCTTCATGCTCCTGGATGCGGCGGTCGGCGATCTCGCCTGATGGGTGATTCCTGATCACCTTTGTCGACGAGTCGACGTTTCCGGCTTGACGCGGGGGGTGGCGGCGGATGAGGGTCCGCTCGCCGTCATACAACCGTCATGGTCTCCGACCCGTGCCAGAGCCTTCGCCCGCCGGATCCGACGCCCGACCGGAGATCGTCGTCTGCGTTTGCGACCCCGCCGTGGACGCCGCGCTGAGCGGGGCCTCGGCCCTGACGCTCGGGCTTGCCTCGGCCCGGGCGCGCAAGGTCGAAGGCGCCGACGCCGAGGCCCTGGCCCGCGATCTGGAGCGTCAGGTGCGCGACCGGTCCTGCCGGGCCCTCCTGATCCTCGGCCGCGCCCGTGAAGGGGGGTTCCGCATCCAGACCCGCGCTGAGAACCGCACCTTGGGCGGCAAGGGGCGCTTCCTGCCGACGGGCCCCGGCGTGGTGCGCGCCACCGCCTCGGCCCAGGAGCTGATGAGGGCGCTGACCGACGCGGGACAGGACGCCGCCGTTTCGTCCGAATCCGACGGCGACGCCGCCAGCCACTTGCTGTTCCGCGCCCTGTGCGATCTGCCGGACGGCTTCGACGCCCCGGCCGTGGCTCTGTTGCGTGTTCCAGCCGACGATCCCGCGCGCGTCGGAGTGGGGATTGAAGCGGCGATGACGGCGATCGCGCGCCATCTGTCGCCCGCTCCTCGGGCCGTCGCCGGGCACTAGGGCGAACGTCGGGCCATCCCGACTGCGATCAGTCCGCCCGCCGCCGCCAGTCCGACCATGGCCCAATAACCGCCCGCGCCGTGGGCGTCGTACAGCGGGCCTGAGATCAGCGTCGCCAGACCGATCACCACGCCCGACGACAGGGCCGACGACAGGGTCTGCGCCGCCGTGTGCGCCTCAGGCGGGCTGAAGCGGTCGACCAGCTCCAGCCCGGCCAGATAGGCCGCCGCGAAGCTGAGCGCGTGCAGCGCCTGCAGCGCGATCAGCCAGCCCAGACCCGGCTCCAGCGTCATCGCCGCCCAGCGGACGACGCCCGCGATCGCCGCGACGACGATCAGCGCCCACGGTCCGATCCCGCGCCGTCGCCGCAACGGCTCGATCAGCCACATGAAGGCGATCTCCATCACGACGGCGAAGCCCCACAGCGCCCCCGTCACGCCCGCGCCCAACCCTTGGCCCGTCCAGAGCACGGCAGAGAAGGCGTAGTAGAAAGCGTGCGACGCGTGCAGCGCCGCCGTCGCGGCCACGGCGGCCAGGAACGGCCCCGACCCGACTAGGGCGCCCAAGCCCCGGAAGCGGTCGCGCGCCCGTGTCCGCGGTCCATCGGTGACCCGCTCCTGCGGCAGGCCGACGGCGGCGAACGAAGCCAGGGCCGCCGCGCCGGCCGTGATCCAAATGCCGACGGCCTGGCTAGACGCCTGCAGCAGGATCGCGCCCATGATCACGTTGGCGGCGACGAAGGCCGCCGAACCGAAACCGCGCGGGACGGCGAAGGCGAAGCCCTCGCGCCGCCCGATCCGCAGCGTCAGCACGTCGCTGAGCGGGAGCAGGGCCGCCGCCGCCGTGGCGCCCAAGAACCAGCAGACCATCCAGGCGACGAACCCATCGAAGATCAGGGCTCCGCCATATCCGGCCGCAGCCGCCGCGGCCAAGAGCGCCATCGGCGACCGCCGTCGCGCGAACCCATCGGCCCACACCGCCAGCACCGGCCCGGTGATCAGCCGCGCCAGCATCGGCGCGGCCAAGATGACGCCGATCTCCGCACCCGTCAGGCCGCGGTCCGTCATCCATAGCCCGGCATAGGGCAGGCTGACCCCGGTGACGCCGAACAGCAACACATAGCCGATCGAAAGCCGCAGGGCGGCTGCTCGGTGCGGAACGACGGCAGACTCGGCCATGACGGCGGTCTAGCGTGCGGGTGACCCGGCGTCTCGCGCCTTGGCCGATCGGCGCCTTTCCCGTAAAGGCCAAGCTTGGCCGCCGCGCCGCAATGCGGTCACATTCTGGTAACGGTCGATCGGCCATTGGTTCGAAAAATCAGGATTTCCATGGCCTTCCCGACACCCTCATCTCCCCGTCGCGATCTGTTTCCCGAGATCGAGCCCTTCGCTTCCGGCTGGATGTCGACCGACGGTCCGCACGAGGTCTGGTATGAGGAGTGCGGCAACCCCCAGGGCCGTCCCGTGGTCGTGCTGCACGGCGGCCCCGGCGGCGCGGTGAACCCCGGCATGCGCCGCTTTTTCGATCCGAAGAAATGGCGGATCGTCCTGTTCGACCAGCGCGGCTGCGGCAAGTCCAAGCCCAACGCCTCGCTCGAGGACAACACCACCTGGACCCTGATCGAGGACATCGAGCGCCTGCGCGAGCTGCTGGGGATCGAGCGGTGGGCCGTCTTCGGCGGCAGCTGGGGCTCGACCCTGGCCATGGCCTACGCCATCACCCATCCGGAGCGGGTGCAGTCGCTGCTGCTGCGCGGCATCTTCCTGCTGACCAAGCCGGAGCTGCGCTGGTTCTATCAGGAGGGCGCGTCGAACATCTTCCCGGACGCCTGGGAGCGGTTCGTGGAGCCGATCCCCGAGGACGAGCGGCACGATCTGATGGGCGCCTACTACAAGCGCCTGACGGGGCCGGACAAGGCGGAGCGCGAGCGCTGCGCCGTCGCCTGGTCCAGCTGGGAGGGCGAGACCGTCAGCGTCGAGGGTCCGGCCGCCCGGCCCGACAAGTTCGCCGACCCCGAGTTCGCCGTCGCCTTCGCCCGCATCGAGTGCTGGTACTTCATGAACGGCGGCTTCTTCCCGGAAGAAGGCTGGCTGCTCAAGAACGTCGGCCGCATCCGCCATGTCCCGGCCTGGATCGCCCAGGGCCGCTTCGACGTCGTCACGCCGATCTCCGGCGCCTGGGCCCTGCACCGCGCCTGGCCGGAGGCGAAGCTGGACGTCATTCCCGACGCCGGTCATGCCTCGACCGAGCCGGGCATCGTCGACAGTCTGGTCCGTGCCACTGACTGGGCGGCTGACCTTCCGGTCTAGGCTTTCGTCTTAGGCCCAGGATTGGTCTTCTCGACCAGTTCCGACAGCTGGAAGCCGATACGCCGCGCCTCCCGCTCCTCGGGCTTCTTGGTCGCGCTCAGCGTCACGTTCAGCGCTTCATAGTGCTGGATCACCCGCACGGCCTTGCCGTCCGCGTTCTTGCCGCTGAACAGCAGCAGGTCCGGGCCCCAGAAGCCGACTTCGTCGAACTTCAGAGTCGCGTCGCCCGGCAGGCCGACCACGGTCGCGCCGACCTCCTCGTCCGGGTTCAGTCCCTTTTCGAAGTCGTCGATCAGCTTGGACAGGCGCACGAAGGCCCATTCGGCCGGGTTGTCCCGCATCCGGACGCCGTCGGTCATGGCGCGGATGCGCTCGGGCGGGGCGCCGGGCAGGACGGGTTCGGGGCAGGGGGCCTCGCCGCAGTCGGCGAACATCTCGGGCGGGGCGACGACGGTCTTGGCCTGGCTCATGCTCAGAAAAGCCCGTGGCCCTTGGGCAGTTCCGAATAGCGGTGCACCCGCGTCGACAGCACCAGGCCGAAGCCGATCATGATCGTCATCATCGACGAGCCGCCATAGGACAGCAGCGGCATCGGCACGCCGACGACCGGCGCCAAGCCCATCACCATCGCCCCATTGATCAGCACGAACAGAGCGAAGAAGGCCATCATGCCGCTGGCCGCGATCCGCCCGAAATGGCTGTGCGACAGCGACGCGATTCGGAATCCGATCAGGATGATCGCCGCATAGCAGACCAGCAGCGAGAACGAGCCGATGAAGCCGAATTCTTCCGCCACGGTGGAGAAGATGAAGTCGGTCTGCCGCTCCGGCAGGAACTCCAGCTGGCTCTGGCTGCCGAGGCCATAGCCGCGCCCCAGAAAGCCGCCCGAGCCCAGGGCGATCTTGGACTGAATGATGTTGTAGCCCGTGCCCGACGGGTCCGACGCCGGGTCCAGGAAGGTCAGCACGCGATTTCGCTGGTACTCCTTCATGCCGAACATGACGAAGGGCGGGATCACCGCGATCGCCGCGGCCGCGCCGGTCGCCACCACCTTCCAGCTCAGCCCGGCCAGGAACATGACCACCGCCCCGGTCAGGCCGATGATCATCGCCGAGCCCAGGTCCGGCTGTTTTGCGACAAGCAGGAAAGGAATGCCGATCATGGCCGCAGGGAAAATCAGCTTCCAGCTGAACCGCGCCTCCTGCGCCGTGTGGTTGTGGTACCAGCGGGCCAGCGCCAGAACGAGGCCGATCTTCACGAACTCGGCCGGCTGGATGCGGATGAAGCCCAGGTTCAGCCAGTTGCGCGCGCCCCCGGCCACGTATCCCAGCGGCGTCAGCTCGATCATCAGCACCAGGATCAGCAGCACGCCGTACATCGGATAGGCCGCGCGGAACCACCATTTTGGGTGCACGAGCGCCAGCCCCAGCATGACGACCAGCATGAAGACGAAGCGGGTCAGCTGGTCGGCGGCCCACGGCTGCCAGTGGCCGCCGGCGATGGAGTACAGCATCGCCACGCTGGCGCCGGCGACGACGCAGGTCAGGATGACGAAGGTCCAGTCGATCTCACCGATCTTGACCGAAAGGCGGTCGCGCTCGCCGGGGCGGGTCAGGGCCGAGGCGGTCATTCCGGCGCCTCCGTCGCGGGGGCGGCGGGCGCTTCGGCAGGGGCCGTCGTCGTCGGCTGGGCGGCGCCCAGGGCGTTGGCCTCGTGCGAGCCCGGATCCTCGGTCTCGGCGAAGCCTTCCTGTTCGATCCTGGCGCGGATCTCCGGGTCCTTCAGCAGGGCCACCTTCATGATCTCCCGCGCGCGTGGGGCGCCGGCGGTGCCGCCGCCCATGCCGCCGTGCTGCACGATGACCGACACGGCGTAGCGCGGATTGTCGATCGGGGCATAGGCGATGAACAGGTTGTGGTCCTTCTGGGACCAGACGTTCGACTTGCGGGATCCGGTGCCGTAGTTGCGCACCTGCGCCGTCCCGGTCTTGCCCGCCATCCGAACGGCGCCCAGACCCAGCTGGCTGTTGCGGAAGCCTGTGCCGCCGACGTCGGTCACCCGGTTCATTCCCTCGCGCAGGATGGCCAGCAGCGCGGGATCATAGGGCAGGTCGCGCACCTGGCCGGGCGGCGGCTGCTCCACGCCGGCGATCGACTTGATCAGGCGCGGCTGCACCGCCTTGCGCCCGTTGGCCAGCCGCGCGGTGTAGACGGCCAGCTGCAGGGCGTTGACCGTCAGCGCGCCCTGACCGATCGCATAGCTGGGCGTTTCGCCCGGATACCACTTGCCGTCTCCGCGCACCGGATTGCGCCGGCGCCATTCGGTGTCGGGCACCAGCCCCGCGTTCTGGTTGCCGATGCCCAGGTCGAAGGTCTGGCCGAACCCCATGGTGCGCGCGACGTCGGCGATGGCGTCGGGCCCCATCTCGACCGCCAGCTGCATGAAGTAGACGTTGCAGGAGTTCTTGATGGCGTCCCGCATGTCCTGCGAGCCGTGCGTGGCGTGACAGGCGAAGCGACGACCCAGGTAGAAGCCGCCTGTGCAGGTGATGCGGCGATCCGGATTCGCCCCTCTGACCAGGGCGGCCAGACCCGTGACCGGCTTGAAGGTCGATCCGGGCGCGAACACGCCGTTGATCGACTTGTCGGTCAGCGGCCGCCGCTCATAGTCGGCCCAGGCGCGATAGATCGGGCTGGGCACGCCCGAGACGAACAGGTTTGGATCGAACGACGGCGCCGACACCATGCACAGGACGTCGCCGTTGCGCACGTCCATCACCACGGCGCCGCCCGACTCCTCGCCGAACACCTCCAGCGCCTTGCTCTGGACGTCGGCGTCCAGCGTCAGCACCACCTCCTTGCCCGGCACGGCGGGGCGGGAGTTGGCCGAGTCCTCGCCGACCACGCGCCCGCGCGCGTCGACCTCCACCCGATTTCCGCCCGGCTCGCCCCGCAGCGTCTCCTCCAGTGACCGCTCGACCCCCTGCCGTCCGATGCGGAAGCTGGGGTTGAACAGCAGGGGAGGAACCTCCTCGTCTTTCTCGCGATAGGCCTCCACGTCCCGCGCGTTCGCCTTGGCGACGTAACCGACCACGTGGGCGAAGGCCCCGCCGTGGGGATAGAAGCGCGCCTCGTGCATGTCGGCCATCACGCCGGGCAGCTCGTTGGCGTACAGGTTGACCCGCGCGAACTCCTCCCACGTCAGGTCGCTCTTGACCGGCACGGGCGTGAAGCGCGGCGCGGCGTTGACGTCGCGGATGATCCCGCGCCGCCGTTCGACCGTGTCGGGCAGCAGCCGGCCCAGCAGGTCCAGCGTCTGGTCCAGATCCTTGGTCTCGTCGCGAACCACCAGCACGCGGAAGCTGGGCCGGTTGCCGGCGATCACCACGCCGTTTCGATCCTTGATCAGGCCGCGCGGCGGCGGGACGAGGCGATAGTTGAACTGGTTCTCGGCCGCCAGGGTGGCGAACTCCTGGGCCTGGACCACCTGCAGCTGGCCCAGCCGCAGGCTCAGTCCGACGATGCCCAGCGTGGTCAGGCCGCCCATAACCAGGGTGCGCCTCAGGAACGAGCCCTGCCGCTCGTTCGGGTCGCTGAAGAAGATGGAGGGTTCCGAGCTCATCCGACTATCTGAACCGCGCATCGACGTCGTCGAACCGCTGAATCAGCGCGTTCGACAGGGGAAACAGCAACAGGGTCGGGATCACCTGGCCCAGAAGCGCCAGCAGGCTCGGGGCCCGACCGCCGGTCAGCATGACGATCAGATAGGCCAGCAAGAAGGCGAAACCGCTGGTCAGGCAGAACCAGAAGAACAGCACCCGCGTCTCCTGTCCCGCCAGAAACGACCGCGCCGCCAGCACGACGCCATAGGGCGCCAGCAGGCACAGCGGCCACAGGCCGAGCGGCTGATACAGCAGCACGTCCAGCACCAGCCCCAGCCCGAACAGCACCGTCGGTGCGACGATCGACGGCCGGATCAGCGGCCAGGCGAAGGCCAGCAGCAGCGGCAGGATCGGCTCCGGCAACTGGAGCCCGAACACTTCGACCGGCGTGGCCAGCAGCAATGTGCCCCCCGCCGCCATCAGCGCGGGCCAGCCGATCCAGTCCATGGTCCCGCCCGAACGCACGGCGACCGACGCGCGTCTCACTCCGTCGCTCCCGGAGTGGCGGGCTCCGGCGGCGTCGGCTGGGCCACGGGCTCCGGTGGACGAGCCGCCGGCGTGGAGTCCAGCGCGGCCAGCGGTGGGGCGTTCAACGCTTCCGGCGTGACCAGCTGACCGAAATCCTCGAATCTCAAAACCCGGACGAAATCGATGGCGCCGCGGTCGCTGAACAGCTTGACCCGCCAGGATCCGTCCACGCCCCGCGCCACGACGCCGACCGGCAGGCCGCGTGGCATGCCGCCCCCGTCGCCGGAGCTCAGCACCCGGTCGCCGACCTTCAGCGCGTCCTCGCCTCGCACATATTCCAGCCGCGGGTTGCCGCTGCCGTCGCCGCTCAGGATGGCGCGGGCGTCGGACCGGTCGATCAGCACCGGCACCTGACTGGACACGTCGGTCAGCAGGACCACCCGGCTGACGTTCGGCGCCGTCCCGCTGACGCGTCCCACCAGGCCATGTTCGTTGATCACGGGGTTGCCGATCTTGACGCCCTGGCCCGTCCCGACGTCGACCAGGCGCGCGTTGGCGAACGGGCCGCGCGCGTCGGAGATGGAGCGCGCCGTGACCATCGGCACCGGCGGCTGGGTCCGCACGCCCAGCAGGATCTCGTAGCGGCGGTTGACGTTGGCCAGGGCGATGTTGGCGTCGCGCACGGCCTGAAGCTCCGCGATCTCCCGCTTCAGCCGCCGGTTCTCCGACACGGCGAAGAAATAGCCCCCGATCCAGTCGCTGACCGCGCCGACCCATCTGACCGGATAGGCGAAGACGCCGTTGACCGGCCCCAGCGTCGCCTCGGCGCCCGCCCGCACCGGAGCCAGCGGGCTGGCCTCGGCACGGCGGTCGGCGATCAGCAGCAAGACGGCGGCGACGACGGCCACCACGGCGACCGCCGCGGCGCCGAGCAGCGCCGGCACCTTCAGATTTTCGAACGGTCCGTCGCGATACGCCACGGCGCGCCTTCCGCAGGGAGTGTCGGGAATCGGCCGGTCAAGCCGATTTCCGAGGGCTATCGCAAAATCCGTGCCCCTTGGGAACGGGCCGGAACGGGGCTCGGCATGAATAATCCGCGAGCGGTCCTACAGCGAGGATTCCAGCACACCCTTCATCCAGCGCGGATGCTCCAGCACCCGGCCGCAGCCGATGGCCACGCAGCTCAGCGGATCGTCGGCCACCGACACCGGCAGGCCGGTATGGTCGCGGATTTCGGCATCCAGGCCGCGCAGCAGGGCGCCGCCGCCGGTCAGCATGATGCCCTTGTCGGCGATGTCGGCGGCCAGTTCCGGCGGCGTGGCTTCCAGAGCGACCTTCACCGCGTCGATGATCTGGCTGACGGGTTCGGCCAGAGCCTCGGCCGCCTGGCGTTCCGACATGCGCACTTCGCGCGGCACGCCCTGCATCAGGTCGCGGCCCTTGACCTCGATCGACAGGCCCTCGCCGTCGGACGGGATGCGGGCGGTGCCGATGTCCTTCTTGATCCGCTCGGCCGTGGTCTCGCCGATCAGAAGGTTATGGTTGCGGCGCATATAGCTGATGATCGCCTCGTCCATCTTGTCGCCGCCGACGCGGACGCTGCGTGAATAAACGATGCCCGACAGCGACAGCACGGCCACCTCGGTGGTGCCGCCGCCGATGTCGACCACCATCGATCCGGTCGGCTCGTGGATCGGCAGGCCGGCGCCGATCGCGGCGGCCATCGGCTCGTCGATCAGGCCGACGCGACGCGCCGAGGCGTTCAGGCAGCTGTCGTTGATCGCGCGACGCTCCACGGCGGTGGCGCCCGACGGCACGCACACGATCACCTTCGGGTTCACGAAGCCCTTGCGGTTGTGAACCTTGCGGATGAAGTGCTTGATCATCTCCTCGGCGACTTCGAAGTCGGCGATGACGCCGTCGCGCATGGGGCGGATCGCCTCCATGTGGCCCGGCGTCCGGCCCAGCATCTGCTTGGCCTCGATGCCCACGGCGTGGACGATCTTCCGTCCACCGACGTTTCTCAGCGCCACGACCGAGGGCTCGTTCAGGACGATGCCCTTGCCCTTCATGTAGATCAGGGTGTTCGCCGTGCCGAGGTCGATGGCGATGTCGTTCGAAATCATGCCGAAAAGGTGCATGGGCGTGGGATACCGTTCGGATTGGGGCCTTTGAGGGGCGGTCAGCGTTTCTCGGTCCGCTGCGACGACGCCCCGTTCCGCACGCATCCCCACGCGCGATCCGTCCTGATCGATTTCGTCCAGCCGACCGACGGCCCGTTTGCCCGTATGGACGGGGGATTACAACCCCCGTCCCCTCCACGCTTGAAGGACCGGGATCAGACGGCTTCCAAGCCTTCGTCCGCCAGCATCCGCTTCACGGCGTCGCGTGATTGCACCTTGTCCAGATGGGCGTTCAGTTTTGGAAAACGCGCCGTATCCAGAAGCTTCGCCTGACGCGCCCAGCGCTCGAAGACCATCAGATACCCGTCCGTAAGCGTCCACGTTTCGCCGAATGCCCAAGGCCCCTCGACCAGATGCGATTCGGCCAGGTCCAGCTTCGACAGGGCGAACTCGATCGCCTGCGTCTTCGCCTCTCCCTCCAGCGGCGGCCGGCTGAACAGCACCTTGCCCAGCGCCGGGTGCAGGGAAGAGGCGAGCCAGCCGTTGAAGGCGTTGAACCGGGCGAAGGCGAACGCGTCGTCCACCGGCGCCAGGGACTTGTCCGGCCGGGTCTGGGCGGCCCAGGCCAGGATGGCGGCGTTCTGGGTGATCACGCCCTGGTCCGTCTTCAGGGCCGGCGTCGAACCGGCCGGGTTCACCGCCAGATACTCGGGCGTGCGCTGCTGGCCGGTCCTCAGGTCGACCACCTGGGTTTCGTGATCGATGCCCGCCTCCAGCAGGGCGACGTGCGAGGCCATGGCGCAGGCGCCGGGCGAGATGAACAGGGTCACGGACATGGCGGCGGGCTCCTTGGAAGAGGGATGCCGCCCATATGGCGCGACTGTCCCCGATCACAAAACGCTCAGTCGCGACGCGCCTCGCGCCGCTTCACCCACTCGCGCACCGCCAGCATCAGGCCCAACCATACCGCCGCGACCGCCGCCAGGATCAGGCTGGTCCAGACGCCGTCCCCGCTGACCGCCGCCGCCACCGCCCCGCCGAAGAAGGCCACCAGCGCCGTCTTGGGCAGCACGCCCAGCGCGCACCCCAGCAGAAAGGCGGCGAACGACGCCCGCGTCGCCCCGAACGCCATGTTGACCACGATGAAGGGCGCCGACGGCACGTTGCGGATCATGAAGCTGGCATAGAAAGCGTTCCGCCCCACGAACCGCTTCAGCCGCTCGACCGTCGCACCGCCGTACCGCTCCAGCGTCCGCGCCGTCGGCCCGCGCCCCAGCCAATAGGTCACCCCGGCCGACACGACCGTCGCCGCCCAGCTGTACCAGAACCCCAGCGACGGCCCGAACGCCACCACGCACGCCGCGATCAGGATGAACTGCGGCGCCCCCACGAAGGCCGCGCCCACGAACAGCGCCACCGTCGCCGCGAACGCCCACGGGCTGCCCGCATATCCCTCCAGCCAGTGCCGCAGCTTCTCTTCCGCATGCAGCCCCAGCGCCTGCTTGCCCAGCAGGAACAGCCCGACCACCGCCAGCAGCAGCAAGGCCGTCGCCAGCACGGCGCGCCACCGCGCCGCCTCCATGTTCAGGACGAAGTCGAGGACGCGCCGGATCATGCCCCCATTTGCCCTCACGCCCCCCCGCCCGTAAACAGCCCGGGCCTCCCCCGCACGCATGAGACCGCCCGACATGAGCCAGCTTCAGTCCTCAGCCCTCGCACGCGTGAAGCCGTCGGCCACGCTGGCCGTGACGGCGCGGGCGCGCGAGCTGAAGCGGGCAGGGCGCGACGTGATCGGCCTGGGCGCCGGCGAGCCGGACTTCGACACGCCTGAGAACGTGAAGCAGGCCGCCATCGCCGCCATCATGCGCGGCGAGACCAAATACACCGACGTCGACGGCCTGCCCGAGCTGAAGGCCGCCATCGTCGCCAAGTTCGCCCGCGAGAACGGGCTTTCCTACGAGACGACCCAGATCCACGTCGCCCCCGGCGGCAAGGCGGTGCTCTACAACGCCCTGGTCGCCACGCTGTCGCCGGGCGACGAGGTCATCGTGCCCGCGCCCTACTGGGTCAGCTATCCCGACATGGTCCTGCTGGCCGGCGGGGAGCCCGTGACCGTGGTCGGCCACGAGGCCGACGGTTTCAAGCTGCGCCCCGAGGCGCTGGAGGCCGCGATCACGCCGCGCACGAAGTGGCTGATCCTCAACAGTCCGTCCAACCCGACCGGCGCCGCCTTCACCGGGGCCGAGCTGGAAGCCCTGGCCGACGTCGTCCGCCGTCACCCGCACGTCTGGGTCATGACCGACGACATGTACGAGCACCTGATCTACGGCGACTTCGAGTACCTGACCTTCGCCCAGATCGCGCCGGACCTGATCCACCGCACCCTGACGGTGAACGGCGTGTCCAAGGCCTACGCCATGACCGGCTGGCGCATCGGCTATGCGGGCGGACCCAAGCCGCTGATCGACCTGATGCGCAAGGTGGCGGGCCAGACGACGTCCAACCCCTCGTCTATCAGCCAGTGGGCGGCGGTCGAGGCCCTCAACGGCCCACAGGACTTCATCGCCGAGCGGGCGCAGGCGTTCGAGCGCCGCCGAGACCTGGTGGTGTCCATGCTCAATCAGGCGACCGGCGTCCGGTGCCCGAACCCAGAGGGCGCCTTCTACGTCTATCCGTCCGTGGAGGGGCTGCTGGGCAAGACCGCGCCGGACGGAACGGTGATCGATTCCGACGACGCTTTCGTCTCGGCCCTGCTGGACGCCGAGGGGGTGGCGGTGGTCCAGGGCTCGGCCTTCGGCCTCAGCCCCTATTTCCGCATCAGCTATGCGACGTCCGAGGACGTGCTGGAGGAGGGCTGCCGCCGCATCCAGCGCTTCTGCGCAAGCCTGAAGTGAAATCACTTCTTGCTTGCATCTCTCACTTTGGTTAGGTTGGTCTCTGCACGATGCCGCAGGGACCGGACATGAATCCCCAACCGAACCCGCTCGCCCGCGCCTTCGCAGGGCGCCTCACCCAGGCTTGTGACAAGGCCGGGGTTCCGCCCTTGCATCACGGCCGTCTCGGCTGGCTGCGTGAAAAGGTGGTCGAGTCCGGTGATCAGGTCACGGTCGAAGGCGTGCGCAAATGGCTCGCGGGCGAAGTGTTCCCACGCCCTAAAAAAGTGAAAATACTGGCCAAAGCCCTGGCGGTGGACGAGGGGTGGCTTCATTCGGGTGCGACCTCGGGCATGGCTGAAACTTCCGCGTCGTTTCGTCATGGCGCCCCCGTGCCGGCGGATCTCGGCCAGGCGTTCCTAGACCGCATTCAGATGCGGTTCGCGGGCACGGTGACGATAATGCCGGGCGTCGATCTGACGGACCCAACCTGGGACGAAGGGGACGACGTTGGTCAGTGACCGGCCGATCCTCCTGGACACCTGCGCGGCGCTCTGGCTGACTGGCGGCGGCTTGAAGACGAAGGCCGTGGACGAACTCAAGGCGGCGCGCTCCGCCGACGTCTCCGTTTTGGTTTCGCCGATCACCGCCTGGGAAGTCGGCAATCTGATCGCCAAGCGCCGTGTGGTCCTCACCATGCCAACCCTGATCTGGTTCGAGACCCTGATCGATTCAGACGTCACCCGCGCCGAGCTTTCTCCGGCGATCCTCGTCGCCGCCACCGAGCTCAACGCCCCCGATCTGCGTGATCCGGCCGACCGGATCGTCGCCGCGACGGCGCGGGCCCTCAACCTTCGCCTGATGACCCGTGATCGCCCGTTGCTGGACTTCGCCGCCACGGGTCAGATGTCGGCCATCCCGTGCTGATCGTCACGCCGCCCGGCTGACCGCGAAGTCGGCCAACTCCGCCAACGCCGAGCGCCAGGCCGAGCGGGGCAGGGCCGTCAGCGCCGTCTTTGCGCGATCGGCGCAGGCGCCGGCTTCGTCCAGCGTCGCGCCCAGGGCGCCGGTGCCGATAACCAGTTCGCGCGCGCGGCGGAAGTCGTCCTCGGTGCGGTGGCCCTTGGTGATCGTGCGGTCCCAGAAGGCGTCCTCGCGCCCTCGGGTCCGAGCGAAGGCCAGGATCAGGGGCAGGGTGGCCTTGCCCTCGCGGAAGTCGTCGCCGGCGTTCTTGCCCAGGGTCTCGGCCTTGCCGCCGTAATCCAGGGCGTCGTCGGCCAGCTGGAAGGCCAGGCCCAGGTTCATCCCATAGGCCCTCAGCGCGTCCGAGGCCGCGCGGTCCGCCCCGGCGCCCACCGCACCCGATTCGGCGGCGGCGGCGAACAGTTCGGCGGTCTTGGCGCCGATGATCTTCAGATAGGTTTCGCGGTCCAGGTTCAGGTCGTGGGCGCGCGTCAGCTGCAGCACCTCGCCCTCGCTGATCACGGCCGACGCCCGCGCCAGGATGCCCAGCGCCCGCATGTCGCCGGTCTCGACCATCAGTTCGAAGGCTCGCGCGAACAGGAAGTCGCCGACCAGAACGCTGGACGGCGCGCCCCAGATCAGGTGCGCCGCCACCTTGCCGCGTCGCAGCTGGGACGCATCGACCACGTCGTCGTGCAGCAGGGTGGCGGTGTGGATGAACTCCACCGCCGCCGCCAGCTTCAGCGGCGCGTCCAGCGGACCCTCGACCCCCGCGGCGCGCGCGGCCGCGACCGTCAGCAGGGGACGCAGCCGCTTGCCGCCGGCCCCGACCAGGTGCTCGGCCAGCAGCGGGATCACCGGCACGTCGGATTGCATCCGGTCCAGGATCAGCGCGTCGACCGCCGCCATGTCCGGCCCGGCCAGCCGCACCAGGTCGTCGACCTGTCCGGCGGGGCGGCTGAGGGGCGCGGAAACGGCTTCCAAGACGGGATCTTTCGCGGCGAAGGGGAGATCGGTTGCGACGTCGCCTTGCCTGATGACGACGCGCCGCACAATGGTGACGCCCCATGAACGGGTCAAGCGCGTGACGGTCGCAGCAGAGGTCGAAGAAACCCCCCTGATGGGCGGCCGCGTGCGGCTGCTTCAGCCTGTGGACGGCTACCGCGCCGGTATGGACGCGGCGCTTCTGGCCGCCGCCGTCTCCGCCCGGTCGGGCGAAACGGTGCTGGAGGCGGGCTGCGGCGCGGGGGCCGTCCTGTGCCAGACGGGCGTGCGCCGCCCCGGCGTCCGCATGCTGGGCGTGGAGCGAGATCCGGACATGGCCGCGCTCGCCGCCGCGAACATCAGGCTGAACGCCTTGGACGGCGAGGTCCTGACCGCCGACGTCGCCGACGGTTTCGCGGCTCTGGACCGTCCCCGCGCCGACTGGGCCGTGTCGAACCCGCCCTTCTTCGACAATCCAGCGGCCCTGCGCGCCCCGGGCCCGGGCAAGCGGGCGGCCTGGATGGCCGACGACGGCCTCGCCGCCTGGACCGACTTCCTGCTCACGGGCGTGCGCGACGGCGGGTCGATCCTCATGATCCACCGCGCGGACCGCCTGGCCGACCTGCTGGCGCTGTTGGGGCGAAAGGCGGGCTCCTTCCGAGTTCTGCCCGTCCATCCGTACACGGATCGACCGGCGAAGCGGGTGCTGATCAAGGCCGTGCGCCTCGGCAAGGCGCCCCTCGTGCTCCTGCCGCCGCTCGTCCTGCATGAAGAGGGCGCCAAGCACACGGCCCATGCCGACGCGATCCTGCGCGGCGAGGCGGCGCTCGACGTCGGCTAGGCCCCCACCTCGAAATCGATCGCCAGCGGCAGGTGGTCCGACGCCATCCGCGCCAGGGGCGAGAACGGCGCTTTCGCTCCCGTCACCCGAATCTCCGGGCTGACGAAGGCGTGGTCGATCCGGATCGCCGGATAGGCCGACGGGAACGTCTTCACGGTCGGCTTCAGCCCCAGCCGCCGCTGGGCGTCTCCCAACCGCGATCCGCACAGCAGGCGATAGGGCCGGGTCACCGAGGTGGCGTTGAAGTCGCCGCACAGGATGGTCGGCCCCTCGCACGCCGCGCTCCCGATCCACTCCGCGCCCATCAGCGCCTCGGCCTGCAACCGCTGCTCGCGCGGCACCAGGCCCAGGTGGGTGTTGATCACGTTCACCGCGGCGCCGCCCATCTCGATACGGGCCCACAGGGCGCCGCGAGGCTCCAACCCCGGCACGTTCGGCAGGGTGGGCAGGGCGCCGACCTTCACCAGCGTCTCGGGATGGGGCGTCAGGATCGCGTCGCCATAAAGCTCGGCCTCGACCCGCATCGCCGCGTGGAACCGGACGGCCATCGACAGCTTCTCCGCGATCGAGGCCGCCTGGTCGACCCAACCCGTGCGCGCCCGCCCGACGTCCAATTCCTGCAGGCAGACGACGTCCGGCTCCAGCTCGGCGATCACGGCGACGATGCGGTCGACGTCCAGTCGGCGATCGACGCCGACGCAGCGATGGACGTTGTAGGTGACGAGGCGGGGCATGACTATGGGCGGGCTAGCGGCCGATCGTGGCCCTCAAGCGGCGCTCAGATCTCCACTAGCTTGTCCGCGACCTCGTTCGGATTGTCTGCCCGCGGCGGGAAATGCTGCGCCAGCACGCCGCCGCACAGCTCGACCGCCCGCACGAAGCCGTCTCCCGGCGCCTTGCGCTTCATGCCCGCGACCAGCGCCGCCGCCGCCTCGGCCCAGACGGCCTCGTCCACCTTTTCGTGGATGCCCTTGTCGGCGATCACCTCGACCCGATGGTCGGCGTCGGCGGCGAAGATCAGCACGCCCGTGCGTGCCTCCGTCACGTGCAGCCCGTGCGCCAGGAACTGGTTCAGCGCCGCCCGCCGCACCCGGTCGCGCCGGATCGACGGCGGGGTCAGCAGCCGCCGGGCCGGAGGGATCAGGCCCACCAGCAGCACGGCCAGAAAGGTCGCCAACTGCAGCACCGCATGCACTGCGATCGCCATGCCCGCCTCGGACCCGGCCGCAGCCGCATGGCCGACGCTCCAGCCGTGCGACACGCTGCGCACGGCCATGGGGTCAAGGCCCAGCGGAATGGCCAGCAGCGGCAGGATCAGCGCCGCCGCCGCCGCCCACCCCAGCATCACGTCCCAATAGCCGGACACCCGCCGGGCGAAGACGCAGAAGATTTCGCCGCTGGTGGCTTTTTCGGCCTCAACGATGGCTTCGGCCACGCGCGCGTGGTCCTGAGGAGACATCTTCATCACCAGCCCCCCGAGGCGCCGCCGCCGCCGAAGCCGCCGCCGCCGCCGCCGAATCCGCCGCCGCCGCTCCAGCCTCCGCCGCCTCCGCGGCCTCCCATCGTGCCCTTCAGCGCCTCGGCCGCGGCCCATATCAGGATCGGAGTCAGATCGTCGCCCCCCTTGCCCTTGAAGCGCCGACCGGCACGCGACAGGGCGCTGACGAAGCTGACGAAGACCATGAAGACGACGAACAGGATGAACAGGATGATCGCGACGGGCACCTCCGCGTCCGGCGCCTCGGCGGCGGCGGCGCGCGCCTGCGCTTCCTCCGGGTCCAGCCTCAGTTGCTCGTCGATCGCCGCGACGCCGTCGGTGATGCCGCGCTCGAACCCGTTCTCTCGAAAGGCGGGCAGGATCCGCTCGTGGATGATCAGGGCCGACAGGGCGTCGGTCAGGATGGGCTCCAGCCCATAGCCGACCTCGATCCGGACCTTGCGCTCGTTGGGCGCGACGATCAGCAGGACGCCGTTGTCCTCTTCCGACTGTCCGATGCCCCAGGCCCGCCCGAGCTGATAGCCATAGTCGGCGATGTCCCGGTCCTGCAGGCTGTCGATCGTCACCACCACCAGCTGGTCGGTGGTGTCCCGCTCAAGCGCCTCCAGCCGCTGCGTCAGCTCGGCTTCCTTCTCGGCGGACAGAAGATCGGCCTGATCGACCACGCGCCCGGTCAGCGCCGGAAACCGCAGCTCCTGCGCCAAGGCGGGCGTCGCCGCCGCGCCCAGCCAGAAGACGGCGACGACCAGCGCCGCCGTGGCTGATCTCAGGCCCCGGATCACTTGGCCGGCGGGGCCGAACCCGGCGCCGCCCCGGCGGGCGCGTTGAACGTCACCGTCGGCGCGCTCTGGGCCGCCTCATTGGCCTGGAACGGCTGCATCGGACCGGAACCGGAGTGGATCGTGTTGGCCCACAGCACCGTCGGGAAGGTCCGCAGCGCCGTGTTGTGCACCCGCACCGCCTCGTTGTAGTCGCGCCGCGCCACGTTGATGCGGTTCTCGGTCCCCTCCAGCTGGCTCTGCAGGGCGATGAAGTTCTGGTTCGACTGGATCTGCGGATACTGCTCCACCACCAGCATCAGCCGGCTCAACGCCTGGGTCAGCTCACCCTGGGCGGCCTGGAACCGCTGCATGGCCGCCGGATCGTTCAGCATCTCCGGCGTCAGCTGGACCGAGGTGGCCCGCGACCGCGCCTCGATCACCTGGGTCAGGGTCGCGCGCTCGGACGCCGCCGCCGCCTCGACCGTCGCCACCAGGTTGGGGATCAGGTCCGCACGCCGCTGATAGGCCGCCTGCACGTCGGCCCATGCCGCCTTGGCGCGTTCCTCATTGGTCGGAATGGCGTTGACGCCGCAGCCGGACATCGCCGGCGCCACGACCACGACCGCGGCGACCGCGGCCAGACGGGGGTTCACACGCATCATCGAGACAGCCCTTCCCGAGCGCGGCCGGATCGCCGCTTCTCCCTACATATCAGCCGTTCATGACGGCGCTTCAAGCGTCCAGCGGTTCCGCCTCGACGCCCGCCTTCGCGCAGGCCGCGGCATAGGTGTTGGCCAGAAGCACGGCGATCGTCATCGGGCCCACCCCGCCCGGCACCGGGGTGATCGCGCCCGCGACCGCCGCCGCCTCGTCGAAGGCGACGTCGCCGACCACGCGGGTCCTTCCCTCGGCGGCCTTGGCCGGATCCCTGGACGGCACGCGGTTGATGCCCACGTCGACCACCGTCGCGCCGGGCTTGATCCAGTCGCCGCGGATCATCTCCGGCCGGCCGACGGCGGCCACCAGGACGTCCGCTCGGCGGCACACCGCCGGCAGGTCGCGCGTGCGCGAATGCGCCACCGTCACCGTGCAGCTCTCGCCCAGCAGCAGCTGCGCCATCGGCTTGCCGACGATGTTGGACCGGCCCACGACCACGGCCTCCAGCCCCGACAGGTCGCCCAACTCCGCCTTCAGCAGCATCAGGCACCCCAGAGGCGTGCACGGCACGAGCCCGCGCCCGCCCGTCGCCAGCCGCCCGGCGTTGATCACGTGGAACCCGTCCACGTCCTTGTCAGGATCGATCGCCGCCAGCACGGCGTCGCTCGATATCTGCGGCGGCAGGGGCAACTGCACCAGAATGCCGTGGACCATCTCGTCCCGGTTCAGCCGATCGACCACCGCCAGCAGCTCGGCCTGCGTCGTCTCCGTCGCCAGCCGCACGGTCTCGGAGTGAAAGCCCGCCGCCTCGGCCCGCTCGCCCTTGGACTTCACATAGATGCGGCTGGCCGGGTCGTCGCCGACGATCACCGCCGCCAGCCCCGGCCGCACGCCGGTGGCTTGCCGCAGCCGCTCCGCGGCGGCCGCCGTCCGCTCCACCAGCCCGGCCGCGAAGGTCTTGCCGTCGATCAGGCGCGCGGGGGCGGAGAGGTCGGACATGGGGCCTGGCCTTCGAACAAGTTCGTGTGGGAAGCGCCGCGCGATTTACAGGGCGACCGCGACCGCGTCTATGATGGCGCCCTCGGGGAGACTTCGCATGAACCGCCGCCTGACCGTCTGCTCCGCCGCCGCCCTGGCCGTGCTCGCCACGCCCGTCCTGGCCCAGGAAAGCCTGCGCTTCGGCCAGACCGTGCGGGGAGACCTGTCCGAAGGCGACGCGGTCGACGGCGAAGGCGGCCACCGCCACGACGAATGGCGCTTTTCCACGCGCGAGGGACAACGCGTCGATCTGAGCCTGACCTCCACCGATTTCGACGCCTATCTCGAGGTCTGGGCCGCCGACTCCGGCACGGAGGCGGGCCCCCAATGGTCGGACGACGATTCGTTGGGCGAGACCGACGCCCGCCTGCGTTTCACCGCTCCGGCGGGCGACTGGGTCGTCCGGGTCCGCGGTTTCGGTTCAGACGCTCTCGGCCCCTATGCCCTGACCCTGACCGAGCGTCCGCCCGCGCCCCGCGCTCCGCGTCCGTCCGCGATCCGCCTGGGCCAGAGCGTCGGGGGCCAACTGGGCGACCGCGATCCGGAGGCGGAAGACGGCACGCCTTACGACGCCTGGCGCCTGCGCCTGCGCCAAGGCGACCGCATGCTGGCCACCCTCACGTCCGACGCCTTCGACCCCGTCCTGCGCGTGGGCGAGGGACAGGGCGAGGCCTTCGTCGAGCTGGCCGTCAACGACGACGACGGCACGGGCCTCAACTCGCGTCTCGTCTTCGAGGCCCCGCGCGACGCCGAATACGTCGTCCGCGCCCAGTCGCTGAACCAGGGTCAGGGCGACTACGTCCTGACCCTTGCCGCCGCCCCGCCCCAGGCGCCGGCCGCCGACGCCGTGATCGGCCAGTCCCATCAGGGCGAGCTGTCCGCCGCCGACGGCCTGGACGAGGCGGGCCGCTCCGCCGATCTGTGGCGCTTCTCCGGCGCGGCGGGCCAGCGGGTCCGCATCGACATGTCGTCCGACGCCTTCGACACCTACCTCGAACTGCTCGACCCGGCGGGCGGCGTCCTGGCAGAAGACGACGACGGCCAGGGCGAGGGCACCAATTCCCGCATCACCTTCACTCTCGAAGCCGACGGCGTGCACCAGATCCGTGCCCGCGCCTTCGCGCCGGGCGGGCAGGGGGTCTATGCGCTGGACCTGTCCGAGGCCGCGCCGGAGCGGGCCGCCGAATCGCTCGCCTTCGGCGTCCGCGTAGAAGGGGTGATCGACGACGCCGACCCGACCGACGACGAGGGGCGCGGCTACGACTCCTTCGTCTTTTCCGGGGTCGAGGGCCAGCGCGTCCAGGCCGTCCTGCGCTCGGGCGACTTCGACGCCTTCCTGCGCGTCGGCGCGGCCGAGGGCGAGTTCTCCGATCTGGCGTCGGACGACGACGGCCTCGGCGAAGGCACGGATTCGCGCCTGAACTTCACCCTGCCCGCGGACGGCGACTATGTTCTGCGCGTCTCCCCGCTCGCGCCCGACACCGACGGCCTCTACGCGCTCGAACTGATCGATCGGGGCCCCAAGCCCGCGCCCGGCAGCCTCATGGTCGGGGCCCGAGTCCGCGGAACCTTGACGGAGGCCGACGAGGCCGCGGCCGACGGCAGCTGGTTCGACGCCTATGAGATCGAGGCCAAGGCCGACGAGCCCCTGCGCATCGTCATGGCCTCCAACGCCTTCGACGCCTTCGTGGTCGTGGGGCGTCAGAAGGACGACGGCGGCTTCGAGGTGCTGGGCAGCGACGACGACTCCCTGTCCGACACCCACGCCCGCCTGGACTGGGAGCCGCCCTCCGACGGGACCTACGTCGTCCGCGCCGGCAGCTTCAGCCCGCAGGAGGCCGGAACCTACGTGCTCACGGTGGACCCGGCGCCCAAGCCCTGACGCCGTCAGCCCGCGTCAGATGACGCCGTCATGCGGAAGATGTAGCGTTCTCTCATGGCCGCTTCCGGCCGGGGGAATCTCAAGCCATGCGTCGCTTCGCTCTCTTCGCCGCCGTCTCGCTGACGGCCGTTCTCATCGCCGGCGCCGCCTCGGCCCAGTCGATCTCGGTCGGCCAGACGGTGTCCGGAACCATCTCCACGACCGACCCCAAGGTCGAGGTGGACGACAGCCACTATGACTGCTGGGTGTTCACGGCGCCCGCCGGCGCCTACACGGTGGACTATCGCTCCGACGACTTCGACGCCTTCCTGGCGATCGGCAAGGGTCGCAACTGTTCGGGCGAGAGCACCGTCGCCAACGACGATTGGGGCGACGGCCTGGACGCTCATGCTGAGTTCGTCACCGACGGCGGACCCTGGTTCATCAAGGCCAACACCCTGGAGGGCGGCGAGACCGGCGCCTACACGCTCACGCTGGTCGCCGGCGGCGATCCGGCCAACATGGAGAACGACGGCTTCGGCCCCGACGACTCCGACATGTCGTCAGACGAAGACTTCGACATGGCCTGGGTGGAAGAGCTGGAGGGCCGGGAAGGCGGCGAGGAGCATCTGCTCAACGTGATCTGCGCCGCCGTGGACACGCTCGACCTCATCCTCACGATGGAGAACATGACGGAGGAGCAGCTGGAGGCCCGCATCATGGAGGGCGGCCGTTTCACCGACGCCGCCAACCGCACGGGTTCGGCCTTGGGCTACGGCACGGACGCCGTGGAAACCCAGATCGCCGAGTTCGGCGCCATGCTGCTGATGGACCCCGAAAGCTCCGGCGACTTCTCCGGCGCGCGTCAGGAATGCCTCGGCATGATGGGCTGACCGGCCGAGCTCAGCCCAGCAGGTCGCCGACGAACGGCCGCCACCGTCCCTCGCGGACGGTGGTGGTTGCCCGGGCGATGTCCGGCGCGAAATAGTGGTCCGACGCGTACTCGGGCGCGGCTTCGCGCACGATCGCCCAGGCCCGCTCAAGCGGTTCCGACGACTTCAGCGGGCGTTGGAAGTCGATCCCCTGCGCCGCCGCCAGCAGTTCGATCCCGACCACCGTCGCCGTGTTCTCGGCCATGTCCAGCAGGCGGCGCGCGCCGTGCGTGGCCATGCTGACGTGGTCTTCCTGATTGGCGCTGGTCGGCACGGTGTCCACGCTGGCCGGATGGCTCATCATCCGGTTCTCGGCCACCAGGGCCGCGGCCGTCACCTGGGCGATCATGAAGCCGGAGTTCAGCCCGCTCTCGCGCACCAGGAACGCCGGCAGGCCGCTCATCTTCGGATCGACCAGGATCGACGTCCGCCGCTCCGAGATGTTGCCGATCTCGCACAGCACCAGCGCGATCTGATCCGCCGCGAAGGCCACCGGCTCGGCGTGGAAATTGCCGCCCGAGATGACGTCCCCTTCGGCGAAGAAGACCAAAGGATTGTCCGTCACCGCATTGGCCTCGCGCACCAGGGTCGCGGCCGCCGCGCGCAGCACGTCCAGCCCCGCGCCCATCACCTGCGGCTGGCACCGCAGGGAATAGGGATCCTGCACCTTGTCGTCGCCTTCGCGATGGCTGTCGCGGATCGCCGAGCCGGCCAGCAGCTCGCGCAGCACCCGGGCCGTCTCGATCTGCCCCGGTTGGCCGCGCAGGAAGTGGATGCGGGGGTCGAACGGCGCGTCCGACCCCTTCAGCGCGTCGACCGACAGGGCCCCCGCCACCAGTCCGGCCGCGAAGGCGTCCTCCGCCGCGAACAGCCCCGCCAGCGCCAGCGCCGTCGAACATTGCGTCCCGTTCAGCAGCGCCAGCCCCTCCTTGGGGCCCAGCACCACCGGTTCGCGCCCGACGCTCGCCAGCGCCTCGACCGCCGGCACGACCCGCTCGCCGACCAGCGCGTCGCCGACGCCGATCAGCACGCAGCTCATATGCGCCAGCGGCGCCAGGTCGCCCGACGCCCCCACCGATCCCTTGGACGGAATCACCGGCAGCACCTCGCCGTTCACCAAGTCGATCAGCGCCTGCAACGTGTCGCGCCGCACCCCCGACGCCCCCTTCGACAGGCTGGCGATCTTCAGCACCATCAGCAGTCGCGTCACCCCCGCAGACAAAGGCGCCCCGACCCCGCAGGCGTGGCTCAACACCAGGTTTTTCTGCAGCGTCTCAAGGTCTTCCGCCGCGATGCTGGTGTTGGCCAGCAGGCCGAAGCCGGTGTTGATCCCATACACAGTCCGGCCCTTCGCCAGGATATCCGCCACCGTCGCCGCCCCCGCCTCGACGTCGGCCCACGCCGCGTCGGTCAGCGCCACGGTCACGGGGCCTTCGAGCGCGGCGCGGAGCTGGGGCAGGGTGAGGGGGGAGCCCCCGATCAATAGCCGCATCACTCTTCCTTCTCCCCCTGGGGGAGAAGGTGGCTCGCGAAGCGAGACGGATGAGGGGTAGGTTTCGACATCGCCGCTCTATGCCGCCGGATCGCGTCAAAAACTACTGCGGGGTTGCGCTCGAATGAGGAGTTTCTGAACCGAAGTACTCCAAATTCGGCGGATTTGATCCGCTCATCCCGCGCCGCATCCTCGGCCTCCCGCAGGTCATGCACCCCACCGTCCAGCTCAATCACCAGCTTCAGTTCGGCGCAGAAGAAATCGACTATGAATCCCGCGACCGGCGCCTGCCGCCGGAACTTCAGGTTCTCGAACCGACGGCCCCGAACCATCGACCAGAACACCTCTTCGACTCTGGTTGCGTCAGCCCGCAGGCGCCTGGCCCTGCTCGTTCGATCCTCGGTCTGGTGCATGGTTCGACAGTCCCCCTCAACCGTCTCGCTTCGCGAGCCACCTTCTCCCCCAAGGGGAGAAGGAAGCAAGACAAGGGTCATCCAAGCCCCGGCAGCTTCAGCCCGTTCGCCCGCGCGGCATCCTTCGCGATCTCATAGCCCGCGTCGGCGTGGCGCATCACCCCCGTCGCCGGGTCGTTCCACAGCACGCGCTCCAGCCGCCGCGCCGCTTCCGGCGTGCCGTCGGCCACGATCACGACGCCGGAGTGCTGGGAATAGCCCATCCCCACCCCGCCGCCGTGGTGCAGCGACACCCAGCTGGCCCCCGACGCCGTGTTCAAGAGCGCATTCAGCAGCGGCCAGTCCGACACGGCGTCCGAGCCGTCCATCATGGCCTCGGTCTCCCGGTTCGGACTGGCGACGGAGCCCGAATCCAGATGGTCCCGCCCGATCACGATCGGTCCCGACAGCTCGCCCGATGCCACCATCTCGTTGAACATGAGCCCCGCCCGGTGACGGTCGCCCAGGCCGATCCAGCAGATGCGCGCCGGCAGGCCCTGGAAGGCGATCCGCTCGCCCGCCATGTCCAGCCAGCGGTGCAGGCCGGCGTCGTCCGGGAACAGCCGCTTCATCGCCGCGTCGGTCTTGCGGATGTCCTCCGGATCGCCCGTCAGGCTGGCCCAGCGGAATGGCCCGATCCCCCGGCAGAACAGCGGGCGGATATAGGCCGGAACGAAGCCCGGGAAGTCGAAGGCGTTCGCCACGCCCTCGTCCAAGGCGACCTGGCGGATGTTGTTGCCGTAATCGGTGACGGGAATGCCCGCCGCCTGGAAGTCCAGCAGGGCCTGCACATGCACCGCGCATGATCTCCGGGCCGCCGCCTCGACCGCCTGCGGATCGCTCTCGCGCTTCGCCTCCCACTCCGCCACGCTCCAGCCGACGGGCAGATAGCCGTTGACCAGGTCGTGCGCGCTGGTCTGGTCGGTCACCAGATCGGGCCGCACTCCGCGCTTGACCAGTTCAGGCAGAACCTCCGCCGCATTGCCCAACAGCCCGATCGAAATGGGATTCTTGTCGGCCAATGACGTGTTCAACAGCGCCAGCGCCTCATCCACGCTCTCGGCCATGACGTCGAGGTATCGCGTGCGGATGCGGAACTCGATGCGGCTGCGCTGGCACTCCACCGCGATGCACGACGCGCCCGCCATGGTCGCCGCCAGCGGCTGGGCCCCGCCCATGCCGCCCAGCCCGGCGGTCAGGATCCACTTGCCGGACCAGTCGCCGCCGTAGTGCTGGCGGCCGGCCTCCATGAAGGTCTCATAGGTGCCTTGAACGATCCCCTGGGTGCCGATGTAAATCCACGACCCGGCGGTCATCTGGCCGTACATGGCCAGCCCCTTGCGATCCAGTTCGTGGAAGTGTTCCCAGGTCGCCCATTTCGGCACCAGGTTGCTGTTGGCGATCAGCACCCGCGGCGCGTCGGCGTGCGTTCGGAACACCCCCACCGGCTTGCCCGACTGCACCAGCAGCGTCTCGTCCTCCCCCAGCTCGCGCAGGCTCTCCACGATCCGGTCGAAACTGGCCCAGTCGCGCGCCGCCTTGCCGATCCCGCCATAGACGACCAGGTCCTGCGGCCGCTCGGCCACCTCGGGATCCAGGTTGTTCATCAGCATCCGCAGCGCGCCCTCGGCGGCCCAGGTGCGGCAGGTCTTCTCCGGTCCGCGCGGGGCGCGCACGATCCGGGCGTTCGGGGTCGGTTGTTGAGTCATGGCGGCGTCTCTACGCTGCGGAACCATGACCATGGAAGCCTCGGAAGCTTTGGGGTGGCGCTCAATCGCCGACCTGCTCGGCGATCACCCCGACGCGCGCGTCGCCCTCGTCGGCGCGCCGCTCAACGAGCGGTCCCTCACCCCAGGCCGTTGCGACCTCGCGCCCAAGACCTTCCGCGCCGTCCTGCCGCGTTTCTCGACCTACGACGTCGAGACCGGACTGGACCTGTCCACACGCGTCCACGACGCCGGCGACGTCCCGCTGAAGGCCGTCTCGCCCGCCGACGCCCTCACGCCCATCCGCGAGGCCGTCGCCGCGCAAGCGAACCGCGCCCTGACGGTCCTGATCGGCGGCAACAACGCGGTCACCCGCCCGGGCGTCCACGCCCTCGGGCTCGAGCGCGTCGGCCTCCTGACCCTCGACGCCCATTTCGACCTGCGCGACGTGGATCAGGGCCTGACCAACGGAAATCCGATCCGGGCCCTTCTGGACGACGGGCTGGACGGCCGCCGCATCTCCCAGATCGGCCTCGCCCCCTTCGCCAACACCCGCCGCGCGCATGAGAAGGCGCGGGCCGCCGGCATCTCGGTCTTCACGGCCGCCGACTGCCGTCGCGAGGGCACGGCGGCGATCGTGGCGCGGGAGCTGGATCGCCTGGCGGCGTTCTGCGACGCCATCTACGTCGACGTCGACATCGACGTGATCGACCGGTCCCAGTGGCCCGCCAGCCCCGGCGCCCGCCCCGGCGGCGTTTCGCTGCAGGACGTCTTGGAAGCCACGCGCGTCGTCGGCTCCCACCCGAAGGTCCGCGCGATCGATCTGACGGAGTACGACCCCTCGCTGGAGGTCGGCGATCTGGGCGCGCTCACCGCCGGGCGCTGGTTCTGCGAGCTTCTGGCGGGGTTCCAGTCGCGTGCCTGACCGCTTCGACCTTCTTGTCACCGACTGCCGCTTGGCGACGATGGTCGAAGACGCCGCGCCCTACGGCCCCGTCGACGACGGGGCGATGCTCGTCCGCGACGGCCGCATCGCCTGGGTCGGCGCGCGCGCGGATCTGCCCGCCCACGACGCCGTCGCCGTCGAGCGCCTCGACGGCCGCTGGGTCACGCCGGGGCTGATCGACTGTCACACCCATCTGGTCTTCGGCGGGAACCGCTCGCACGAGTTCGAACGCCGCCTGACCGGCGTGCCTTATGAGCAGATCGCGCGCGAGGGCGGCGGCATCGTCTCGACCATGACCGCCACGCGCGCCGCGAGCGAGGACGCGCTGGTCGCCTCCGCGCTCGACCGCCTTCGCGGTCTGACCGCCACCGGCGTCACCACGGTCGAGATCAAGTCGGGCTATGGCCTGGACGCCGCCAACGAGCTGAAGATGCTCCGCGCCGCCCGCCGCGTGGGTCGTGAAGGCGGGGTGCGCGTCTCGACCAGCTTCCTCGGCCTGCACGCCCTCCCGCCGGAACATCGGGCCGACCGCGCCGCCTATCTCGACCTGATGATCGACCAGATTCTGCCCGCCGCCCATGCGGAGGGCCTCGTCGACGCCGTCGACGCCTACTGCGAGCCCATCGCCTTCACGGCGGTGGAGGTCGACCGCTTGTTCGCCAAGGCCCGCTCGCTGGGCCTGCCGGTCAAACTGCACGCGGACCAGCTTTCCAACGGGGGAGGCGGCGCCTTGGCCGCCGCCCATGGCGCCCTGTCCGCCGACCACGTCGAGCATGTCGACGAAGCGGGCGTCGTCGCCATGGCGGCCGCCGGCACGGTCGCGGTCCTGCTGCCGGGCGCCTACCTCATGCTGAGAGAGACCGTGCCGCCGCCCATCGACCTGTTCCGGCGCCACGGCGTCCGCATGGCGGTGGCCACCGACTGCAACCCGGGCACCTCTCCCGTCGTCAGCGTGACGTCGGCCTTGAACCTCGCCTGCGTCCAGTTCCGCCTGACGCCGGAAGAGGCCCTGACGGGGGCCACCCGACACGCTGCGGCGGCCCTCGGCCTGTCGCACGAGATCGGCGCCCTTGAGCCCGGCAAGACCGCCGACCTCGCCGTCTGGAACGTCGAGCGCCCCGCCGAGCTCTGCTACTGGCTGGGTCGTCCGTTGCTTCATCGTCGCTGGCTCGGCGGCCGAACTTAAGCCCCGCTTCAGGGAATCGGGCCATACAGTCCCCATGCACCGTCGCCTGCCCCTGAGCGAAACCCTCATGATCGCGGCTCTGATCGCCTGCACGGCGGTTCAGCTGGCCCTGATGATCCACGGTCTGCTGGCGGCCTGATCCGGGCGTGCTAGAGCCGCTTCCGAAAGGAAGCGCCCGTGGCTCAAACCGAAACCGACGTCGTCGTTCTGGGCGGGGGCCACAACGGCCTCGTCTGCGCCTTCTATCTGGCCCGTGCCGGGCTGAAGGTGACCGTGCTGGAACGCCGCCACGTCGTGGGCGGCGCGGCGGTGACGGAAGAGTTTCATCCGGGTTTCCGCAACTCCACGGCCAGCTACACCGTCAGCCTGCTTAACCCCACGGTGATCGCCGACATGGACCTGGCGCGCCACGGGCTGCGGGTCGTGCTGCGCAAGGTGGCCAACTTCCTGCCCCTGCCCGGAGGCGACCGGCTGCTGGCCGGGGAGGGGATCACTCAGGCCGAAGTCGCCCGCTTTTCGCAAAGGGACGCCGACCGCCTGCCCGAATACGAGCGTCGGCTCGAGGTCGTGGCCGACGTCCTGCGCGACTGGATCCTGCGCCCGCCGCCCAACATGAGCTCCGGTGGATGGCTCCACGCCCTGCCGGATCTGCTCAGCGCCGGCGCGCTGGGCCGTCAGGCGGCCGCGCTGGACGTTCAGGGCCGTCGCGATCTGCTGGACCTGTTCACCAAATCCGCGGGCGACTGGCTGGACGGCTGGTTCGACAGCGACCCGATCAAGGCCCTGTTTGGTTTCGACGGCGTGGTCGGCAACTACGCCGGTCCCTACACGCCGGGCAGCGCCTATGTCCTTCTGCACCACGTGTTCGGCGAGGTGAACGGCAAGCGCGGGGCCTGGGGCCACGCGATCGGCGGCATGGGCGCCATCACCCAGGCCATGGCCGCCGCCTGCGCCGAACGCGGCGTGGACGTGCGCCTCGACGCTCCGGTGGCGGAAGTGCTGACGAAGCAGGGCAGGGCGGTCGGCGCGGTGACGGAAGCCGGCGACGTCGTGCGCGCCCGCGCCGTCGTGTCCAATCTCCACCCGCGCCTGCTGTTCGACCGGCTGGTCGATCCGGCCGCCGTGCCGCATGATTTCCGCGAGCGGATGACGCGCTACGCGTCGGGCTCCGGCACCTTCCGCATGAACGTGGCGCTCGGCGAACTGCCGCGCTTCGTCGCCATGCCGGAGCCCGGCGCCCATCTGACCGCCGGCATCATCATCGCGCCCAGCCTGGACTACATGGAGCGCGCCCACGCCTCGGCCCGGCTGGACGGCTGGTCGCGCGACCCCATCATCGAGATGTTGATCCCGTCCACCCTGGACGACACCCTGGCGCCGCCTGGGCGGCACGTCGCCAGCCTGTTTTGCCAACATGTCTCGCCGGACCTGTCGGACGACGACCGCGAGACCGTCGCCGACCTGATGATCGAGACCGTCGATCGCTGGGCGCCCGGGTTCAAGGCCTCGGTCTTGGGTCGGCTGGCGCTGGGCCCCCGTGATCTGGAACGCCGGTTCGGCCTGGTCGGCGGCGACATCTTCCATGGCCGCCTGACGCTGGACCAGCTGTTCAGCGCCCGCCCGGTTCTGGGCCACGCCGACCATCGCATGCCTGTGCCCGGCCTCTACCTCTGCGGCTCCGGCGCCCACCCCGGCGGCGGAGTCACGGGCGCGCCCGGCCACAACGCGGCGAAGGTGGTCCTGAAGGATCTCCGCTGACCCCCGGAGCGCGGACCTCCGATCCCGCCCCCGCGCTCCCTCTCCCTGCGGGAGAGGGCTTGAGGCTCGCAGAGCGTCAGCGATGCGCCAGCCGAAAGGGAGAGGGGCTACTGTCTGGCCGTGACCCCTCACCCTTTCGCGTTTCCAATCGCTTCGCTCTTGGACGCTCAAGCCCTCTCCCGCCGGGAGAGGGTGCGGCGCCTTGGGTCGGGAAGTCGTGACGACTTCTCCCGTCTTTCTTTGCCCTTTCAACGCGGTGCGTTTTTCCATCCGCGACTTTCCGACGTCGGTTGGGGGCTGCGGCAGCATTTGGGGGTTCCGTCGCGGGGGAGGGCGCAAGGCCTTGCGAGCTTGTCGCGGCGGGAGCGGTTCGAGCGGGGGGCTCGACGGGCGCATGCGCCCGCAGAGCCCGGTGCCGGCTCCATCGTTCGACCTCGG
>JAESFW010000182.1_pt1 | contig 95811 bp, 77 predicted proteins | sample 9269481 | NCBI WGS metagenome assembly JAESFW01 (sample SAMN14515350, study PRJNA621654) | algae metagenome | isolation source: Lyngbya sp. HA4199-MV5 and co-occurring heterotrophs from soil with... | place: USA: Ahupuaa O Kahana State Park, Hawaii | collected 2009-07-21 | reverse complement strand
GTCAAGGACCGCCTCGCGCGCATCCAGGGCGTGGGCCAGGTGCAGATCTTCGGTGGTGGCGACTATTCGATGCGCGTCTGGCTCGACCCGCAGAAGGTTGCGCAGCGCGGCCTCTCGGCCAGCGACGTGGTGGCTGCCATCCGCGGCCAGAACGTGCAGGCCGCGGCCGGCGTGGTGGGTGCATCGCCCGGCCTGCCCGGCGTGGACCTGCAGCTGTCCATCAACGCCCAGGGCCGCCTGCAGACCGAAGACGACTTCGGCGACATCATCGTCAAGACCGGCACCGACGGCGCGGTGACGCGCCTGCGCGACATCGCCCGCCTGGAGCTGGGCGCGGCCGACTACTCGCTGCGCTCGCTGCTCAACAACGACCCGGCCGTGGGCATGGGCGTGTTCCAGGCACCCGGCTCCAACGCGCTCGACATCTCGGCCAATGTGCGCAAGACCATGGACGAGCTGCAGAAGAACATGCCCGAGGGCGTGGAATACCGCATCGCCTACGACCCCACGCAGTTCGTGCGCGCATCGATCAAGTCGGTGATCCACACCCTGCTCGAAGCCATCGCCCTGGTGGTGATCGTGGTGATTTTGTTCCTGCAGACCTGGCGCGCCTCCATCATCCCGCTGCTGGCCGTGCCGGTGTCGGTGGTGGGCACCTTTGCCGTGCTGCACCTGCTGGGCTTCTCGATCAACGCGCTGAGCCTGTTCGGCCTGGTGCTGGCCATCGGCATCGTGGTGGACGACGCCATCGTGGTGGTGGAGAACGTGGAGCGCAACATCGAGGCCGGCCTGACCCCGCGCGAGGCCACCTACCGCGCCATGCGCGAAGTCTCCGGCCCCATCATCGCCATCGCGCTGGTGCTGGTGGCGGTGTTCGTGCCGCTGGCCTTCATCAGCGGGCTCACGGGCCAGTTCTACCGCCAGTTCGCGGTCACCATCGCCATCTCCACGGTGATCTCGGCGATCAACTCGCTGACCCTGTCGCCTGCGCTCAGCGCGCTGCTGCTCAAGGGCCACCATGAGCCCAAGGACGCGCTCACGCGCGGCATGGACAAGGTGCTGGGCGGCGTGTTCCGCGGCTTCAACCGCGTGTTCCACCGCGGCTCCGAGGCCTACAGCGGCGGCGTCAAGCGCGTCATCGGCCGCAAGGCCGTGATGCTGGCGATCTACCTGGCCCTGGTGGGCCTGACCTTCGGCCTGTTCAAGGCCGTGCCCAGCGGCTTCGTGCCCGGCCAGGACAAGCAGTACCTGATCGGCTTCGCACAACTGCCCGACGGCGCCACGCTGGACCGCACCGAGGACGTGATCCGCCGCATGGGCGACATCATGAAGAAGAACCCCAATGTGGAAGACGCCATCGCCTTCCCGGGCCTGTCGATCAACGGCTTCACCAACAGCTCGAACTCGGGCATCGTGTTCGCCACGCTCAAGCCCTTTGCCGAGCGCACGCGGGCCGACCAGAGCGGAGGCGCCGTGGCGGGCCAGCTGAACCAGTCCTTCGGCGAGATCCAGGAAGCCTTCATCGCCATGTTCCCGCCGCCACCGGTGGCGGGCCTGGGCACCACGGGCGGCTTCAAGCTGCAGATCGAGGACCGCGCATCGCTGGGCTACGAAGCCATGGACGGCGCTGTCAAGGCCTTCATGGCCAAGGCCTACCAGACGCCCGAGCTGGCTGGCCTGTTCACGAGCTGGCAGGTCAACGTGCCGCAGCTGTACGCGAACATCGACCGCACCAAGGCACGCCAGCTCGGTGTGCCCGTGACGGACATCTTCGAGACACTGCAGATCTACCTGGGCAGCCTGTACGCCAACGACTTCAACCAGTTCGGCCGCACCTACAGCGTGCGGGTGCAGGCGGACGCGGCCTTCCGCGCCCGCAGCGACGATGTGGGTCTGCTCAAGGTGCGTTCCACCACGGGCGAGATGGTGCCGCTGTCGGCGCTGATGAAGCTCGAGCCGAGCTTCGGCCCCGAGCGCGCCATGCGCTACAACGGCTTCCTTGCGGCCGACGTGAACGGCCAGCCCGGCCCCGGCTTCTCGTCGGGCCAGGCGCAGGACGCCATCGAGCGCATCGCCGCCGAGACGCTGCCCAAGGGCATCAGCTTCGAGTGGACCGAGCTGACCTACCAGGAAATCCTGGCCGGCAACTCCGCCGTGCTGGTGTTCCCCATCGCCATCCTGCTGGTGTTCCTGGTGCTGGCCGCGCAGTACGAAAGCCTCACGCTGCCGATCGCCATCATCCTGATCGTGCCCATGGGCCTGCTGGCCGCGATGACCGGCGTGTGGCTCAGCAAGGGCGACAACAACGTCTTCACGCAGATCGGGCTCATCGTGCTGGTGGGGCTGTCGGCGAAGAACGCCATCCTGATCGTGGAGTTCGCCCGCGAGCTGGAGTTCGTCGGCCGCACCCCCGTGCAGGCCGCCATCGAGGCCAGCCGCCTGCGCCTGCGCCCCATCCTGATGACCTCGCTGGCCTTCGTGATGGGGGTGCTGCCCCTGGTGCTGTCCACCGGTGCCGGCGCCGAGATGCGCAGCGCCATGGGCGTGGCGGTGTTTGCCGGGATGATCGGGGTCACGGCCTTCGGCCTGTTCCTCACGCCGGTGTTCTATGTGGTGCTGCGCCGCATGGCAGGCAACCGCCCGCTGGCCAACCACGGCAGCCACACGGCACCGCTGACCGATGCCACCGGCCCCGGCGCCGTGGCCCACCCCATCCTGGCTGCACCGCGCGGCCATGACGAATGAATGAGCGCAAAGGAGTCTTTGCCATGAATGTCCATACGATGTTTTCTGAACCTTCCCTGAGCGTGCGGCGTGCGGCCCGCCTGGCGCCGCTGGCCGCGGCCCTGGTGCTGGCCGGGTGCATGGGCACGCCCGTTGCGCCGCAGCCCGCGCATGCCGGCGTGGCCGTGCCCGCCAGCTTCAGCGTGGCCGATGGCGCGCCCGCCTGGACCACCGCCGCCCCTGCCGAGGCCCAGCCGCGCGGCGAATGGTGGCTGGGCTTCCAGGACGCGGTGCTCAGCGGCCTGGTGGAGCGTGCCGCCAGCGGCAACACCACGGTGCAGGAGGCCGCGGCCCGCCTGGCCGAGGCGCGCTCGCTGCTGCGCTCGGCCGATGCCGCGCGCGCCCCGCAGGTCGGGGCCTCGGCCGGCGCCACGCGCCAGGCCGGTGCCGGCACCACGGGCAGCACCGATGCCTCCACGCTGACCACGGTGGGGCTCAACATCTCCTACGAGGTCGATCTGTTCGGCCGCCTGTCCAAGGCCAGCGACGCGGCGCGCCTGGATGCCCAGGCCCGCGATGCGCTGCTGCAGAGCACGCGCCTGCTGGTGCAGGCCGACGTGGCCCAGACCTACCTGCAACTGCGCTCGGTGCAGGCCGAGCAGGTGCTGGTGCGCGAAAGCCTGGCCGCCTACCGCGACACGCTGCGCCTGACGCATCGGCGCTTCCAGGCGGGCGACGTGGCCGAGCTCGACGTGGCGCGCGTGCAGACCGAGGTCGCGGCCACCGAGTCCGAGGCCCTGGCGCTGGAGCGCCAGCAGGCGCTGCTGTCCAACGCCCTGGCCGTGCTGGTGGGCGATGTGGCCACCGGCTTTGCCGTGGCACCGGCCACCGGCGATGCGGCCCTGCCCGTGATCCCGGCCGGCGTGCCCGGCACGGTGCTGGCGCGCCGGCCCGATGTGTCGGCGGCCCAGGCCTCGGTGCTGGCGGCCCAGGCGCGCGTGGGCGTGGCCGAAGCGGCCTGGTTCCCGGCCATCACTCTCACGGGCAATGCCGGCCAGGCATCGCCCGAGCTCGGCGACCTGTTCAAGTGGTCGGCCCGCTCCTGGGGCATCGGCGCGCTGCTGTCGCTGCCGATCTTCGACGGCGGCCAGCGCAAGGCCCAGGAAGAGGGCGCCCGCGCGCGGCTGGAAGCCGCCATGGCGGCCCACCGCGGCCAGGTGCTCACGGCCTTCCGCGAGGTCGAGGACCAGCTGAGCGCACTGCGCCTCCTGGCCGGCCAGGCCGAGGCCCAGGGCCGCGCCGTGCAGTCGGCCGTGCGTGCCACGCAGCTGTCGGACTCGCGCTACCGCAACGGCCTGGTGAGCCAGCTCGAACTGCTGGACGCGCGCCGCAGCGAGCTGCGCAACCGCCGCCAGGCGCTGCAGGTGCGCACCGCGCAGTACACCGCCACCGTGGGCCTGATCCGCGCGCTGGGTGGTGGCTGGGGCGATGCCAAGGGCGCGACCCTGGCGCAGGCGCCCGGCCGCTGAGCGGCGGCTGTCCCTGGGGATCTTGACAGGGGCTTTCCGGGGCGCACGCCCCGGCCTGCGGCAAGGGGCCTATAGTGCCGGGTGTTGCCATCCGACCGACGGGTTGGTTTTGTGGCCGTTCCCTTCACACCCCTTGCTAATCAGGAGCATCCGCATGAGTTATCCCGATACCCGCCTCTTCATCGCCGGCCAGTGGCAGGACGCCGCCGACGGCAAGACCATTGCCGTGCACAACCCTGCCACGGGCAAGGAAATCGGCCGCGTGGCCCACGCCGGCAAGGCCGACCTGGACCATGCGCTCGAAGCCGCCCAGAAGGGCTTCGAGGCCTGGCGCGACATCCCCGCCGCGGACCGTGCCAAGACCATGCGCCGCGCCGCCGCGCTGATGCGCGAGCGCGCCGAAGCGATCGCCGCCATCATGGTGCAGGAGCAGGGCAAGCCCCTGGCCGAAGCCAAGGTCGAGACCATGGCGTCCGCCGACATCATCGAATGGTTCGCCGACGAAGCCATGCGCGTCTACGGCCGCATCGTGCCCTCGCGCAACCTCAAGGCCCAGCAACTGGTCATCAAGGACCCCGTGGGCCCCGTGGCGGCCTTCACGCCCTGGAACTTCCCGATCAACCAGGTGGTGCGCAAGCTCGCGGCCGCGCTGTCGGCCGGCTGCTCCATCCTGGTCAAGGCACCTGAAGAGACCCCGGCCAGCCCGGCCGAACTGATCCGCGCGTTCGCCGATGCCGGCGTGCCCGCAGGCACCGTGGGTCTGGTCTATGGCGACCCGGCCGAGATCTCCAACTACCTGATCCCCCACCCCGTGATCCGCAAGGTCACCTTCACCGGCTCCACGCCCGTGGGCAAGCAGCTCGCGGCCCTGGCCGGCAAGCACATGAAGCGCGTGACCATGGAACTGGGCGGCCACGCCCCCGTCATCGTGGCCGAGGATGCCGACGTGGCCCTGGCCATCAAGGCCGCCGGTGGTGCCAAGTTCCGCAACGCGGGCCAGGTCTGCATCTCGCCCACGCGCTTTCTGGTGCACGAGAGCATCCGCGCCGAGTTCGTGGCCGCGCTCACGGGCCATGCCCAGGGCCTGAAGGTCGGTGACGGCCTGGTGCAGGGCACGCAGATGGGCCCGCTGGCCAACCCGCGCCGCGTCACCGCCATGGCCGACCTGCTGGCCGACGCCGTGCAGCAGGGCGCGCAACTGGCCGCCGGTGGCGAGCGCATCGGCAGCGAAGGCAACTTCTTCCAGCCCACGGTGCTCAATGACGTGCCGCTGTCGGCCCGCATCTTCAACGAAGAGCCCTTCGGCCCCGTGGCCGCCGTGCGCGGCTTCGAGAAGATCGAGGACGCGATCGCCGAAGCCAACCGCCTGCCGTTCGGCCTGGCCGGCTACGCCTTCACGCGCTCGCTCAAGAATGCGCACCTGTTGTCGCAGCGCCTGGAAGTGGGCATGCTGTGGATCAACCAGGCTGCCGCCCCCGCGGCCGAATTGCCCTTCGGCGGCCTGAAGGACTCGGGCTATGGCTCCGAAGGCGGCTCCGAAGCTGTCGAGGCGCACCTGAACACGCGCCTGGTCTCGATCATGAACGCCTGATGGCGGTCTGATCCTTGCCGGCAGGTCCCTGGATCCCAGGGGCCTGCCTTCTTCCATCCTGCGTGAGCCAGGGCATGCCGACACCTGTACCCGTACTGCACCCCTGTGCCGCAGCCCTGGTGCGCGGCGAGGGCGACATGTTGCAAGACCAGGCCTATTTCCGCCGGCTGGGGGTTGCCTACGACGTCCAGGGCCTGCTGGGCGTACTGCGTGACCACAAGCCCCGATCGGCCATGCCACTGGCATGCCACGCCCTGGCGGACCTCCAAGCCACCGAGGCCCTGCCGGTCCTCAAGGCACTGGCCGATTTCTCGATCCAGGACGTCAAGGCCACCTCGGTCCTGGCCGTGGCCCGGCTCTGCGGAGCCGACGCGACGGACTGGCTCACCGAATGCCTGGTGCGCAAGGGCACGCTCAAGAGCTATGTGCTCTGGGCCCTGGCGGCCGTGGCCGACCCGCGCGCCTGGCCGGCCGTGCAGGCCTGGAGCGCGCCCTTGATCCGCAAGCTGGAGCGCAAGCCCGAGAGGCCCGTGCTGTCCAATCTGGTGTTTGCCATTGCCTACATCGAACAGGTGGCGGACATCTACCCCGAGGCCATCGGTTTGCTGGAGCGCTTTGCGGCCGTCGCGCAGACGCTGCCCCCGGGTGATCTGACGGAGTTTCGGCACTTCACGCGCCTGTTTGCCCGCAGCGCTGCCACCACCGGCCCTGCGCCCAACTGGTTGGCGCAGGTGATGGCGGCCCTCCCTTCAGGGGGCGGGCGGTGCCAGCCGGGCCCGGACATCGGCCGCATAGGTCCGCCCGACCTTGGCGCTCGTGCCCCCGGGGAACACGACGCTCAGTGAGGCGTAGCGGCCGACCGCCACATGCGAGATGGCGCCCAGGCGCACCAGCGTGCTGCGGTGGATGCGCAGGAACTCCCCTGCGGGCAGGCTGCGTTCCAGCTCTGACAGGCTTTCGTTGTGCAGGTAGTCGCGGCCCTCGGCATGGATGCGCGCGTAGTCGCGTTCGGCCTGGATGTGGGTGATGCTGCTGCACGGGATGCGCAGGTAGTTGGGGCCCGACTTCACCCACAGGTCGCTGCTGCCTGCGCTGCGGTGTGCGGCGGCGCTGCGCAGGCTGGCGACGACTTCCTCCAGTTCGGTGATCCGCTCCTGGCGGCCGTGCGACAGCACGGCCTGGCGTGCCCGCTCCAGGGCCATGTGCAGGCGCACCGGGTCGATGGGCTTGGTCACGTAGTCCACCGCGTTCGCATCGAAGGCGCGGCAGGCCTGGTCGTCGAAGGCGGTCACGAAGACGATGGCCGGCGCCGGTGCGGGCAGGCGGGCCACCAGGTCGAAGCCGCTGCCCCCGGGCATCTGGATGTCCAGCAGGACGATCTGCGCGTCGAAATCGGCCAGCCTGGCAAGGGCCTGCTGCACCGTACCTGCCTCCTCGACCGCGCCGACCCACTGCAGGCGCTGCAGTTGCCGGACGGCCCTGCGCCGGGCCAGGGGCTCGTCGTCCACGACCAGTACATTCATGATGGCGCTCATCCGGTTCTCCAGGGCAGTTCGATCTCGGCGCGAAAGCGGCCGTCCACGGTGCTGGCGCTGAAACGGCCCGCCTCGCCAAAGCGCATGCGCAGGCGGTCGGCCACATTGCGCAGGCCGATGCCCAGGCCGACCACCGCGCCGCCCGGCGAGCGCGCGGCCGCCAGATCGTTCTCGACGACAAGCCGCAGCACCTCCTGCTGGCGCAGCGCGAGGATGCGGATGCGCGTGTGGGCAGCCGACTGGCCCACGCCGTGCTTCACCGCATTCTCGATCAGCGGCTGCAGGATCAGGCTGGGCACGAGCGCCTGCCGCACTTCGTCGGTGGCCTCCACCTGGAAGTCCATGCGGTCGGAGAAGCGCTCCTGCTCGATCTCCAGGTAGTCCTGTTGCAGCACCAGCTCGTCCGCCAGCGTGACGTCCTGCAGGGGATCGATGGCCAGCGTGGTGCGCAGGAACATCGACAGCGACAGCAGCATGCGGCCGGCGCGCGCGGTGGCGCCTTCCTCCACCAGGCCGGCGATGGAATTGAGCGTGTTGAACAGGAAATGCGGGTTGGCCTGGTAGCGCAGCGCGCGCATCTGGGCGAGCAGGGCTTCCTCGCGTGCGGCGGCCAGGCTGCGTTCGCGGTCGCGCACCTCGAAGGCGTAGACCATGGACACATACAGGCACGACCAGCCGAAGAACATCGCCATGCTCGACACCATGGTGAAGCCGAAGTTGCGCCATTCGAAGGCCGGCACCTCGGGCGCCATATGGAGACTGTAGACCTGGAAGTCCAGCAGGCTGTACAGCGGCGCACAGGCCATGGACAGCACGAAGGCCATGGCTGCCTTGAACAGGATGCCGCGCTGCCGCATCCAGAACAGCAGCGCCGACATGCCTACGGTGAGCAGGGCGCCGAAGCTGTTGAGCACCAGCTTGCCCGGGAAGGATGCAAGCGGGTCGACCCCGGCGATCCCCCACAGGATGCTGTCGCTCAGCAGCACGGCGCTCCAGAACACCGCGGCCAGCTTGGCGGTCGTGCCGGGCAGGCCCGCCCACGGGCCGCGCGCCGAGGCGGCGGCATCGCTCTGGACGGCCGTGGTGTCGTTCGTCGACGGTTTCGATCCATTCGTCGAAATGGGCATGGCTTCGTCGGGCAAGGGAAGTCGTTGGAATTTCCGGGCAGGGGAACCTCGCCAAGAATTCTCCCCGGTCCTTCTTCTTGCGGGAATGGGGCCGCCAACAACCTGTTGCAGGCGATGGATTCTGGTCCGTCCCGGCCCCACCCATCACTGCCATGGATCTGACGCTTGCGCCTTTTCGTGAATCGCTGGAGCAACTGCTGCACAGCCCGGACCTGCCCCGCCTGCATGCAGGGGTGCAGCGGCTGGCGCAGGCGCTCGGGTTCGAGCATTTCATCTACGCCTTGCGGGTGCCCGAGCACTTTGCGCAGTCGAGCGTGCTGCTGGTGGACGGCTACCCCCCGGGCTGGACGGGCCACTACATGGCCCAGGCCCTGCATGTGCACGACCCCGTTCTGCGCTACTGCAGCCGCAGCATTCTGCCCGTGCTGTGGCACCAGTTGCCTGGCGATGGCATGGGCCCCGCTGCCGCGCGGGTCATGGGCGAGGCGGCCGAGCACGGGCTGCGCACCGGGCTGAGCGTGCCCCTGCACACGCCCCATGGCGAAGTCGGGATACTGAGCGGCACGGTGTCGCGCGTGGGCGCCGGGGCCCGGGCCGACATGGCCCAGGTGCAGGCGCATGCGCACCTGCTGGCCAGCCATGTGCACGAGGCCATGCGGCGCCTGGCGCCCATGCCGCTCACGCGGCCGACCCTGAGCCCGCGCGAGCAGCAGTGCCTGCGCTGGGCCGCCGACGGCAAGACCTCCTGGGAGATTTCGTGCCTGCTGCACATCTCCGAGCGCACGGCCAATTTCCACCTCCAGGCCATTGCGCAGAAGCTCGGGGTGTTCAGCCGCCAGCACGCCATTGCGCGCGCCCTGCTGCTCGGCCTCATCCAGCCCAGTCCCTTCTGATCCTCCGCTCGCCTGCCCTCGCGGGCGGCTTGACTTTGTTCATCCAAATGCATAGCATGATATATATCTAAGGAGAATCATGGTCCAGGACACCGTCAGGGAGCTCGGCTTCCTCACCCTCGGCACGCGCTTTCGGCGCATCGGGGAGTCGCTGCAGGCGCAGACCCAGGCCCTCATGGCGCAGCATGGCATCGACCTGCCCGCGGCCCACTTTCCGCTGCTCGCGGCACTCGACCGGCATGGCCCGCTGGGCGTGGGCGAACTGAGCACCGCGGTCGGCGTCAGCCAGCCCGTGGTCACGCGCTCGCTGCACGGGCTGCAAGCCAGCGGCCTGGTGGAATCGGGCTCGCTGGCGCAGGACCGGCGCATCCGCAAGGTGCAGCTCAGCGAGGCCGGGCTGGCCCTGGTCGAGCGGGCCCGGCGCGAGGTCTGGCCCGTGATCGAGGCTTCTGTCGCGCAGATCTGCGCGCCGCTGCAGGGGCCGCTGCTCGACCAGCTCGCCGCCCTGGAAGCGGGCCTCGCACACACCTCGCTGCTGCAGCGCGCAGCAGCCACCTTCGCGGCCCAACCCGCACGACCCTCGACCCCAAAGGCACACCGATGAATACCCTCCTTGACCGCCCCGTGTGGGCTTCGCTGCTGCATGCGCCGCACCTCGCCGAAGGCGGCGACCTGGCCCGGCGCTACCGGCGCGATGTGAACCTGTTCGCGTCTGCGCGCGACGATGGCGCTGCCAGCCTGGCGGCGCTGGCCGCCCTGGTGGGCGCGGGCGAGTCGGTCTACCTGGCGCAGGTGGCACCGGTCCAGGTGCCGCCGGGCCTGCAGCTCGTGCGCAGCGCCCAGGGGGTGCAGATGCTGGCGATGCGTGCCGTTGCGCCTGTGGGTGGCCCGCAGGACGTGGTGGTGCTCGGCGATGCCGATGCGCCCGAGATGCTGGCCCTGGCGCAATTGACCGAGCCCGGCCCCTTTCTGCCGCGCACGCACAGCATGGGCCGCTTTGTCGGCGTGCGTATCGATGGGCGCCTGGCCGCGATGGCAGGCGAGCGCATGCGCTTTGCGGGCGCCACGGAGGTCAGCGGGGTCTGCACCCATCCCGACTTCCGTGGCCGGGGCCTCGCGCGCCGGCTGTCCTCCGTGGTGGCGCATGCCATCCAGCAGCGCGGCGAGCAGGCCTTTTTGCATGCCTGGGTCAGCAACCGCGCGGCGATCACGCTCTACGAGGGCCTGGGCTTCGAGACGCGCACGGAAATCCAGGTGGCCGTGCTCGGACGCTAGAACCGGTTCACACCCACTTCGGGGAGCGCACGGAATCGGCCATGACAAAGCGCCGCTTCCCGGCTTCCTTGGCCCGGTACATGGCATTGTCGGCTTCCTGCAGCAGGGCCTCGCAGCTGGCCAGGCCCGTGGTGGTGTGCGGGCCGTAGCTGGCACCGCCGATGCTGGCGGAGATCTGCAGCGTCAGACCCCCGATCAGGAACGGCGATGACAGGCTTTCCACCAGCTTGCCGGCCACCTTGGCCGTGCCGCACAGGCCCGGCTGGACCAGGGCCACGGCGAATTCGTCGCCCCCCAGCCGAGCGACCAGGTCGCCGCCGCGCACCCCCTGCAGCAGGCGCTGCGCCGCCTGCTGCAACAAGGCATCGCCGACCGCGTGGCCATGGGCATCGTTGATGCCCTTGAAGCCATCGAGATCGACGAACAGGATGGAGACATCACCGCCGTTGCGGTGGGCCTGTGCGAGCTGCTGCTGCACGATCTGGCGGAACAGCGCGCGGTTGGCCAGGCCGGTCAGCATGTCGTGGTGGGCCTCGTGCTTGGCCGTGTCCAGCAGCTGCGCAGCCTGGCTCAGTGCGTGGCCGACCTTGTCGGCCTCCGTCAGGCCGAGTGGCGGCACCTGGACGGGCGCGCCCGACCCCAGGGCCAGTGCCGGCTCGGTCAGGGCCTGCACGGCGTTGGCGATGGATCCGCCGATGCGCCAGGCCAGGAGCAGGCTGGCGGCCAGCATCAGCACCAGTCCCGCCAGCAGCCAGGCGACGGTGCGCAGCAGCGGGATGCTGAGGCTGCTGCTGGGGATGCCGATGGAGACCGCCCAGCCCGTGGTCGGCGAGCGGCTGAAGGCCGAGAGCACCGGGATGCCCTCCAGGGTCACGGCGTCCACCGAATCCTCGTCCACCTGGGCCAGCCGCTGCAGTATCCGCGGGGCGCCCTTGGCCCCGACGAAGCGCCGCATCTCGTGGCTGCGTGCGACGATGGTGCCTTCCGCGTCGTAGATGGAGACGATCCAGTCCGGGGCCAGGTGCTGGTTGCTCAGCAACTGGGTCAGCCGTTCCGGCCACAGGCTGGCCCGGAGCAACTGCTGCGCAACAGGGGCCTTGCCGGCACTGCCACGTGCCACGGGCACGGCGATGGTGACGGTGGTCTCCTTCTCGAAACGGGCCTGCAGGAAAGCCGCTTTCGAGAGCGTAGTGGCGGGGCGTGGGCTTTGGGAGGGGGGCGCGGCCGGGGTGCCCGGCGGCAGCCGGGTGTCCATCAGCACGCTGCCATGCTGGTCCTCCAGCACGAGGGCGGCCACATGCAGGTGGCCCAGTGCATCCTCGGCCTGCAACTGGAAGGCGGGCAGGTTGTCGGCCAGCAGCAGCCGGGACGTGGACAGCACGCGCAGGCCCGACTCGATGCCGGCGAGGTCCCTGTCGACGGTGGCGATGATGGCGCGTGCCGTGACCACCAGCGCCCGGGCCTGTTGCTCGCGCAGCCGCTGGTAGTCGTAGACCATGACCACCACGGCCATCAGGGACACGGGCAGGCTGGCCGCTACGACCAGGAACACCAGGCGCGAGCGGATGGTCGGTGGCATGGCGCCGTAGACTGAAATCAGCAGCGTCGTGACCAGGAACAGCGCGACCAGCCCGCTGATGATGAAGCCCAGCCAGCTGCCGCCGATGCCGGCGGGCCCGGCCCCGCAGACGCTGCCGGGGGCAAAACTGGCGGCCGCCATGCCCGTGTAGTGCATGCCGGCAATGGCGCTGCCCATGACCAGGGCGCTGGCCGTCTTCTTGCGAAAGCCCGTGAGCACGGTCTCGTGGCGCAGGCGAAAGCAGATCAGCAGCGCGGCCGTCGAGGCGCCGATGGCAAACAGGATGGAGAGGGCGAACAGCCAGGGGTCGTAGGCGATGCGCGGGCGCATCTGCATCGCCTCCATGCCCAGGTAGTGCATGGCGGCAATGCCCAGGCCCATGAGAGCGCCCGCTCCCAGCAGGCGCTGCCCGCCCAGGTGCGGCCGGCTGACCGTGTACAGGGCCAGGGCCGAGGACAGCACGGCGACCAGCCAGGAGGCCAGCGTGGTGCCGGCCTCGTAGGCCAGCGGCACCGGCAGCGAGAACGCCAGCATGCCGACGAAGTGCATGGACCAGATGCCGGTGCCCATGGCCAGGGCACCGCAGCCCAGCCACAGCGGCGCCCGGCGCGCGCTGCCGACGGCCGCGGCCACCCGCGAGGCCATGTCCAGCGCCACGAACGAGGCCACCACCGCGGTGGCGACCGAGAGCAGGACCAGGACCGGGTCGTAGCTACCCTGCATGGGGGGCCGGGGTTCGGCCCCTGCGGGGCGCTGCAGGCATGTGCAGAGTCGTCATTGACACCTCCCGTGGGAAACGCGGGGATACCCTCGTCGGGCAACCATGCTAGCGGTTCCCCGTGGTGTCTGAAAGCTTTGCTTTGCACACCGGCGCCGTGCCTCAGAACCGGTAGGTCGAGGTCAGCGCATAGGTGCGCCCCTGGCCATAGAAGCAGTCGCCGCGCGCCAGGCACTGGGTGATGTGCACCTTGTCGGCCAGGTTGGTCACGTTGAAGGCCACGCGCCAGTCGCCCGCGTCGTAGGCCAGCAGGGCATCGGCCAGCGTGGCAGAAGGCGTGCTGATGGCGGAGCTGCCACTCCACTGCGAGCCGGTGTGGCGCACGCCGACACCCACGGTCCAGCCGCCACGCCCTTCGGTGGCAAAGCGGTGCGACAGCCAGGCCGAGCCCGTCTGCTTGGGCACGCTGGCCACGGGCAGGCCCTGGTCGCCGGCATTGCTGCGGGCGATCTTGGCGTCGGTGTAGCCGTAGGCCAGGGTCAGGTCCCAGTGGCTGGCCAGGCTGGCAGTGAGCTCGGCATCCAGGCCGTTGACCTTGACCTCGCCGATCTGCAGGCTGTTGAGCGGGTTGGCCGGGTCGTTGGTCTTGCGGTTGGTTTCGCGCAACTGGTAGGCTGCCACGAAGGCCGAGATGCCCTGGCCTGGCGGCTGCCACTTCACACCGGCCTCCCACTGCTTGCCGCGCGTGGGCTTGTAGGGCGTGCCGTAGACGTCCAGGCCGCCCAGCGGCTGGAAGGATTCGGAGTAGCCCACATAGGGTGCCCAGCCGCCATCCATCTGGTAGGTGACACCGGCGCGCTTGGTCCAGGCCTTGTCGTCCACCGCGGCTGCGGGGCGGCCCTCGGTGTCGGTCTTGGCGCTGTCGTGGCGCAGGCCCAGGGTGGCCGTGAAGCGGCCCCAGGTGATCTGGTCCTGGGCATAGAAGCCGAGCTGGCGTTGGGCCACGCCGGGCTGGCGCACCAGGGCCGAGGCGCTGGGCGCGGTGAAGTTGCCGTACACCGGGTTGTAGACGTCGATGGACGGGGCCACGGCGCGCCAGGCCGACTGGCCCGAGTGGTTGCGCTGCACGTCCAGGCCGGCCAGCAGCGTGTGCTGTGTGGCGCCCGCGTTGAGCTTGCCTTCGAGCTGCGTGTCGATGAGCAGCATGCGGCCGGTGTTGAGGTTCCACACCGCGTCGCGCACCACGGTGCGGTTGTCGCTGTTGAACACCGGGCGCGCAGGGCGGCCGGTGGCGGCATTGGCCGTGAAGCTGGTGTAGATGGTGCGGTAGTCGACCTCGGTCACGGTGCGGCGCAGGTTCTGGCGCACGGTCCAGTTATCGTTCAGGCGGTGGCTGAACAGGTAGCCCCAGGAGCTGTTCTCGGTGTCGAAGGCGTCCCAGCCCGGCTCACTGATGAAGGTCGAGCGGGGAATCTGGCCGTACTGGTTGGGCAACTGCGTGCCCTGCCAGGGGAAGAAGCCGATCAGCGAACCGCTCTTGTCCTTCTGGTGCAGGCCCTGCAGCGTGAGCGAGGTGTCGGCGCTGGGGCGCCAGGTCAGCGAGGGGGCGAGCACCACGCGGTCGTCGTCCACATGGTTCACCTGGGTGCCGCTGTCGCGGCCCACGGCCACCAGGCGGTACAGCCACTGGCCGTTGGCATCGAGCGCGCCGGTCAGGTCGGCGGCGATCTGCTTGCGTGCGTGGCTGCCCACCTGCACCTGCACTTCGCGCGCGGTCTCGGCCTGGGGGCGCTTGCTCGTGAGGTTGAGCACCCCGCCCACGCTGCCCTGGCCGTACAGCACCGAGGTCGGGCCGCGCAGGAACTCCACGCGCTCCAGCGTGTACGGGTCGGGCCGGCTGCTGTTGTAGGTGCCGTAGGTGCGCAGCAGGCCGTCCTGGTACTGCGAGACGGTGGCGCCGCGTGCGCTGAAACTGTCGACACGGCTGTCGAAGTAGTTGGAGACTGCGCCCGCGGTGTAGGCCGTGACCTGGCGCAGGGTCTGCACGCCCTGGGCCTCCATCTGGTCGCGCGTCACCACGCTGATGGCCTGCGGGGTCTCGAGCAGCGGCGTGTCGGTCTTGGTGGCGCTCAAGCCGCGCTTGGCCACGAAGCCGGAGACCGGGGCCGTGGGGTTTTCGCGCTCGGCGCCGGACTGCACGGTCACGGGGGCCAGCGTGGCTTCAGCGGCCGCTGGTGCGGTGGTCTGGGCCTGCGCACAGGCGCTGCAGGCCACCAGGAAGGCGGCCTGGGCAATGGCGGTGCGCGGAAGCCGCGCGAGGTGATGGGTTGGCATGGTCGTCGTCGATGGCAAAGGTTCGGCCCGCGGCCGGGCGGCAGCGAAGGCAGGTGGGCAAGGGGGCGGTGCACGGCCGCAGCAGCGGGTGTGCGCGGTCCGGTCGCAGTGGCGGGGGAAACGGGCTGCGCGCGGTGGCACCAGCCCGGGAGGCCCCTGCAGGCTGCATGGCCTTGCGGCCGCCTGCAAGGGAGCGCCCTTGGGGCGCGCTGCTGTCAGTGCTTTTCGGGTGCGGGTGGCAGTGGTGGCGAGACGGCGCCTTCGGCCTGCACGAAGCTCAGCGTGGTCACGTAGCTGGCTTCGCCATACTTCTCACCCTGGGCTTCGCCGGGGGTCTTGTCGGTGTGGTGCACTTCGGCCACGTACTGGCCCTTCCAGGGGGTCAGGAACTCCACGGTGCCGTCGTCGGCGGACTGGGCTTCGCGGCTCCAGCCGGCGGGCGAGACCAGTTGCACCTTGGCCTTGGGCAGCGGCTTGCCGTTGAACACGACCTTGAGCTGGCCGGGCTTGCCGGTGGGCACCAGGTCCAGCGCCTGGCCGGGCGCCACGGGCTGGGCGAGGCTGGCGACCCAGCGGGCCGAGGGCTGCCAGTACATGGCGGGCAGGTTGCGCTTGCTGCGGTCGATCAGCGGGTAGGTGGCGGCGGCGAACAGTGTGTCGGCATTGCCGGTCACGGTGTAGGCGAAGGCGTCCTTGGTCAGCTTGCCTTCGACCTTCTGGCTGGCCGTGCCGGCGCGCTGTTCGAGCACGGGCACACCCTTGAACTTGTCCAGGGCGCCCGGCGAGGTTTCGCGCAGGTTGTCGTTGAACTCGCCAAAATGCAGGCGGACCTGGCCGCCGCCGGCGTTTTCGAGCCAGACCTGGTGGGCGTTGGCGGTGGTGGCGGCTGCCGCCACCAGGGCGAAGGCGGCGGCGGTGCGAAGTGTCAGGGTCATGGTGAGATGCCTTTGAAGTGAGAGAGTTGGTAAATGAGAACGATGGTGATTATCGTTGTACTTTACAAATCTACCTGGGCCGACAGGGAGACGGTGCGCGGGCGGCCCAGGTAGGTGCCGTTGAGCCAGTATTGCTTGTCGGTGAGGTTGGCCACCGACAGGCGCCAGACCATGGGCTTGCCCGCCACCTTGGCGGCGTAGCGCAGCCCGGCATCGAGCAGCGTGTAGGCGGGCAGCTGCTGGGTGTTGAGGGCATCGCGCTGCTGCTTGCCGGTGTAGAGCAAGCCGCCCGTGAGCGCCAGGCCGGGCACGGCGGCGATGTCCTGCTCGGCATAGAGCTTGGCCTGGACCTCGGCAACGTTGGCCGGCGTCTTGCCCTGCAGGGCCGGGGTGGCCGTCTGCTTGGTCACCTGGGCGTCCAGCAGGGTGACGCCGCCCCACAGCGTCAGCCCGGGCAGGGCGCGGCCGCTGGCCGTGAATTCGACGCCCTTGTGCACCTGGCGGCCGTCCTGCACGTACACCGGTGCGGCGGGGTTGGTGGTGGTGTCGGTGTACTGCAGGCCCTTGTCGATCTGGAACAGGGCTCCGGTCAGCAGCATATTGCCGAGTTCGGCCTTGATCCCGAGTTCCGCCTGTTTGGACAGCAGGGGCGGCAGGACGGCGCCCGCGTTGACCACGGCGCGGCCGCCAGCGGTCAGCGGCGCCGTGCCGCCCTTCTCCAGGCTCTCCATGTAGTTGGCGTAGAGCGTGATGTGCTCGCGTGGCTTGAACAGCAGCGCCAGCGAGGGCGTGGTGCGGCTGTCGCCGTAGCGCGCCGTGGTGGCGCCCGCGGCGTTGTAGCTGGTGTCCGTGATGCTGGCGTGGGTGAGGCCGACCAGGGCCGACCACTGCGCGTTGAACTCCACATGGTCGCCCAGCACCCAGTTGCCGTAGCGCGAGCGCTGGGCGATGTACTTGGGGCCCGCGATGCTGAAGGCCGGGGCGGTGAGCGCCGTGGGCGCGGCGATGTCCATGGGCGCCGAGGTCAGCGTGGCCCAGCCGCCGGCCGAGCTCAGGAAGGGGGTGCGCTCGTCGTGGTCGCCGTACCAGCCCGCGGTGAGCTTGTGGCGCAGGCCGCCGGTCTGCAGCTTGCCGTCCACCAGCGCAAAGCCGCCCAGCGCCTGGACGTCGGGGTAGTCCCAGGCGCTGGCCTGCACGCGGTAGCGGCCCGGGGCGCCGGTCACGAAGAGGTTGTTGGCGGCGATGAGGTCGATGTCGCTCTTGCGCTGCGTGAGGCCGGTGCGCACGGTCAGCGCCTCGCTGGCGCGCCAGGTCAGGCGTGCGCCCCACTGGGTCTGCGTGGTGTCGGTGCGCGTGAAGGGCTGGCCGTAGGCGCGGTGCAGGTCGGGCGCTGCGGGAAACGCGGCCCCGGGGTCCACGTCCCAGAAGGGCTCGGTGCCGCGCATGTGGTAGACGCTGCGCGAGGCATCGAACTGGAGCTGCAAGCGGTCGCTGAGGTTCCAGTCGAGCGCACCGCTCACCAGACCGCGCCGCAGGGACTGGCCATCGAGCCGCAGGTCGCCGCCCTGCGCCACCGCGTTCAGGCGGTAGGCCAGGCGGCCATCGGCGTCCAGCGCGCCGCCGAAGTCGCCATGCACGCGCAGGTTGCTGCCCTCGGTGATGCCCGCGGTCACGCGCGCCAGCGGCTGGTAGACGGGGCGCTTGAGCACGTAGTTGATGGTGCCGCCCACGTTGCCGCTGCCATAGAGAAAGCCCGACAGGCCGGTCAGCACCTCGATGCGCTCCTTGTCCTCCAGGTCCGTATTGACGTAGGTGGTGGTGCTGGGAACACCGTCGATGCGCTTGGTGGAGCCCACGCTGAAACCGCGCATGGCGACGCTGGTGAAAAAGCGCGACTGTGGCCCCTGCAACTGCACCACGGGGTTGTAGCGGAAGGCGTCGTCGGGCTTGCTGGCCTGCAGGTTCTGCAGCAACTCGCTGGTGGTCACATTGACCGAGAAAGGCGTATCGAGCAGCGGCAGATCGGCCAGGGGGCCGAGCTGGCGCACCTGGCTGGGGCGGTAGCCCTGGGCCGCGGCGCCATCGCGCTCGCTGGCGGCTTCCTGGATCTTGACCTCGGGCAGGGCCTGCTGGGCCTGGGCCGTGGTGGCCAGGCCCAGCAACGCGGCCATCAAGGGTGTCAATGTGCGTGGCATGGCAGTGTCATCTCTTGGGAAAAGGCACGCAGGCCCGAAGGCGCGTGCCGTGGCTCACGAAAAATGGCTGCCTGTGCGAAACGCTGTGGTGGTTCGCGTTGGTGGCTGGAAAAAATGCACGGGAGCGGCATGCGCCCCCGCGGACGGGCAGCGGGCGCCGGTCAGAAATCGACGCTGGCGCTCAGCGTGAAGGCGCGCGGGGCCCCCACCACCAGGTAACCCGAGCCGGGGTAGCCGCCCACCGAGGCCCAGTGGTTCTTGTTGGTCACGTTGTCGATGCGCGCGCGCAAGGTGAGCAGTTTGCCGCCGACTTCGGTCAGGTAGCGCGCGCCCAGGTCCAGGCGGTTCCAGCCGGCCACGCGCAAGGTGTTGGTGGCGTTGGCGTAGCTCGATCCGGTGTGCACCAGGCGGCCGTCCAGCGCCAGGCCGCGCACGCCGGGCACATCCCACTCCAGGCCCAGGTTGGCCTGCAGCTTGGGCACGCCGATCACGCGCTGGCCTTCGGTGAGTGCCGAGCCCGTGCGCTGCTGCTTGGCTTCGAGCCAGGTGGCGCCGCCGAGCACGCGCAGGCCGCTCACGGCCTCGCCCTGCACGGCGAGTTCCAGGCCTTGGTGGCGGTCCTTGCCATTGGCGCCGAAGATGCCGGCGGCATCGACCACGGAGCGTGGTTTGTCGGTGGAGAACAGTGCCACGCTGCCGCCCACGCGGCCGCCGTCGTACTTGACGCCGATTTCCTTTTGCTTGGAGACATAGGGGGCCAGCATGGTGCCGCGGTTGGCTGCGGTGGAGGGCGCCGTCTCGCCCTGGCTCAGGCCCTCGGCGTAGTTGGCGTACACCGACAGGCTCTTGTCGATCTTGTACAGGGCGCCCAGCAGCGGGCTGGTGCGGCTCTGGTCGTAGCGGTCGGTCTGGATGCCGGTGTTGTAGTTGAAGTTGGCGATGTCGAACTTCTGGTGGCGCAGGCCCAGCGTCAGCAGCAGGCGCTTGTCCAGCATGGACAGTGTGTCGCCCAAGGCCACGCTGCTGAGCTTGATGCGGCCCGTGGTCAGCGGGTTGCCCATGGCACCGCCGTACAGGGCCCTGGCGCTGTAGCCCGGCAGGGCTGTGAACACCGGGTTGTAGAGGTTGGTGGCCTGGGTGTTGTTGAAGTCCATCACGTAGGCGTTCTTCTTGTCCAGCGTGAAGCTGGACGCCGCCAGCACCCACTCATGGCCCACGCCGCCGGTCTGCAGCGTGCCGCGCAGGCCCAGCTCGCCGGTGTTCACATTGTCCTTGCGGTTGTTGTCGAAGCGGTAGGTCGTGCCCGCGCCGGTGCTGCCGTTGGCCACCGAGAGGTTGGCCAGCGAGTTCGACTCGGTGCCACTGCGCGCGCCGGCGGCGGCCCAGGCGGTGATGTTGGCATGGATGTCCCACTCGCCGCGCAGCGTGCCGAAGGTGTCGCGCTCATTGGAGAAGGACCAGGGCTGGGCGAAGTTGGTGTCGCCGTCCGGAGCGGTGGGCACCGAGGTGGCCGTGGCGCCCAGCGTGACGTTGGTGCGGGTGCGCTTGAGCTTGTGGTCCTGCCAGCCGATGTCGCCCGACAGGCGCACGTCGCGGCTGCGCCAGTCCAGGCCCACGGCGGCCAGGCCGAGCCGGGCCTTCTCGTCGTCGATGGCCGTACCGCCGTTGTGCGAGGCCACGTTGACGCGGATGCCGGTATTGCCATCAGGCCCGAAGCGGCGCGCAATGTCGGCCGCCACGTCGCTGTGGCCGCCGCTGCCGGCACCCAGGCTGACCCGGTTCAGCGGCTCGTTGGGCGCGCGCTTGGGCAGCAGGTTGATGGCGCCGCCCAGGCCACCACCACCGGGGTTGGCACCGTTCAGGAAGGACGAGGCACCGCGCAGCACTTCCACGCGCTCGAACAGCTCGGTGGCGATGTACTGGCGTGGCAGCAGGCCGTACAGGCCGTTGTAGGCCGTGTCGTCCGAGCCCAGGATGAAGCCGCGGATGAAGTACGACTCCTGGAAGTTGCCGAAGCCGCGCGCCACGCGCACCGTGGGGTCGTTCTGCAGCACGTCGCCCACGCTGCGGGCATGGCGGTCCTGGATCAGCTCGTTGGTGTAGCTGATGGTGGAGAAGGGCGTCTCCATGGCATCGCGCGTGCCCAGGATGCCGACGCGGCCGCCGCGCGCCACCTGGCCACCGGCATAGGCGGGCGACAGGCCTTGGGCCGAGGCGTCAGCGCTGGCATTCACGGTGACGGTGGAGAGCGTCTTGTCGTTGCCGGCAGTGCTCTGCGCGAGTGCGGCAGGCAGGGCAAACATGCACAGCAGGGCCGCGGCCAGGGCCGCCGGGGTGGGTGCAAACAGAGGGGTGCGGGTGGTGACGTGCATGGTGGCGGGGAACAAGTCGAAGAGCGGTGGAGATCAGGAAGGGGTGGAGTCGGCGTCGCTGCTGTCGTCGCCGGCCGTTGCGGTGTGGGTGGGCCGCCAGGCGAACCAGGCCATCACGGCCACGGGCACGCCCAGCCCGAGCCAGGACCACCAGTCGCCCCAGGTGTCCGAGATGAGCGCGGTGGCCAGGCCGCTGGCCGTGAGCAGCCCGAGCACGATGGGCCAGCCCCAGAGGGTGCGAAAGGGCGTGGACGCGTTCCTGCTCATGCCGCGCGCTCCGGGTGGGCTGCCAGGGAGGCCGTGGCGTTGGCGGGCAGGCCGGTGGGGGCTGCTGGTGCGGTGGCCGAGGCAGTCGAAGCGGGCGCCTTGCGGCGCAGCCACAGGTACAGGCCGCTGCCCAGTACGATGATGGTGGCGATGTCCAGGAGCGCCCAGAGAATCTTCATGGGCATGCCGCCGTAGTCGCCGAAGTGCAGCGGCTGCGACACCAGCAGCGCCGTGAGGTACCAGGGCAGTTGCGGCGCGGCCGTGATCTGGCCGCTGTGCGCGTCGACCAGGATGGGCTGCAGCAGGCGCGAGGTGAGCGGCTCGGCGCCGCGCACAAAGACGGTGTTGTGGTGCGGGCTGGAGAACGCGGTGCCCGGGAAGGCGATGAACGACAGCTTGGTGCCCGGTGCGTGCGCGCGTGCCACGTCCACCGCCTGCTGCAGCGGGCCGCGCTCTGCCATGGCGATCACGGGCTTGCCCTTGTAGGGTGCGAGCAGGGTGGACAACTGGTCGTACTGCCAGTACTTGATCATCAGGTCGGCCCAGGTGTTGATCATGCCCGTGGCGCCGACCACGAGGGCCCAGACCAGGGTGACGATGCCCAGCAGGTTGTGCAGGTCCAGCCACTTCACGCGCGTGGAGCGGTCGCGCCGCACGTCGCCGAAGCGCAGCTTGCGCATGAAGGGCGCGTACAGCACCACGCCCGTGACGATGGCCACCAGCAGCAACAGGCCCATGAAGCCCAGGAACAGCTTGCCCGGCAGGCCCGCGAACAGGTCCACGTGCAGGCGGAACATCAGGTTCATGAAGCCCTGGTTGGTCGGGATGTCGGACAGCACCTTGGCCGTGCGCGCATCGACCGCGACGGACTTGAAGTCTTCCGTCGGGTCGGGCGTGTGGGTGAGCGTGACGAACCAGACCTTGTCGTCATCCTCGGCCTGCGAGACGAACTGCACTATGCGCTCGGGGTGCACGGCCTTGGCGGCGGCGATCACCGTGTCCAGGCTGGCGCGCGGTGTGCTGTCGGGCATGGCGGGGGCCTCGACCTCGGTGCCCAGCAGGTGGCCGATCTCGTGGTGGAAGATCAGCGGCAGGCCGGTGAGGCACAGCAGCAGCATGAAGACCGTGCAGATGAGGCTGGACCACTTGTGGGTCCAGGACCAGCGGCGGATGGCGGTGGGTGACAGCATGGTGCAGGGCTTCGCGGGCCGGACAAGCGTGGAAACCTGGAAACAGGGCGATGGAAGAAGCCCCCGCGGCGGCGTGCCGGGGGGCTTGGTGCCTCGATTTTACGATGCAAGTAAGAATGATTTGCTTTTGCGTTATTTTTGTATTGTTGTTTTGATGTCAAAAAAGGCCCGGGGCACCTGGGGTGCGCCGGGCCCTGCCCATGGCGTTCCGGGCGCTCAGTAGCGCGCCTTGAGCGCCAGCGTCACGCGGCGTGGCTCGCCGTAGAAGTTCTGGCGTGCGATGCCCGAGACCTTCTCGTAGTAGGTCTTGTCGAACAGGTTGTCGATGCTCAGGTTGAGCGCCAACTGGTCGTTGATCTGGTAGCCCACCTGCGCGCTGGCCAGCACGTAGTCGCCCGAGGTGATGCGCAGCGCGCCGCTCTGGGCAAAGAAGTCGCTGCGGTAGGAGAGACCGCCGCCGATGCTGAAGCCGCGCAGCGCGGGCGAGGTGAAGGCGTAGCGCGTGAACAGGTTCACGCTGTGGCGCGGCGTGACGGGGCTGAAGATCTGGCCCACCTGGGCCACGGGCGCCTTGAGGTAGAGCGTGTCGTTGTAGGCGTAGCCGGCCACCACGTCCCAGCCGGGCTGGGGTTGGCCGCTGACTTCGGCCTCGAAGCCCTGCGAGCGCACCTTGCCGGCGGCGATGGAGGCGTTGGCCACGTTCGGGTCGGCCATGGCGCGGTTCTCGTCGATGATGCGGAAGATGGCAGCATGCGCCTGCAGGCGCTTGTCCAGGAACTCGCCCTTCACGCCCACTTCCACCTGCTTGCCGGTGCGTGGCTCGAGCAGCTTCTTGGCGGCATCGAGCTGGCTCTGCACCACGAAGGTTTCAGAATAGCCGGCGTAGGCCGTGTACTGCGGGTGGAAGTCCCAGAGCACGGCCACCGACGGAACGAACTGGCGGCCCGGGTCGGCGACGCTGGTGGTGGCGCCGGTGCTGGTGCTGCGCGTCACGGCATCGGCCCAGCTCAGGCGGCCACCGGCCAGCAGCTTGACGGAGTCGGCCACGCTGATCTGGGCCTGGCCGTACAGCGCCTTTTCGGTGCGCGTGGTGATGGCGGTGTAGCCGGGCAACTGGATGTCGGGGTAGGCCTGGGCGTAGTTGGGCGCGAGCAGGTTGGCCTGGTAGCTCGGGCCGTAGCCGTAGTTGTTGTCGTAGCTCTTGTTCTCGCTGTGGCTTGCGCCCACCAGCAGGCGGTGCGTGCGGCCCGCCACCTGCACCGGCAGGTTGGCGAACAGGTCGTAGTTGCGCGTCTTCACATGGGTCAGGCCGTCCACCGTCTCCATCGTGAAGTTGCCGTTGGCGCTAAGGGCGCTGTTGGCGCGCGCCGAGCGGTAGTAGGCGGTGCGGTCCACGTCGCGGGCCGACAGGCGCAGCGTGCCGCCACCGGCCAGGCGGTGCTCCAGCTCGGCGAACAGGTCGGTGGTCTCCAGGTCCTGGCGGTTGGCGGCCAGGCCCGAGAAGGCGCCGCGCGGCAGACTGGCCAGGCGGCCGTCGGCATAGGTGGGCAGGCCCTGGTCGATGGAGGCGCGCACGCGCTGCTGCGCGCCGCCGATGGACAGGGTGGTGGACGGGGCGATGTCCCATTCCAGCGTGCCATAGCCCAGGCGCTTGTTGTTGAACACGGTGTCGACATGGCTGTCGCGGTCTTCCGCCACGGCCACGGCACGGGCGCGCACGCTGCCAGCGGCGTTGAGCGCGCCGCCCACGTCCACCGTGCCGCGGCGCAGGCCGAAGGAGCCGACGGCCGCATCGGCATTGAGCATGAGCTTGCCGGGCGCGCGCTTGCGCACCAGGTTCACCGTGCCGCCGGGCTCGCTGCCGCCCTGCAGCAGGCCGGCCGGGCCGCGCAGCACCTCGATGCGGTCGTACATGGCCGTGTCCAGCGTGCTGTAGTTGCCCTGGGGAATCGGCACACCATCGAGCTGGATGGCGCCGAGGTCGAAGCCGCGCGACTGGAAGGTGTTGTAGTTGCCCGCGCCGTCGAAGCGCGTGACGTTGATTCCGGTGCTGTACTTGACGGCGTCTTCCACCTTGGTGACGTTGCGGTCGTCGAGCTGCTGGCGCGTGATGACGCTGATGGACTGGGGGATCTCACGCGGGGCCTGGTCCATCTTGCCCACGCTGAGCTGGCGCGCCGTGTACTGGCCTGTGCCTTCGGTGGTGTCGCTGCTGTTGGTCACCTTCACTTCGGGCAGGGCGGCATCCTGCGCGTGGGCAGCGCCTGCGGCCAGGCAGCTGCAGGCGGCGAGCAGGGCCAGGGTGCTCAGGGGAAAGCGCGGGGCCGCGGTGCGGCTGCGGGAGGGGGCGTGGATGGAGGGCATGGTGCGGGCGTGAAAGCAGATGGTGCAGGAGGAGGTCAGAAGCGGGTGCGCAGCGTGACCTGCAGCGCGCGGGGCGAGCCGGGCAGGATCAGGTTGTCGTTGCTGCCATGGGACGACACGTAGAACTTGCGGTTGGTGAGGTTCTTGACGTTCACGTCCAGCCCCCACTGGCCCAGCGTGTACTGCAGGGCCGCGTCCACCGTGGTGTAGGCGGGCAGGGTGACCAGGTTGGTGAGCGAGGTGTAGCGCTCGCCCACATGGCTCACACCGCCGCCCAGGCGCAGGCCGTGGCCCATGTCCTTCATGGCCCAGAGGAAGGCCGAGTTGCGCGGCGTGAGCGCCGCCACCTTGCCCTGCGAGGGCACGTTCACCGTGGGCAACTGGCTGCTGGCGGCGCTGGCCAGGGATTTGGTCATGAGACCGTCGAGGTAGGCATAGCCGGCGCTCACATCCCAGCCGCCGGACAGGCGGCCGCTGCCGGTGATCTCCAGCCCGTTGGTGCGCTGCGTGCCCACATTGATCTGGCGCGCGGGGTTGGCGGGGTCGGTGTTCTTGATGTTGCTGCGCGTGAGGTTGAACAGCGCACCGGTGAGGTTGAGGCGGCCGTCCAGCAGGTCGAGCTTGACGCCGATTTCCTTGTTCTGCGTGATCTCAGGCTCGTTGGCGGTGTTGTTGGCCGCCAGCGCAAAGGTCTCTCCCGAGGGCTGGAAGGATTTGCTGTACGACAGGTAGTACGACACCTGCTCGCTCGGTTGCCAGACGATGCCGGCGCGCGGGCTGAATTTCTTGTCGGTGCGCGCCAGGCTGGCCAGGGTGCGGTCGAAATTCGTCTCCTGCTTGAACACGTCGTAGCGCGCGCCCACCAGGGCCTTCCATTGCGGCGCCAGGGTGATCTGGTCCTGCACGTAGAGGGCTGCCGTGCTCTGCTCGGTGTGGCTGGGGATGGCGCTGGTGGCCGTGTAGGCGCTGGCGGGGATGGCCGGCGCGGGCACATTGCCCGGGTTCAGGATGTTCACGCGGTCGACCACGCCGGCCGAGATGGATTCGGCGCGCTTTTTCTGGCGGCCCAGTTCCATGCCCATCAGCCATTCCTGGCGCAGGCCGCCCAGGGAGTTGCGCCAGGTCAGGTCGGTCTGGTTGAACACGCCGCTCTCGTCGCGGAACACCAGGCTGCGCGTGCGGCCCACGGTCATCGTGACCGGGTCGGTGGTGCCGCCGGGCAGGGTGTTGTAGCGGTCCAGCGTGTAGTCGTACAGGCGCGTGACGTTGCGCACCGACCAGTCGTCGCTGAAGCGGTGGTTGAGCGTGGCGGTGAACGACTGCACATGGCTGGTGCTGGTGTCGTCCTTCTCGGCCGTGCCCGAGCCGTAGTAGGTGCCGGCCGGCACGTTGACCGGGCGGCCGTTGAGCGCGGGGATGCCGAAGTCCGTGAGGCGCTGGTCGCGCGCGTCGGTGTACTGCAGCAGCAGCTGGGTTTGGGGTGCGAGCTTGAGCGCCAGCGAGGGCGCGAAGTTGTGGCGTTTGACGAACTGCTGGTCGCGGTAGCTGCCCGAGTCCTCGCCCGCCACATTGAGGCGGAAGGCGGCGGCATCGCTGATGCCCACGTTCACGTCGGCCGTGGCGCGGCGGTAATCGTGGCTGCCCAGGCCCAGCGTGGCTTCGCCATTGGTCGCGCCGAACACCGGCTTCTTGGTCACGCGGTTGATCAGGCCGCCGGACGAGCCGCGGCCGTAGAGCACGGCGGCCGGGCCCTTGAGCACCTCGATGCGCTCGATGTCGGCCAGGTCGCGGAAGTACAGCGCATCGTCGCGCACGCCGTCCACGAACTGGTCGGCAATGGCCGTGAAGCCGCGGATCACCACCTGGTCGCGCTGGCCATCGCCATGGCTCATGGCCACGCCCGGCACGTTGCGCAGCGCGTCTTCCATGGAGCGTGCGCCCTGGTCGCGCAGCAACTGGCCCGGGACCACATTGACGGCCTGGGGCACGTCGCGCAGCGGCGCGCTGCCCTTGGTGGCGGTGCTGCTGGCGGCGGGCGAGTAGGCGTCGTCCGCGGTGCCCGACTGGATGGTGACTTCGCCCAGGGTCTGGGGAGTGCGTGGCGCTGGCGTGGACTGGGCCAGCGCGGGGGCGCTGAAGGCGGCAATCAGGGCCGCCGCCAGGGGCGTGCGTGCGGCGAGCAACAGGGAATGCTGGGACATGGGGTGACTTGAAGAGGAAACGGTGATGGAGGGGAAAAGACGAAATCGATGGGTGCTGCGCGGGGGGGGGCGGTTCTTCAGCGCCCGGCGGCCCAGGCCGCGAGGCCGGCGGCCAGTGCGGCGCCGGCCAGCCAAGGCGCGCGCCGGGGCTGCCAGGTCATCACGGCGGTGACAGCCACGGCGGCCACCGAGAGCGCAACCGTCCAGGCCGTCACGCCCAGCGATGCGGGTGTGCCCGCAGACGGGTGGGCGGCCAGCCACAGCGACAGCGCCAGCAGCAGCCAGCCCGCACGGCGCAGCTGCGCCAGGCGCGGGGCGGCCGCCTCGCGGCCCATCGCGTCTTCATGGTGGCGGTCCATGCCCAGGGCAATCGCGGACCAGGCGGCAAAGCAGAAGAAAAAGGCGGACATGGTGAATGGCTCCCTCAGGCCTGGGTCGCAGGCTGGGCATCGGGCGCAGCCATGGCTGCGGGCCTGCGCGGGACCTTGCTCGGCAAGGGCCGGCCGGGGCGCAGGCGCCAGGCCAGCCAGCCGAGCAGCACGCCGGTGGCCAGGCAGCTGAGGTCCAGGCCCGCCCAGAGCCAGTCGCCTGCGGGCAGGCTCACGCCCAGGTGCGTGGCCGTGGTCAGGGCATTGAGCACCGGCAGCGCCGCCCAGGTGGCCCCCGCGAGCGCCAGCACCAGCGACCAGCCGCGGCGGTTGGGGAACAGCACGCCCCAGAGCAGGGCCACGCCCCAGGCGCCAAAGAAGTACGACAGCTCGGCATCGGGCCGCTCGGGCGCATCGAGCGGGATGAGCCGGTTGGACGCCATGTAGACCGCGCAGGCCAGCGGCAGGCCGGCGAGCGAGGCGATGTTGAGGCTGGCCACCAGGCGCTGGCCAAAGGGCAGGCGCACCGTTGCTTCGGCCGCAGCGCCCTTGCGCTGGCCTTGCGCGGCGCGCTTGACGGACCACAGCACCATGCCGGTGGCGATCATCAGGCTGCCCAGGAGGCCAAAGCCCACCAGCACCCAGCGCATGCCCGGGCCGGCAAAGCGCCCCAGGTGCAGGCCGTAGAGCACGCCGTAGGTCACGGCGGCGGGCGTGGTGGCATCGGTCTGCTCCAGCAGCTTGCCGGTGGTTCCGTCGAACAGCATGCGCTCGGGCCGGTACTGCAGGCGGTCGCCCTCGTGGCGCGTGACCTCGACCACGGGCGTGCCCTGCGCATCGCGCCGTGCCTGGATGCCGCCGATGCGCCCGCCCTCCCAGCGCGTGCGCGCCTGCTCCAGGATGGGGCCGAGTGCCAGCGCGGGCAGGGGCTCGACCTTGTCGCCGGGGTTGCGGCGCACGCGGCGCTCGGGCTTCTCGCCCTGCAGGTCGGCAAAATAGGTCTGCGAGTCCACGCCCTTGGGCCCCTGGTAGGCGGCCGCGATGCCCGAGGGCATGTACAGGGTGTGGAAGATCATCAGCCCGCTGAAGGTGATCATCAGGTAGAAGGGCAGCACCAGCACGCCGGTGACGTTGTGCGCATCGAGCCAGGCGCGCTGCCCGCCCTTGGTGGGGCGGAAGGTGAAGAAGTCCTTGAAGATGCGCCGGTGCGTGACTACGCCCGTGAGCAGGGCGATGAACATCAGCATGGTGGCCACGCCCACCACCCAGCGGCCCTCGATAGCCCAGCGGCCTTTCTGCGCGGTGCGCAGCTCGAAGTGGAAGCGGTAGAAGAACTCGCCGCCCATGGTCTTGCGCGCGTCCACGGTCTGGCCGGTCTGCGGGTTCATGAGCAGGGTCTCGAAGCGGCCGTTGCCCGTGTCGCGCCACAGCAGCGTGATGGCGTTCTGCCGCTCGTCGGGCATGCGCATGATCCACTGCGTGACGTCGGGCTGCTTGTGGTTCATGGCCGCGATGGCGCGCTCGGCCACGTCGCGCGTGGGCGCGGGCATGCCATGCAGCTCGGGCCGCATCCACAGGTTGATCTCGGTCTTGAAGAAGGACAGCGTGCCTGTGAGGAAGATCGCGAACAGCAGCCAGCCCAGCACGAGCCCAGCCCAGGTGTGCAGCCAGGACATGGCCTGGCGAAAACCTTCGCGTGCCTGTTCGCGCGCTGCGCGCGGTGCCGGGGCGGAGGGTGGGGTCGTCGCGGTCATTGCAGTTGCTCCAGCCAGCGCGGTGCCATGGCGCCGGCGCCCAGCAGCAGTGCGGGCAGCAGGGTGCCGCCCCAGGCGCCCCAGGCCGTGCGCGCATAGAAGGCCCAGCCCGCGGCGCCCGCGTAGACCAGCCAGGCCAGCATGGTGGCGGTGAGCACCGCCTCGACACGCGGCATGGCGAGGGCCAGGGCGAGGGACAGCGCGGCCGTGAAGGCGGCGGCCAGCGCATAGCCGCCGGCGGTGGCGGCCAGCGCGCGCGAGGTGATGGCCAGGCGGTAGCGCCAGGCAGGGTGGGTCGCTTTCATGGGCGATCGGTCGTCCGAATGGGAGAGGACGCGTCGTTGCGACGCGGGCGGCAGCCTGGCCCTGGTGTTGTGAGCGCAGGGTTGGCGACCACGGGATGCTGGCTGCAGGGCACGGAGCCCCGTTTGGCTGGCGGGTGGTTTCGGGGCCTGTGGGTCTGCACTGCGGCGCCCGGAGCGCCCGCACAGGTCAAAAGGCCTTCGGGCCGAAAGTGTAATTTATGAGAAGCATTCGCATTTGCAAATGTGAATGCTTGATGTGCAAATGCAACGGTTTGTGCCAGGCAGGCAAAAAAAAACGGGCCAGGGGCCCGTTTGGAGAATGCGTGAGGTGCTTGTGTTTCTCAGTATTGCCGCCGTCGTCGATGGTCCGGTCTTCTTCTTGTCGAGCCTGCTCGCTTGCTTCGTGGGGCGACTCGTGAATGGGGAGGGGGTGCTGGCTCAGTCCTCTTCGCTCATCTGCGACTGCAGGTAGTTCTGCAGGCCGACCTTGGCGATCAGCTCGATCTGGGTTTCCAGGAAGTCGATGTGCTCTTCGGTATCGTCGAGGATCTTTTGCAGGATGTCGCGCGAAACGTAGTCGCGCACGGTCTCGCAGTGGGCAATGCCTTCCTTGATCGTGGCCTGGGCGCCCTTTTCGGAGCTCAGGTCGCAGCTGAGGATCTCGGGCACATCCTCGCCGACCTGCAGCTTGGCCAGGTCCTGCAGGTTGGGCAGGCCGTCGAGCATGAAGATGCGGTCCATGAGCACATCGGCGTGCTTCATCTCGCCGATGGACTCCTCGTACTCCTTCTTGGCCAGCTTGTCGAAGCCCCAGTGCTTGAGCATGCGGTAGTGCAGGAAGTACTGGTTGATGGCCGTGAGCTCGTTCTTGAGCTGGGCCTGCAGATGGGCTATGACCTGTGCGTCGCCTTGCATGGGAGACTCCTTCTTATGGTTGTTTCGCCGCTGATTGTCGTGACCCGGCAGGGCCCGTGCAAGGCAAGACCCCTCTGTGGCGCATTGGCTGCGTGTGATGCTGAGTTGTGTTCGCGTTTGGGGCCGCAAAAGACAGCACGGGCCGCTGCGCGTTGCACAGCGGCCCGTGGCCAGGGATGGATGCGGCAGGCGGGTTTACTGTGCCTGCACGCCCGGTGCGGAGGGCGTGTTGCCGGCCTGCCGGCGGTCGCGCCAGTGGGCAGCGGCCAGCCACACGGTGGGCACCAGCACCAGGGCCAGCGAGATCATCTGGGCGATCGAGCCTTCGGCCAGGTCCTCGGTGTTGGCATGCCACCAGGCGTTGTCGATGCCGGGGATGAGATTGCCTTCGGTGAACTCGTGCAGTGCATAGACCACGAGTTGCACGGCGAACACGGCCATGAACCAGGAGGTCACGCGAAAGAAGCGGCCCAGGTTCACGGCGCGGCCATAGCGTGTCCAGGCCCAGGCGATGGCGGCGGCCAGTGCCAGGCCGCCGAGGCCGCCCCAGACCATGTAGCCGAGTTCGGCGCTGCTGGCCAGCGAGGCCAGCATGGTGGCGGTTTCCACCCCTTCACGGCCCACCATGAACAGGGCGAACAGGAACACGGCCAGCCAGGCCTGCGGGCCTTCGAGCACGCTGGCGCGGTCGATGCGGGCTGCAATCTCCTGCCCGATGCCCTTGCCGGCACTGCGCATGTGCACCACGCACCAGGCCACGGCGGCGGCGGCCACCAGGGCCATCACGCCTTCGGCCACGGGCGAGAGCGCGCCCACGCGCGACAGCACCCAGCCCAGGCCCAGCGAGAGCAGCAGGGCGACCACCACGCCGGCACGCAGCGGCGTCAGGAGGTGCAGGCGCCCGGTCTTGCGCAGGTACAGGGTGGCGATGGCCACGACCAGAAGGGCTTCGAGCCCTTCGCGGAAACAGATGAGCAGGGTCTGGAACATGGATTCAGGTCTTTGCTATGGATGGTGAGCCGATCCGCCCGGGGGCGAAACCTGGCTCTTATGACCGGTTCGGAGGGAATTGGCAGCAGTGGCCAAGGCGGTGCCGCAGGGCACTGGCAGCACCCGCGGCTCGCGGATTATGCGCTTAACGAGAATCAATCTCGTTTGGATTATTTGACATGGCACAAGGGCCGTGTCGGCGGCCGCCACGCGGCCAAGGCGACGGTTGGGTATTGTCTTGATATAGTCACAGCCAATTGATTCAATCAAATCAATTAATTGGATTGATGGCCTTCCAGGGCCTAAACTTCATTCCGTAGTCAGTTCACAACCCACCTTTATTTAAGGAAACAGCAATGTCCCTGATCAACACGCAAGTTCAACCCTTCAAGACCACCGCCTTCGTCAACCGCAATGGCAAGGGCGAGTTCATCGACCTGACCGAAGCCGACCTGAAGGGCAAGTGGTCCGTGCTGATCTTCATGCCTGCAGCGTTCACCTTCAACTGCCCCACCGAAATCGAAGACGCGGCCGACAACTACCCCGAGTTCCAGAAGGCTGGCACCGAGGTCTACATCGTCACGACCGACACGCACTTCTCGCACAAGGTGTGGCACGAAACCTCGCCTGCCGTGGGCAAGGCCAAGTTCCCCCTGGTCGGCGACCCAACGCACCAGCTGACCAACGCCTTCGGCGTGCACATCCCTGAAGAAGGCCTGGCACTGCGCGGCACCTTCGTGATCAACCCCGACGGCATCATCAAGACCGCTGAAATCCACTCCAACGAAATCGCCCGCGACGTCAAGGAAACCGTGCGCAAGCTCAAGGCTGCCCAGTACACCGCCGCCCACCCCGGCGAAGTCTGCCCCGCCAAGTGGAACGACGGCGCCAAGACCCTGGCTCCTTCGCTGGACCTGGTCGGCAAGATCTGATCGGCTGATTGCATCGGCACGGCGGCCTCAAGGCCGCCCCCAGCCGGACAGCGTCGTGGCGCCTGTGCGCCATGCCGTCCGGCTTTTTTTCGCCCATTTTTTCTTACGCACTGTTGCGGTACGGGGCTTGCCACAAGCGCCCCGAGCCCCCAACCTGTACCTATAAATCGAAAGGACACCACCATGCTCGACGACCAACTCAAGACCCAGCTTGCCGCCTACCTGGAGCGCGTGACGCAGCCGTTCGAACTGGTGGCTTCCCTGGACGAGAGCGAGACCTCCCGCGACATGCTGGAGCTGCTCCGGACCATCCAGTCCCTGCGCAGCGACAAGATCAGCCTGCGCACCGATGGCCAGGACGCCCGCACGCCTTCGTTCAGCCTGCAGCGCGTGGGCAGCACGAATTCGCTGCGCTTTGCCGGCCTGCCCCTGGGCCATGAGTTCACCTCGCTGGTGCTGGCCCTGCTGTGGACCGGCGGCCACCCGCCCAAGGTCGAGCCCGAGGTGATCGAGCAGATCGCCGCGCTGGACGGCGACTTCAGCTTCGACGTCTACATGAGCCTGACCTGCCACAACTGCCCGGACGTGGTGCAGGCGCTGTCGCTCATGTCCATCGTCAACCCCAAGATCAAGACCACGGTGATCGAAGGCGGCGCCTTCCAGAAGGAAGTGACCGAGCGCGAGATCATGGCCGTGCCCATGGTGTTCATGAACGGCCAGGTCTTCGCCTCGGGCCGCATGTCGGTCGAAGAGATCGTGGCCAAGCTCGACACCGGTGCTGCCGCCCGTGATGCGGCCAAGCTGTCGGCCAAGGCACCCTACGACGTGCTCATCGTCGGCGGCGGCCCTGCCGGTGCCGCAGCCGCCGTGTACGCCGCCCGCAAGGGCATCCGCACCGGTGTGGCGGCCGAGCGCTTTGGCGGCCAGGTCAACGACACGCTGGCCATCGAGAACTACATCTCGGTGCTGGAGACCGACGGCCCCAAGTTCGCCGCCGCACTCGAAGCCCACACCCGTGCCTACGACGTGGACATCATGAACCTGCAGCGTGCCGACAAGCTGATCCCGGCCTCGGAACCCGGTGGCCTGGTCGGTGTGCAACTGGCCAACGGCGCCACGCTGCAATCGAAGACGGTGATCCTGTCCACCGGCGCGCGCTGGCGCAATGTCAATGTGCCCGGCGAAGCCGAGTACAAGAACAAGGGCGTGGCCTACTGCCCGCACTGCGATGGCCCGCTGTTCAAGGGCAAGCGCGTGTCCGTCATCGGCGGCGGCAACTCGGGTGTCGAGGCGGCCATCGACCTGGCCGGCATCGTGGCCCATGTCACGCTGATCGAGTTCGCCGACCAGCTCAAGGCCGACGCCGTGCTGGTCAACAAGCTCAAGAGCCTGCCCAATGTGGTGGTGCACACCAATGCGCAGACCACCGAGATCACCGGCGCTGACGGCAAGGTCAACGGCCTCAAGTACAAGGACCGTGCTACGGGTGAAGAGCACCTGGTGGCGCTCGAAGGCGTGTTTGTGCAGATCGGCCTGGTGCCCAACACCGAATGGCTCAAGGGCACGGTGGAGCTGTCGAAGTTCGGCGAGGTCATCGTCGACGCGCACGGCCGCACCAACCTGCCCGGCGTGTTCGCTGCGGGTGACTGCACCACCGTGCCGTTCAAGCAGATCGTGATCGCCGCAGGCGATGGATCCAAGGCCGCATTGAGCGCCTTCGACCACCTGATCCGCATGCCGGTGGTGGCCAAGGCCACGGCCGAAGCCGTTCCCGAGGCGGTGGCTGCGTAAGGCCAACCTGCGTTCCGAAAAAAAGGGAGCCTCCGGGCTCCCTTTTTTTCGTGCTCCGTCAGAACCTGGCGTGCAGTGCGAGGTAGTAGCGCCGGCCGTCCTCGTTGAAGTCGGCCGAGGTCGTGCGGTCGAAGGTCTTGTTGGTCAGGTTCAGGATGCCGCCGCGCAGCGTGAGCGCATCGGTGATGCGCCAGCCGGCAGTGAGGTCGGCGATCGCATAGCCGGCTTTCTCCACCTTGTTCTGGCCATTGGACGGCACGCTGATGTACTGGGCGCTGTGGTAGCGCAGGCTGCCGCTCACGGTGAGCTGCGCCGTGGCGCGCCAGTCGGCACCCAGGTTCACGACATGGCGCGGCCGGTAGGTCAGCGGCAGGGCGATGGCGCCGCTGGTGTTCTTGGCATCGGTGTAGGTGTAGTTGGCGCGCAGGTTCCAGGCGGCCGAGGGGCGGGCGGCCCAGCTGGCCTCCACACCGCGCGAGCGCACGCTGGCGATGTTCTGGTAGCGGAAGATCGGGCGGCCATCGGGCAGGTAGCCGACGAAGTTGTCGTAGCTCGGCGCCAGCGCGCGGTCGGCCGTGCGGTTGGTGATGTCGATCATGTTCTTCAGGTCGGTGTTGAAGAACGTGAGGCCGCCGCTGTGGATGCCCTGCGCGAACTGCAGGCCCAGCTCCTGGCTGGTGCCGGTCTCGGGTTGGATGGCGTTGCTGCCCACGATGTAGCAGCCCACGGTGGCGCTGCCGCAGGACACCGAACCCCAGTTGGGGCTGCCCTGCAGCAGCGTGGGCGCGCGGAAGGCGCGCGACACGCCGCCCTTGAGCGTGACGGCATCGTTCAGGTGGTAGACCGCATAGGCGCGTGGGCTGTTGTGGCCGCCGAAGTTCTCGTGGTGGTCGAAGCGGTTGCCCAGGGTGATGGCGAGCTTGTCGTTGACGCGGATCTCGTCCTCCACGAACAGCGCCCATTGGCCGATCGAAGTCTCGGGGCTGGCGTTGTAGCCCGCCGTGCCGGGCAGGCCGCGCAGGTTGGCCGGGTCGTTGAGCTTTTCACGGCGCACCTCGAAGCCTGCCGTGACGAACTGGTTGCCCCAGGCCACGGGCAGGTTGAGCTTGCCGTTCAGGTTGCTGGTGCTGGCCTTGTTGGGGTTGACCTGGCCCGTGACCATGCCGGTGAGGTTGCGGATCTCGTCAGCGGCATAGGTCAGCTCGGTGTTGCCGAAGCCCCATTTCCCCTTGTGGCGCAGCGCGACGGCATCGCGCTCCATGAGGAAGCCTGCATGGTCGCGCCGGCTGGTGTCCACGTCGGCGGTGATGCTCTGGCGGGTGTCCGGCGTGAAGGCCAGCTGCGCGCCGAACAGGCGGTTGCGCAGGTGCTGCAGCCCGGTCTGGCGCGTGCCCGAGGCCGGCAGGGAATTGATTGCGCCGTCGGCATCGCGCTGGTCGTAGGCGCCCGTGAGCTTCAGTCCCAGCAGATCGGTGGCGATGGGGCCGGCCAGCGAGAAGCCGGCCAGGCGGCTGTCGCCGGCCTGCTTGTCCTGCTGCAGCACAGTCTCCAAGCGGGCCGAGCCGCGCCACTGCTTGCCCACCGGGCGCGTGATGATGTTGACCACGCCGCCGATGGCGTCCGAGCCGTAGAGCGAGGACATCGGGCCGCGCACGATCTCGATGCGCTCGATCTCGTCGGTGGCCACCCAGCCCGTGTCGTAGTCGTTGCCGCGGAACATGGCCGAGGTGGTATTCACGCGCTTGCCGTCGATCAGCATCAGCGTGTAGGCCGAGCCCAGGCCGCGCAGCTGCACACCGGGCACCAGGTTGCCGCTGCGGCTCAGCGTCACGCCCTCCACCGTGCCCAGCAGCTCGGCCAGCTCCTGCACGGGGCGGCGTTCGAGGTCTTCGCGCGTGATCACGGAGACGCTGGCCGGCGCCTCGCGCAGCTCCTGCTCGTTGCCCGATGCAGTGACCACGACGGTGGACAGGGCGGGGGCCGCAGTGTCCGGCGTGGTCTGCGCATGGACGCCAGCGGCGGCGAGGGCGGCGCACAGCGCGCTCAGCGCCAGGGGAAAAGGGGGGGTACGGAAATGCATGCGGTCCTCGGTGCTGTTGTATGTTCTAAATGAGAATGAAACCCGTTTATCATTTCACGCTTACGCCCCCTTGGGCTCCCGCCATGTTGGACATCCACCCAGAAAGCTTTGCGCTGTGCCCAGAAATGCCCGTGCTCGGGCTGCCCGAGCTCACGCGCAACCTGCACCTGCTGGGGGGCGACTACCAGGTCGCCGGCATGCAGGCGGCGCCGAGCGAGGTGCTGCGCGGCCGCATGGAAACCCTGGAGCTGCGCCCGGGTCTGGTGCTTTACCGCACCGAGCTGCAGGACCTGTGCACGCTGCGCACCTCCAACCTGCTGTTGCCTGGCCTCAAGCTGTGCATGCTGGTGCAGGGCAGCTCCGAGCTGTCGTACGGGCGGCGCAGCTTTGTGCTCGGCCCTGGAAGCGGCCGCATGCCTGCCGCCCTGGTCGCGCTGGCCGAGCCCGACCGCTTCACGCGCCACTGGCAGAGTGGGCGCGCCGAACGCAAGGTCTCGCTCACGCTGATGCCCGAGTGGCTGGAGGCCAACGGCGTGGCCCATGGCGCCGTGCAGGCCTTTTGCCGCCAGCACCTGGCCGTGGCGCCTTGGCAGCCCTCGGCACGCGCCATGGCGCTGGCCGACCAGATCGGCCGCCCGCCCGAGATGGATCCCGCCCTGCGCCGCTTGTGGCTGGAGAGCCGTTGCCTGGACATCGTGGTCGAGGCGCTGGACGTGATCGCGCGCCAGGGCACAGGCTCGGCAGAAGGGGCTGCCGCCCTCGCGCGGCACGGCGCATTGGATGCGCGCAGCCACCGCCGCCTGCGCGCGCTGCGCGACTTCCTGGACAGCGGGGAGGCCGATGCCCTGCCCCTGGCCGCCATCGCGCGCCATGTGGGCATGAGCGCGGCCCACCTGCAGCGCCACTTTCCCAAGGTCGGTGGCACCTCGGTGGTGGACTACCTGCGCCAGCGCCGCCTGCTGCGCGCGCGCCAGGCGCTGGAGCGCGGCGAGGCCGATGTGGCGGGCGCCGCTGCCCTGGCCGGCTACGCCAGCGCGGCCAATTTTGCGACCGCGTTCCGTCGCGTGTTCGGCATCACGCCGCGGCAGGCGCGCCAGCGGCTGTAAAAGGGTTCTGCAAGGGCACAGACGGAGACAGGTCAATACGTATTGATAATTATTCTCATATAATGACCCGATAGCCAGCCACTGCCAGCCCCACTTTCCCGGGGATTTCCGGCGCCCGAAGCCAGCTCTGTTCCAACCCCGATTCAGAGAAAAGGTTTCCCCTGTGGCGCACCCGACCGACAGCTCCCCCCGTTTCGCACTCCGCCCGCTGGCCCTGCTGGCCGCGCTGGCATGCGCCTCTTTCACGGGCGCCCAGGCGCAGACCGCGGGCAGCGAGCCCGTGCAGCTGGTTGCGGCCGGTCCCGCGCTCAAGGAGGTGGTGATCAGCGGCTCGCGCAGCGAGCAGAACCCCGACGAGCTGCCCATGAGCATCGACGTGATCAACGCGCGTGCGCTGGAAGAGGGCCAGGTGCGCGACATCCGCGATGCGGCGCGCGAGCTTCCCAACGTGTCGGTCACGCGCTCGCCCGCGCGCTTCTCGCTGGCCAGCGGCTCCACAGGGCGCGAACAGAACGCGGGCTTCAACATCCGCGGCCTGGACGGCAACCGCGTGCTCATGATGGTGGACGGCATCCGCCTGCCGCGCAGCTACGTGTTCAGCGCCAACGCCTTCGGCCGCGACTACCTGGACATGGGCCTGCTGCAGCGCATCGAGGTGGTGCGCGGCGCCACGTCGGCGCTGTACGGCTCGGACGGCATGGCCGGCCTGGTGAACTTCATCACCGTCGACCCCGAGAACTTCCTCAAGGACGGCAAGACCCTGGGCGGCCAGGTCAGCGCCGGCTACGATGGGGATGACCATGGCAAGCGCCTGGGCGCCACGGTGGCCGGCCGCGTCAACGACGCGGTGCAGTGGCTGGTGGCCGGCAGCGTGAACCGCTCGCGCGAGCTCGACAACATGGGCACCAACGATGCGGCCAACGCCGACCGCACCCTGCCCAACCCGCAGAAGGACCAGGGCGGCGCCTTGCTGGCCAAGGTGGTGCTCACCCCCGGTGGCGGCCAGCGCCACGCCTTCACGCTGGAGCATGTGGACAAGACCTCCGACTACGAGCTGCTCACCGCGCGCTCCAAGCCGCCGCTGGCCGCCACGTCCACGCTGTCGTCCAATTCCTCCACCGACATGCAGCGCACGCGCGCCACCTGGGAGGGCAGCTGGCGCCTGAACACCGGCTTTGCCGACGACGTGAAGGCCACGCTGAGCTACCAGGACGCGCATTCGCGCGAATACGCCTTCGAGGACCGCAACACTGCCGCCGACCGCGTGCGCGACGTGACCTACGACGAGCGCAGCTGGCAGGCCAACCTGCAGGGCAGCAAGGTGCTGCGCGGCAGCGGCAGCCTGGTGCAGAAGATCACCTACGGCCTGGACTACGCGGCCGCCAAGGTCACCAACCTGCAGGACGGCGTGACGCCGCCCGTGGGCGAGACCTTCCCGCTCAAGCGCTTCCCCGACACCAACGAGACCAGCGCTGCGCTGTACGTGCAGGACGAGATCGTGAGCGGCCCCTTCAGCGTGACGCCGGGCGTGCGCTTCGACAGCTTCCGCATCAAGGCCGACCAGACCGGCTTTGGCGCACAGGCGGTCTCGCTCTCGGGCAACGCCACCTCGCCCAAGCTCGGCGTGCTGTACCGCGCCAATGAGGCCTGGAGCGTGTTCGGCAACTATGCGGCGGGCTTTCGCGCGCCCAACGCCGGCCAGGTCAATGCCTTCTTCGAGAACCCGGTCAGCAACTACAAGACGGTGCCCAACGGCAACCTCAAGCCCGAGAAGAGCCAGAACTTCGAGCTCGGCGTGCGCGGCCGCATGGACATGCTGTCCATCGAGGCGGCGGCCTTCACCGGCCGCTACAAGGACTTCATCGAAGACCTGCGCCAGGTGGGCGGCACGGGGGCGCCGGGCAACCCGCTGGTGTTCCAGTCGGTCAACATCGGCCGCGTCAAGCTCAATGGCTTCGAGGTCAAGGGCGATGTGCGCTGGGGCAAGCTGGCGGGTGGCCAGCTGAGCACGCCATTCGCCTACGGCCAGACGCGCGGGCGCGACACCGCCACCGGCAAGCCCGTCAACACCGTGGACCCTTCGCGCCTGACGGCCGGCCTGCGCTACGACACCAGCGCCTTCATGGTGCGCCTGGACATGACGCATGCCGCCGCCAAGAAGGCCGAGGACGTGACCCTGGCCACGGGCAGCACGCAGTTCCTCACGCCGTCCTACACGGTGCTCGACCTGTCGGGCCAGTGGCGCATCCGCAAGGACCTGCGCCTGAACGCCGGCATCTACAACCTGACCGACAAGAAGCACTGGCGCTGGGCCGACGTGCGCGGCCTGGCCGCCAACGCCAGCTTCATCGACGCCTACAGCCAGCCCGGCCGCTCCGTGCGCGTCTCGCTGGTGGCGGACTTCTGACCGGTCGACCGTTCTTCGAACCCATCCCATCGCGCAAGGAGACAGACATGAGCCATGCACCCGATACGCCCGCATCCAGCGGCCATTGCGACGAGGAATACAGCCTGCCCTGTGCCGAGGCGCTGCTGGCCGGCACCCTGGCGCTGATGACGGGCTATGTGCAGGCCTGCTGCGACAGCCACCGCGATGCCATGGGCCGCAAGATCACTGCCAACCTGCAGATGCTGGCCGATGCCGAGGGCTTCACGCCGCACTTTCGCACCGTGGTGTGGAGCCTGCAGGGCCGCTGGGCCCAGCAGTGCGCGGGCCCCGCGGCCGATGCCGCCAGCGCCGCGCTGTCGGCCGCCGAGCAGCGCCGTGCGCTGTGGATCGCCGCCCCCGAGACCGTTCAATGACACGCATGACTTCTTCTTCCTTCACCCCCGACCCCAACGGCGTGCGCTTGCAGACCGCGCCCGCCATCCGCGAACAGTTTGCTGCCGTGCGCGCCACGGGCAAGCGTGCCAAAGAGGCTGCCGAAGCCCTGGGCCTGTCCGAAGGCGCAGCCATCGCCGCGCATGCGGGCGAGCATGAATACCCGCTCAAGGCCGTGCCGCTGCAGGGCTCGTGGCTGCAGCTGCTGCAGGCGCTCGAAGCCTGCGGCCCGCTGATGGCGCTCACGCGCAACGAGGGCGTGGTGCACGAGAAGACCGGGGTCTATACCAACATTTCGGCCACGGGGCCGGTGGGCATCGCCCTGAGCGAAGACATCGACCTGCGCCTGTTCTTCGCGCAGTGGCATGCGGGCTTTGCCGTGACCGAAGCCGCCGCCGACCCGGCGCGCCCAGCGCAGCGCAGCCTGCAGTTCTTCAATGCCCATGGACGTGCGGTGCACAAGGTCTTCGTGCGCGAGGCCACCGACCTGGCCGCGCTCGATGCGGTGGTGCAGCGCTTTGCCCAGCCCAGTGCGGGCTACGTCTTCGGTGCGCCGCCAGCGGCCGAAGCGCCCCGGCCCGATGCCGAGATCGACGCTGCGGGCCTGCGCGAGGGCTGGGCCGCGATGCAGGACACGCACGAATTCTTCGGCCTGATCCGGAAGTTCGCTGTGGAGCGCCAGCAGAGCTTTCGCCTGGTGGAGGGGCAGTTTGCCTGGCGCCTGGCCAAGGAGTCCGTCACCGCCGTGCTGCAGCAGGCGGCCGCGGGCGGCCTGCCCATCATGGTCTTCGTGGGCAGCGGCGGCTGCATCCAGATCCACACCGGACCGGTGGTGAACATCAAGCCGCTCGATACGCCCGGCGGTGCGCAGTGGATCAATGTGCTCGACCCCGGCTTCAACCTGCACCTGCGCACCGACATGGTGGCCAGCGTGTGGCTGGTGGAAAAGCCCACCGCCGATGGCGTGGTGACCTCGGTCGAGGCCTTCGACCATGCAGGCGAGCTGATGGCCATGTTCTTTGGCGCACGCAAGCCCGGCCAGGCCGAGCTGCAGGGCTGGCGTGATCTGGCCGCGGGCCTGCCACGGCTGCAGGAGCTGGCCCATGCCGCGTGAGAACCTGTTGACCCAACGTCGCCAACTGCTGCGTGGTGCTGCGGCACTGCCGCTGTCCTTCGCACTGGGCCAGGCCCATGCCGCCGGGGCTGCCCGCATCGTCTCGCTGGGCGGTGCGCTGACCGAGGTGGTCTACCTGCTGGGCGCACAGGCCCAGCTCGTGGGCACCGACACCACCAGCCTGTTCCCCGAGGCTGCGCAGAAGACCGCCAAGGTCGGCTACATGCGCCAGCTCTCGGCCGAGGGGCTGCTGTCGCTCAAGCCCGATGCCGTGGTGGGCACCACCGAGGCCGGCCCGCCCGTGGTGCTGGACCAGGTGCGCAGCGCCGGCGTGCGTGTGGAGCTGGTCAAGGCCGATCACACCTGGGACGAGGTGCAGCGCAAGGTCGCCACCGTGGGCCGCGTGACGGGCCGCGAACGCGAGGCTGCGGCCCTGCAGGCCGATCTCGAGGCCCAGTGGGCGGCGGTGCAGAAGGCCGTGGCGGCCTCCACGAAGCGCCCGCGCGCGATCTTCATCCTGTCGCACAGCGGCAGCCCCATGGTGGCCGGCACCGGCACGGCGGCCGATGCGCTGATCCGCTTTGCCGGCGGCACCAACGCCATCACCCAGTTCGCGGGCTACCGGCCGCTCACGGCCGAGGCCATGGCCAGCGCCGCGCCCGAGGTGCTGCTCAACAGCACCCAGGGCATCGAGGCGCTGGGCGGCGAGGCCGCGTTCTGGCAGCGGCCTGAGCTGGCGCTCACCCCTGCCTTTCGCCGCAAGGCCCTGGTGACCATGGAGGCCAGCCAGTTGCTCGGCTTCGGGCCGCGCCTGCCGGCCACCGTGCGTGAGATCCAGGCGCGCCTGCAGGCGGTCACTGCGTGAGTGAACTGGTGGCGGCAGCGCCTGGCGCACGCTGGGTTCCGGGGCGCCTGACCCCCCGCAGCGCACTGGCCCTGGGCCTGGCGCTGGTGGCTGCGGCCTTTGTCTGGGCCAGCACCCAGGGGGCCTATGCGATCACGGTCAACCAGCTGTGGCAGGTGCTGCTGCAGGCCGTGGGCGCAGTGCCCGCACCCGAGAACGCGCCCGAGTACCTGGTGTTCGTCAATATCCGCCTGCCACGCCTGCTGATGGGCGTGGCCGCGGGCGCAGGCCTGGGCCTGGCCGGCGCGCTGATGCAGGGCCTGTTCCGCAACCCGCTGGCCGACCCCGGCCTGATCGGCGTGAGCAGCGGGGCCGCGCTGGCCGCGGCGCTGACCATTGTGCTGGGCATGCATTGGCTGCCCGATCTGCCGCGCACCCTGGGCAGCTGGCCCCTGGTGGCGATGGCCTTCGGCGGTGGCATGGTGGTCACGGCGCTGATCTACGGCCTGGCGCAGGCCGATGGTGGCACGCGCATGGGGCTCATGCTGCTGGCGGGCGTGGCCGTCAACGCGCTGGCGCTGGCAGGCCTGGGCTACCTCAATTTCATCTCCACCGATGAACAGTTGCGCAACATCCAGATGTGGCTCTTGGGCAGCCTGGGTGGAGCACGCTGGAGCGCCGTGGCCCTGGTGGGGGGCATTGTGGCCGTGGCCTGCGGCCTGGGTCTGGCGCTGGCGCGGCCGCTCAATGCCATTGCCCTGGGCGAGGCGCAGGCTGCGCTGCTGGGCGTGCCGGTGGAGCGCACCAAGCGCCTGGCGGTGCTGGTGACGGCGCTGGCCGTGGGGGCCGTCACGGCTGCCACCGGCATCATCGGTTTCATCGGCCTGGTGGCGCCGCACTGGGTGCGCCTGGTGGCCGGGCCGGACCACCGCGTGGTGCTGCCGTGCTCGGCCCTGCTGGGTGCCACGCTGGTGCTGGTGGCCGACGTGGTGGCGCGCACCATCGTCAAGCCCGCCGAGCTGCCGCTCGGCGTGCTCACGGCCTTCATCGGCGTGCCGCTGTTCCTGGCCATGCTGCGCCAGTTTCGGAGCAAGGTATGAGTGCCTTGCCCCAAGCATCCGGCGACCCATTGGTCTGCGATCAATTGGGCGTGGGCCTGCCTGGCCGGCCCTTGCTGGCCACCGTGCATGCGCAGCTGCAGCCCGGCCGCTTCACGGCCATCCTCGGGCCCAACGGGGCGGGCAAGTCCACGTTGCTGTCCATGCTCTCGGGCCAGCGCACGCCGCGCTCGGGCAGCGTGGGCCTGTCGGGCCGGCCACTGGCACGCATCGGCGCACCAGAACTGGCGCGCCTGCGCGCCGTGCTGCCGCAGGAGACGGCGGTGGCCTTCGATTTCACGGTGCAGGAGGTGGTGGAGATGGGCCGCTTTCCGCACCGGCAATCTCCCAGCCGGCACGAGGCGCGCATTGCCCACGATGCCATGGAGGCCACGGGCGTGGCGCACCTGGCGCAGCGCGGCGTGAACACCCTCTCGGGTGGCGAGCGTGCACGTGCCCACCTGGCGCGCGCGTTGGCGCAGATCTGGGAGCCCTTGCCCGACGGCGCCACGCGCTGGCTGCTGCTCGACGAGCCTACTGCGGCGCTCGACCTGGCGCACCAGCACCAGGCCATGGCCCTGGTGCGCCGCTGGGCGGTGGAGCAGGGCATCGGCGTGGTGGCGGTGCTGCACGATTTGAACCTGGCGCTGCGCTATGCGCACGACGTGGTGCTGATGGGGGCCGGGCGCTGCGACGTAGGCCCTGCACCGGAGATCCTCAACCCCGCCGCGATTGCGCGGGTGTGGGGCGTGCAATGCTCCGAGGTGCGCGCCAGCGATGGCGTGGCGCAGTTCCTGGTGGCGGCCGGGTGATGCGCAGATGACGATTGCGTCATCTTGCCGGGCCTTGCCCTTGGGACCATGGGGATATGCGTGCCGGCGCATGCTGCGCCGCGCCATCTTGTCACTAGAATGCGCGCACACCATGCGCCGCCTGCTGCTTGTCTTTCTGCTGCTGTTCATGCCGCTCCAGTCCATCTGGGCCGCGGCATCGCCGTACTGCGGGCACGAGGCAGCACCGCAGGCCTCGCATTTCGGCCACCATGTGCACGAGCACCAGGCCGATGACGGGCATGCCGCCCCCTCGCAGGCGGGCGAGACGCCGGACCACAAAGCCCTGGCGACCTCCGGCACGGCGGACATGGACTGCCACGCCTGCCACGGCGCGGGCAGCGGCATGGCGCTGAGCGCCAGTGCGCAGGCCATCGTGGTGTCGGTGGGCCGCCCTGCGCCGCAGATGGCGCCGGCCTGGGTGCATCCCCCCCTTTCCCGCCCCGAACGCCCCAATTGGTTCTCCCTCGCCTGAGCGGCGAGGCGGGCTGCGGGCAGCCCCTTTCCTGACGATTCCACGCTGCCTGGATGGGCAGCCACGGTGCGCGCGTGCGCGCCCGGCATCGTGCCTTGCCGATTTCAACCCCGTGGCCCCCGGCCACTGCAGAGGAATCGGATGCAACGAACGAGAGAAACGAACCACACCCCACGGCTGCGCATGGCGGCCGTGGCCCTGGCGTGGGCACTGGGCGGCAGTGCCGCGCTGGCCCAGTCGCCGCCGGCACAGCCGCCGCTCACGCTGAAAGCCTTGTTCGACAGGGCCTGGGAACGCCAGCCCGAGGCGCAGTCGGCCGCGCTGCGGCGCGAGTCCGCGCAGGCCGCGCGCAGCGGTGCCGACGCCTGGACGGCCGAGCCCGCCGCGCTGGAACTGTCGCGCAAGAGCGACCGCCCCGGCAGCAACCAGGGCAGCCGCGAATACGAGGTGGGCGTGGCCCTGCCGCTGTGGCTGCCCGGTGAGCGCACCCGCAAGGCGGCGCTGGGCGATGCCGAGCTCCAGGCCGTGGAAAGCCGCCGCCGGGCCGCGCAGCTGCAATTGGCGGCCACCGTGCGCGAGGCCTGGTGGGCCTTGCAGCGGGCCCAGGCGGAGCTGGGACTGGCCCAGGACCGGCTGCACAGCGCGCAGCAGCTTGCGGCCGATGTGGCGCGGCGCTTCCAGGCCGGTGACATGTCGCGTGCCGACCAGACCCAGGCCGATGGCGCCGTGGCCCAGGCCGAGGCCGCCGTGGCCGAAGCCACGGGCGCGCGCGATGCCGCGCAGGCCGCGCTGTCGGTATGGGGTGGTGCCGTGGTCCCGGCCGATGGCGCCGAGCCCGAGGCCTTGCCCGCCGCCGGGCTGCCCGCCGACCACCCCGCCGTGGCGGACTGGCAGGACCAGGCCGAGGTGGCGCGCCGCAGCGCCGACCTGGCGGCCGTGCAGACCCGGGCCAACCCCGAGCTGACCGTGGCCGCCACGCGTGCGCGCGAGCAGTCGGGCGAACGCTATGCGCAAAGTCTCACGCTGGGCCTGCGCATCCCGCTGGGCGGTGGCGACCGCGCGCGAGCCAAGGAGGCCGCTGCACGCGCCGACGCGCTGGACGCCGAGGCGCGCCTGCGCGTGGAGCAGGACCGGCTGGCCGCCGAGGTGGCTGCAGCCGCCGCCCGCGCCCGGTCCATGCAGGTCCAGCGCGAGGCCATGGAGCGCCATGCGGCCCTGGCACGCGATGCGCGCGGCTTTGTCGACAAGGCCTTCCGCCTGGGCGAGGCCGACTGGCCCACGCGCCTGCGCGTGGAGCTCGACGCCGTGCAGGCCGAACGCCAGCTCGCGCGCGCGCGCATCGATGCGGCCGCCGCCATCTCCAGCCTGCGCCAGGCCCTGGGCCTGCTGCCGCAGTGAATACCCGGTCTTTTCCGCCCCCATTTTTGGTGACCCACATGCAACTCCCTTCTCTCTTCTCCGCCCTGGGCCTGGCCCTGGTGCTGGGCCTGGCGCCCCTGTGGGCCCATGCCCATGGCGACCATGGCGCGGCCCCCGCCGCTGCGGCCGACGCAGCCCTGCCGCGCTTTGCCGCCACCTCCGACCTGTTCGAGCTGGTCGGCGTTCTTGAGGGGCAAAAGCTTGCGCTCTACCTCGACCACGCGGGCGACAACAGCCCCGTGAAGGAGGCCCAGCTTGAACTCGACATCGCCGGCACGCGCGTGCCCGTGACCCGCGTGGCCGATGGCGAATTCCAGGCCGCCCTGTCCGCACCCCTGGCCGAGGGCGTGAGCCCGGTCACGGCCACCGTGGCCGCCGGCAACGAGACCGACCTGCTGGCGGGCGAGATCGACGTGCATGCCGCCGTGCAGGCCCCTGCCGGGCCGGCGGGCCCGCGCAAGGCCTGGGTGGCAGGTGCCGTCGCTGCCGTGCTGGCGGCGCTGGCCGCCGTGTGGGGCCTGCGCCGTGGCCGCACCGCCCGCGTGGGAGGTGCCGCATGAGCCGCCGTGCCATTGCCCCCACCCTGGCGGCCCTGTTGGCCACCGTCAGCCTGAATGCGGCGCTGCCCGCCTGGGCCGGCGAAGGCCATGACCATGGCGACGCCCCGCCCGCAGCCGACGGCAACGGCCCCAAGCGCCAGCCCGATGGCAGCGTCTTCTTGCCCAAGCCCGCGCAGCGCCAGCTGGGCGTGCGCACCCTGGTGGCGGCCGAGGGCCGGCACCCCAAGGCCTTCGAGCTGGCCGGCACCGTGGTCATGGACCCGAATGCCGGCGGCAAGGTGCAGGCCGCGCTGGCCGGCCGGTTGGAGGCCGGGCCCAGGGGCCTGCCCGGCGTGGGCCAGGCCGTGCGCAAGGGCGAGGTGCTGGCCTATGTGGTGCCCACGGCGGGCGCCATCGAGCGCTCCAACCAACTGGCCCAGCAGGCCGAGCTGCGTGCCTCGCGCGATCTGGCGGCACGGCGCGTGGCGCGGCTCAAAGAGCTGGCCGACACCGTGCCGCGCAAGGAGATCGAGGCGGCCGAGAGCGAGCTGCAGAGCTTCACCCAGCGCCTGGGCGCGGTGGGGGCCGGCCTGTCCACGCGCGATGCGCTGCTGGCGCCGGTCTCGGGCGTGATCGCTTCGGCCAACGCCGTGGCCGGCCAGGTGGTGGATGCGCGCGAGCTGGTGTTCGAGGTGGTGGACCCCGCGCGCCTGCGCGTCGAGGCCCTGGCCTATGACACGGCGCAGGCCCACAGCGTGGCCGGCGCCGCGCTGGCCGTGGGCGGGCAGCGCGTGCCGCTGCGCTTTCTGGGCGCGGCGCGCAGCCTGCGCGAGCAGGCGCTGCCGCTGCAGTTTGCCGGCGACTCGGCGGTGCTGGGTACCCTGGCCCTGGGCCAGCCCGTGCGCGTGTTCGTGCAGTCCACCGAGCAGGTGGCCGGTGTGCAGGTGCCGGTCGCCGCGCTGCTGCGCAACCCGGCGAACCAGACCATCGTCTGGGTCAAGGAATCGCCCGAGCGCTTCGTGCCGCGTGTGGTCACCCATGTGCCGCTCGATGGCACTTCGGTGGCCGTGACCTCGGGCCTCAAGGCCGGTGACCGCGTGGCCACGCAGGGCGCCACGCTGATCAACCAGGTCCGCTGAGGGAGCCACCACCATGTTCAAGTGGCTACTCGAAAGCAGCCTGGTCAATCGGCTGCTGGTGCTGATCGCGGCCGGCGTGCTCATGGCCTATGGCGCCTTCACGCTCTCGCGCACCCCGGTGGATGTGTTCCCCGACCTCAACAAGCCCACGGTCACGCTGATGACCGAGGCCGGCGGCATGGCCGCCGAAGAGGTGGAGCAGCTCATCACCTTTCCGCTGGAGACGACGATGAACGGCCTGCCCGGTGTGGAGAGCGTGCGCTCCACCTCCAGCGCGGGCCTGTCCTTCATCTACGTCACCTTCGATTGGAGCGTGGACATCTTTCGCGCACGGCAGATGGTGTCCGAGCGCCTGTCCTCCATGGAGGAAGGCCTGCCCGTGGGCGTGACGCCGCGCATGGGCCCCATCAGCTCCATCATGGGCGAGATCATGCAGGTGGCGATTCCCATCGACGTGCAGCGCACCACGCCCATGGCCGTGCGCGAGTACGCCGACTGGGTGCTGCGCCCGCGCCTGCTGGCGATTGCCGGCGTGGCGCAGGTGATTCCCATCGGCGGCGAGGTGCGCCAGTTCCAGGTGCAGCCGCAGACGGCGCGCATGGCCGAGCTGGGCATCACGCACGACCAGCTCACGGGCGCGCTCAAGGGGTTTTCGGCCAACACCTCGGGAGGCTTCCTGGAGCTCAACGGGCGCGAGTACCTGATCCGCCACCTGGGCCGCACCTCGCGGCTGGAAGACCTGCAGAACCTGGCCCTCACCGCGAAGAACGGCCAGCCCGTGCTGCTGCGCCAGGTGGCCGAGGTGAGCTTTGCCGCCGCACTCAAGCGCGGCGATGCGGGCTTCGAGGGCAAGCCGGCCGTGATCCTGGGCATCCAGAAGCAGCCTACCGCCGACACCATCGCGCTCACGCGCAGCATCGAGGCGGCGCTGGTCGATCTGAAGAAGTCGCTGCCCGCCGGCATGGAGGCGCCGCGCGTTACCTTCCGCCAGGCCAGCTTCATCGAGGCCTCGGTCACCACCCTGCAGGGCAAGCTCATCGGCGCCTCGGTGTTCGTGGCGGTGATTTTGTTCGTGTTCCTCGGGACGCTCCGGCCCACGGTGATCGCGCTCACGGCCATCCCGGTGTCGATCTTCATCACGGCGCTGGTCTTCAAGTACTTCGGCCTGTCGATCAACACCATGACCCTGGGCGGCCTGGCGATTGCCATCGGCGGCCTGGTGGACGATGCGGTGGTGGACGTGGAGAACGTGCTGCGCCGCCTGAAGATGGACCGCGCCCGGCACCCCCAGCACCGGCTGCACCCGCTGGAGGTGGTCAAGCTCGCGTCGATGGAGGTGCGCTCGGGCATCCTCTACGCCACGGCCATCATCGTGCTGGTGTTTTTGCCGCTGTTCGCGCTGCCTGGCATCGAAGGGCGGCTGTTCGTGCCGCTGGGCATTGCCTTCATCGTCTCCACGCTGGCCTCGCTGCTGGTATCGGTCACGGTCACGCCGGTGCTGGCCTTCTACCTGCTGCCGCGCATGAAGAACCTGGACCATGGCGACACGCGCGTGGTGGCCTGGCTCAAGGCGCGCTACCGCGGTGGGCTCACCCGCGTGCTGGCGCACCCGCGCATCGCCATGGCGGTGAGCGCGGTGGCGGTGGTGCTGTCGGTGGCGGCGGTGCCGTTCTTTCCCACCACCTTCCTGCCACCCTTCAACGAGGGCACCCTGCTCATCGGCATGCGCCTGAACCCGGGCGTGACGCTGGCCGAGTCCACGGCACTGGCCAGCCAGGCCGAGGTGCTGGTGCGCCAGGTGCCCGAGGTCACGCACGTGGGCCGGCGCAGCGGCCGCGCCGAGCTCGACGAGCATGCCGAGGGCGTGCACGTGAGCGAGCTGGATGTGGGCCTGCTGCCCGCGGGCGAACTGAAACGCAGCATGGCCGAGGTGCAGGCCGACATCCGCAGCCGGCTGGCGCAGATGCCGGCGGCCATTGCCATCGGCCAGCCGATCTCGCACCGCATCGACCACATGCTCTCGGGCGTGCGCTCGCAGATCGCGATCAAGCTTTTCGGTGAAGACCTCGACACCCTGCGCGGCCAGGCCGATGCGCTGCGCGCGCGCCTGGCCAGCATCGATGGCCTGGCCGACCTGGAGGTGGAAAAGCAGGTGCTGGCGCCGCAGATCACCGTGCGCGTGGACCATGCTGCGGCCGCCCAGTACGGCGTGCCCGCGGCGCAGGTGCTGGCCACGCTGCAGGGCCTGGTGGAGGGTGAGAAGCTCACGCAAATCGTGGAGGGCAGCCGGCGCTTTGCGCTGGTGGTGCGCCTGCCTGAGAGTGCGCGCTCACTGGATGGCCTGGCGCAGATCATGATCGAGACGCCGCGCGGGCGCGTGCCGTTGTCGCGCCTGGCGAGCATCGAGGACAGCGACGGCCCCAACCAGATCAGCCGCGACGATGGCAAGCGCCGCATCGTGCTCTCGGCCAATGCGCAGGGCAGGGCGCTGTCCGATGTGGTGGCCGACATCCGCAAGGTGGTGGGCGAGACGCGCCTGCCGGATGGCTACTTCATCACCCTGGGCGGCCAGTTCCAGGCGCAGGAAGAGGCCAGCCGCCTGGTGGGCATGCTGGCCATCGTCTCGCTGGTGCTGATGTTCGTGGTGCTGTACACGCGCTACCGCTCGGCCACGCTGTCGGCGCTCATCATGGCCAACATCCCATTGGCGCTGGTGGGGGCCGTGCTGGGGCTGTGGATCTCGGGGCAGCCGCTGTCGGTGGCGGCGCTGATCGGCTTCATCACGCTGGCCGGCATCTCGGTGCGCAACGGCATCCTGAAGGTCAGCCACTACCTGAACCTGATGCGCGTGGAGGGCGAGAACTTCGACACCGCGATGATCGTGCGCGGCTCGCTGGAGCGCCTCTCGCCCGTGCTCATGACGGCCCTGGTCACGGCCTTCGCGCTGGCTCCCCTGCTGCTGGAGGCCGAGCGCCCCGGCACCGAGATCCTGCACCCCGTGGCGGTGGTCATCTTCTCGGGCCTGATCAGTTCCACCCTGCTCGACACCTTCCTGACTCCGGCGCTGTTCTGGCTGTTCGGCCGCCGCGATGCCGAGCGCCTGCTGAACGACAAGAACGCCGAGGCCTTCTGATTTTTTCCCTGTGTTCCACAACCCTCTGAAAGGACATCCATGACAAGCAAGTACCTCCTGGCCGCGCTGGCGCTGGCCGTTTCGGGCGCCGCCTTCGCGGCCGGCGACCACAGCCATGGCGACGACCACAAGCCGCAGCACGGCGGCATCGTGGCCGGCACCCACGACATGGACTACGAACTGGTGGCGCGGCCCGACGTGCTCACCCTGCACCTGCGCGACCACGGCAAGCCGGCCAGCGCGCAGGGCGTGAATGCCAAGCTCACCCTGCTCAACGGCACGGAAAAGTCCGAAGCGGTGCTGGTGCCGGCGGGCGAGGGCAAGCTCGAAGCCAAGGGTGCGTTCAAGGTGGCGGCCGGCACCAAGGTCGTGGCCCTGGTGACCCTGCCGGGCAAGAAGCCTGCGAACGTGCGTTTTGCGCTGAAGTAAGCGGGCACCAACACCTGCCGGCGCGGAATCCGTCACGGAAAGCAGAGCCCGGCGGGAGGGGCCGGGGTGCGTGCGGCGCAGGGCTCGCCTACCATGCACCCATGCCTGCTTCTTCTTCCTCCGCATTCGACTTCGCCGCGCTGGCCGAGGGCATTGCCCAGGCCAGCCGCGCCGCCCTGGCCGAGATCTCCGAGCGCTGCGGCCCGCACGACCCCGTGTGCGCCTTCACGCTCTACACCGACGATGGCGCCATGACCGTCTGCCCGGCCATGGTGACCGAGGGCCAGGTGCAAGCGCTCACCACGCGCCACCCGGACGATGCCGATTACTACCGCTACAGTTCCGCGGAATGGCCCCTGGAGGGCGAGGGCGCCAACGCCGCCTTCAACGGGCTGTGCACCCGGGTGGCGGACCATGTGCTGGGCCTGCCGGACGGGGATGGTGATGCGGCCTTCACCGCGTTCCGCACCCAACTGCTCGAAACCCTGCTCCAGGTGCTGGAGCGGCTGCGCCGCGACGACCCGGCCTTTGCCCGGGAATCGCTGATGCTGCAGGTGGCGGTGTCGGACGGCGACGAGCCTGCCGAAGTCCTCAACCAATGGGTGGCCCGCCTGAACCCGCCCGCCGTGGCGGCGCGGTTCAAGGCCTGGACGGATACTTGGGGTTAGTACTCCAGGCGCTCAGGCCGGATTTCCTGCAGGATGGTCGTCGCGATCTCCTCGATCGACTTGGTGGTGGTCGACAGCCAGCGGATGCCGGCGCGGCGCATCATGGCCTCGGCGTCGGCCACCTCGTTGCGGCAGTTGACCAGGTCGGCGTACTTGGAGTTGGGCCGGCGCTCGTTGCGGATCTCGGACAGGCGCTCGGGCTGGATGGTCAGGCCGAAGATCTTCTTGCGGTGCGGCTCCAGCGCGGGTGGCAGCTGGCGGCGCTCGAAATCCTCGGGGATCAGCGGGTAGTTGGCGGCCTTCATGCCGTACTGCATGGCCAGGTAGAGGCTGGTGGGGGTCTTACCGCTGCGGCTCACGCCGACCAGGATCACGTCGGCGTTCACCAGGTCGCGGTTGCTCTGGCCGTCGTCGTGCGCCAGGCTGAAGTTGATGGCCTCGATGCGGTCGGTGTACTCCTTGCTGCGGCTCACGTCGGAGAAACGGCCCACGCGGTGGTGCGACTTGATGCCCAGCTCGTCTTCCAGCGGGTGCACGAAGGTGCCGAACATGTCGAGCAGCATGCCCTTGCAGCCTTCCTGGATGACGCGCAGCACCTCCATGTTCACCAGGGTGGTGAAGACGATGGGCTTCTTGCCCTCGATCTCGGCCGTGTGGTTGATCTGCCGCACGGTCTGGTGGGCCTTGTCCACGCTGTCGATGAAGGGCAGGCGCACATGGCGCGGCTTCATCTCGAACTGGGCCAGGATGGCGTTGCCAAAAGTCTCTGCGGTGATGCCGGTGCCGTCGGAGACAAAAAATACGGTGCGCGTGTGCATGGGAGGGGGGCCTTTGGGTGTGTCAACACGATGTCAACCTGCTTTGGGCGCGGCAGGCCTACAATTGTGTCAATTATCCAAATTTCTCCACCATGCACGCCGTCGGCCCACAACCACAACGACAAAGCCCCAAGCGCCCGTGCATGGCCGCTCGCCCCACGGTGCCCCTTGGAAGGGGCGGGCGCGCAGACGACCCGGTTTCAACTTCTGGAGCTTTCCCATGTCTGCACTTTTCAGCCCGACCGCCCTGGTCGTACCGTTTGAAAACCTGAGAATGACCGACGTCGAGTCGGTGGGCGGTAAAAACGCCTCCCTCGGCGAGATGATCTCCCAACTGCCCGAGGGCGTGCGCGTCCCGACCGGCTTTGCCACCACGGCCCATGCCTTCCGCCAGTTCCTGGCCCACGATGGCCTGGCCGACAAGATCAGCGCCAAGCTGGCCAGCCTGGACACCGAGGACGTGCGCGCCCTGGCCCGCGTGGGCGCCGAAATCCGCGCCATGGTCGAGGCCCAGCCCTTCCCGGCCGACCTGCAAAAGGCCATCGGCGATGCCTTTGCCACCCTGTCCGCGGGCAATCCGCAGGCCAGCTTTGCCGTGCGCTCGTCCGCCACGGCCGAGGACCTGCCCGACGCCTCGTTCGCCGGCCAGCAGGAGACCTTCCTGAACGTGGTGGGTATCGAAGACGTGCTGCACAAGATGAAGGAGGTGTTCGCCTCCCTGTACAACGACCGCGCCATCTCCTACCGCGTGCACAAGGGCTTTGCGCACGACGTGGTGGCCCTGTCGGCCGGTGTGCAGCGCATGGTGCGCTCCGACCTGGGCGCTGCGGGCGTGATGTTCACCATCGACACCGAATCGGGCTTCGAGGAAGTCGTCTTCATCACCAGCAGCTACGGCCTGGGCGAGACCGTGGTGCAGGGCGCCGTGAACCCCGACGAGTTCTACGTGCACAAGCCCATGCTCAAGGCCGGCAAGAAGGCCGTGATCCGCCGCAACCTGGGCAGCAAGCTGGTGCAGATGGTGTTCTCCTCGGCCGAGGAAAAGGCCGCGTCGGGCAAGCTGGTCAAGACCACCGATGTGCCCACCGAGCAGCGCAACCGCTACTCGCTGAGCGATGCCGACGTGCAGCAGCTGGCGCACTACGCGCTGGTGATCGAGCAGCACTATGGCCGCCCCATGGACATCGAATGGGGCAAGGACGGCACCGACGGCCTGCTCTACATCCTGCAGGCCCGCCCCGAGACCGTGAAGAGCCAGTCCAAGGGCCAGGCCGAGATGCGCTACAAGCTCAAGGGCCAGGGCACCGTGCTGGCCGAGGGCCGCGCCATCGGCCAGAAGATCGGCACCGGCCCCGTGCGCCTGGTGCACAGCATTTCCGAGATGGACAAGGTCCAGCCCGGCGATGTGCTCGTGACCGACATGACCGACCCCAACTGGGAGCCTGTGATGAAGCGCGCCAGCGCCATCGTCACCAACCGCGGCGGGCGCACCTGCCACGCCGCCATCATCGCGCGCGAGCTGGGCATTCCGGCCGTGGTGGGCTGCGGCGATGCGACCGAGCGCCTGAAGGACGGCACCCTGGTCACCGTGAGCTGCGCCGAGGGCGACACCGGCCAGATCTACGACGGCCTGCTGGAAACCGAGGTCACCGAGGTGCAGCGTGGCGAAATGCCCGCGATCAAGACCAAGATCATGATGAACGTGGGCAACCCCCAGCTCGCCTTCGACTTCTGCCAGTTGCCCAACGAGGGCGTGGGCCTGGCGCGGCTGGAGTTCATCATCAACAACAACATCGGCGTGCACCCCAAGGCCATCCTGGACTACCCGCAGATCGATGCCGACCTCAAGAAGGCCGTGGAATCGGTGGCCCGCGGCCATGCCAGCCCGCGCGCCTTCTACGTGGACAAGGTCGCCGAGGGCGTGGCCACCATCGCCGCGGCCTTCTACCCCAAGCCGGTCATCGTGCGCCTGTCGGACTTCAAGAGCAACGAGTACCGAAAGCTCATCGGCGGCAGCCGCTACGAGCCCGAGGAAGAGAACCCGATGCTGGGCTTCCGCGGCGCGGCGCGCTACCTGAGCGCCGACTTCGGCGAAGCCTTCGCCATGGAGTGCGAGGCCTTGAAGCGCGTGCGCAACGACATGGGTCTGACCAATGTGCAGGTGATGGTGCCCTTCGTGCGCACGCTGGGCCAGGCCGAGCGCGTCACGCAATTGCTGGCCCAGCACGGCCTGCAGCGCGGCAAGGACGATCTCAAGGTCATCATGATGTGCGAGGTGCCCAGCAACGCCATCCTGGCCGAGCGCTTCCTCGAATTCTTCGACGGCTTCTCCATCGGCTCCAACGACCTGACCCAGCTCTCGCTGGGCCTGGACCGTGACTCGGGCCTGGAACTGCTGGCCCAGGACTTCGACGAACGCGACCCTGCCGTGCTGGCGCTGATCCACCAGGCCATCAAGGCCTGCCTGGCCCAGGGCAAGTACATCGGCATCTGCGGCCAGGGCCCCAGCGATCACCCCGATTTTGCGCAGTGGCTGGCCGCCGAGGGCATCTCCTCCATCTCGCTGAACCCTGACAGCGTGATGGCCACCTGGCAGCAACTGGCTGCGGGCTGAGGCCTGGTGCAGGGACCTGGACCGATGCCACCCCCTGGCTGACCCCATGTCCCTGCTGCTGCCACGCTCTCCCGTGAAGTCCGCCGAGCCCGAGCTCGCCGGACCGTTTCCGCCCGACCTGCACGACGTGCGCCACCTCTGGCTCAAGGCCGGGCTGCTGTTGATCTGGGTGCTGGTGTCCTTCGTGGCCACCTATTTCGCGCGCGACCTGCAGTTCCTCATGGCCGGCGGCTGGCCGCTGGGCTACTGGATCGAGGCCCAGGGTGCGGTGCTGGTGTTCATCGGCATCGTGGTGGTCTATGCCTGGGCCATGAACCGCTTCGAGCGGCAGGACGAACAGCGCCGCCTGGCGCTGGAGGCCGAGCCCCTGGCGGGCGCCAAACCCCCCGCCGACGCGGCCTGACGCCATGCGCCAGCGCAGCAGCCCCGGGGGCGCTTCGTCCGCAGCCGGCCAGAGCGCCGTGGAAAATGCCTATTCCTGGCGCCTGCACCGCATCCTGGCGCTGTATGTCTGCGGGGTGCTGGGCTTTCTGGCCCTCATGACCTGGGCCGAGCACCAGGGCCTGTCGCGCCACTGGATCGGGCCCATCTTTCTCTTCCTCACCGTCATGGTCTACGCCGGCATCGGCGTCTATGGCCGCACCTCGGACCCTGAGGAATACTATGTCGCCGGGCGGCGCATACCGCCGCTGTACAACGGCATGGCCGCCGCAGCCGACTGGATGAGCGCGGCCTCGTTCATCAGCCTCTCGGGCGCGCTCTACCTGCAGGGCTTTGCCGGCACGCCGGGCCAGCCCGGAGGCCTGGCCTACCTGCTGGGCTGGACGGGGGGCTTTTGCCTCGTGGCCATGCTGATCGCGCCGCACCTGCGCGCCATGGGCCTGTACACCGTGCCCGATTTCTTCCATGTGCGCTTCGGCGGCCGCTGGCCGCGCGTGATCGCGGCGCTGGCGGCCGTGCTGTGCTCGTTCACCTACGTGGTGGCACAGATCTACGGTGTGGGGCTGATCGCCTCGCGCCTCACGGGCGTGCAGTTCGAGATCGGCATCATGCTCGGCCTGGGGGGGGTGCTGCTGTGCTCCTTCCTGGGCGGCATGCGCGCCATTACCTGGACGCAGGTCGCGCAGTACGTGGTGCTGCTGCTGGCCTTTCTGATCCCCGTGTCCTGGCTGGCCTACAAGCAGCTGGGCAGCCCGCTGGCCCCGGTGGCCTACGGCGCGCAGATCACCAAGATCGCCGACCTGGAGGCACAACTGCTCGACTCGCCCGCCGAGAACCAGGTGGTGCAGATCTACCGCGAGCGCGCGCTGGAGTTCGAGGAGCGCCTGAAGGACGTGGAGGCCGCCCTGGAGCGCGAGCGCGAGAAGGGGCGCGAGCGCATCCGCACCCTGCGCGCGCAGAATGCCGACGTCGGGCTCATCGTGCTGGCCAGCCGCGACCTGGCGGCTCTGCCGCGCGACCCCGCCGCCGCGCGCGAGCGCTGGACGCGCGAGATGCAGGAGAACTACGAGCGCGCCCGCCCTTTGGGTGGCCTGCCTCAGCACAGCCAGGCCTTTGCCGGCGACCCCGACGGCACGCCCGAGGAGCAGCGCGAGTTCGACCTGAGCCGGCGCAATTTCATGGCGCTGATGTTCTGCCTCATGGTGGGCACGGCGGGCCTGCCGCACCTGCTCACGCGCTACTACACCTCGCCCACGGTCTCGGGCGCGCGCGCCTCGGTGGGCTGGTCGCTGTTCTTCATTGCCCTCTTGTACCTGAGCGCGCCGGCCCTGGCGGTGCTGGTGAAGTTCGAGGTCATGCACAACCTGGTGGGCAGCAGCTTCGAGGCGCTGCCCAACTGGATGGCGCAGTGGGCGCGAGTCGATGCCTCGCTGCTGTCCATCGAGGATGTCAATGGCGATGGCATCGTGCAGTTTGCCGAGATCCGGCTCGGGGCCGACCTCATCATGCTGGCCACACCCGAACTCGGGGGTCTGCCCTATGTGGTCTCGGGCCTGGTGGCGGCCGGCGGCCTGGCGGCAGCGCTGTCCACGGCCGACGGGCTTTTGCTCACCATCAGCAATGCACTGGTGCGTGACCTGTATTTCCAGGGCTCGGACCGCCAGGCCTCGCCCGAGCAGCGCGTGATCCTGACCAAGTTCGCGCTGCTGGCGGTGGCCTTGTCGGCGGCCTTCGTGGCGGCGCTCAAGCCGGCCGAGATCCTGCCCATGGTCTCGGCCTCGTTCTCGCTGGCGGCCTCGGCCTTCGTGCCGGTGATGGTGCTCGGGATCTTCTGGCGCGGCACCACGCGCCAGGGGGCGGTGGCGGGCATGCTCGCGGGTCTGGGCGTGGCGGTGTACTACATGCTCTCGCATGTGGTGGCCCTGAAGGCGCTGCTGCCCGCCTGGCTGCTGGCCGACGGGCTGTGGTTCGGCATTCAGCCCATCTCGGCCGGGGTCTTCGGGGTGCCGGTGGGCCTGCTCGTGGCGCTGGTGGTCAGCCGCATCACGCGGCCCGCGCCCGAACTGCCGCGCGTGCGCATCGAAATCTGAGCGCCCTCCTTGCGCGGCGCGTCCCTGCGTGAGGTCGGCAAATAAGCCGCGCCCGCGAAGGGGCATGGAAAAACCCGACTGTTCAACGGGCCGCAAACGTGACACCCTGTAAACAGGCTGCAACACAGCAGCCGTTCACGGTGCGTGGTTTCAGAGATTTCGGGGGAGATACATGGTTCTTGTCAAAACACAGGCGGGGCAGGAGGCGCTCAAGGACCGCCACGGTGGTTTGACCTCACGGCAGCGTTCGGCCTTCATCCTGTTCGATGGCAAGCGTTCCACGGGCGAGGTGCTGGCCGCCACGGCGGCCATGGGCATCACGCAGGACGACGTGCAGGCCATGATCGCCCAGGGCCTGCTGGAACCCCTGTCGAGCAGCGGCGCCGGGGCCGCGGTGGCCGCCGCAGCAGCCGCCAAGGGCAGTGGCCAGGCGGTGGCTGCAGCAGCGGCCCAGGCATCCAGCACCTCGTTCGAGGCCACGGTGGCCATGGAAGCCGTGCAGGGCAGCGGGCGTTCCGACCAGCAGCGCTACAAGGACGCCTACCCCATTGCCACCGAGCTCACGGCCGGCCTGGGCCTGCGCGGCTTTCGCCTGAACCTGGCGGTGGAGGGCGCGGGCAGCTTCTCCGACCTGGCGGCGCTGGCGCCCAAGATCCGCGAGGCGGTGGGCGACGCCAAATTCGCCCGGCTCGACAAAGCCCTCTTCGACTGAGGCCGGTTTCACCCGGCCATGAAAAAGCGGCCCGCAGGCCGCTTTGTCGTTGGGTCCGCTGCGATCAGCGGCCGACCTTGAGCAGTTCCACGTCGAACTTGAGCGTGGCGTTCGGGGGAATCACGCCGCCCGCGCCGCGCGCACCGTAGCCCAGGGAGGCGGGGATGATCAGCGTGCGCTGGCCGCCGATCTTCATGCCTTGCACGCCTTCGTCCCAGCCCTTGATGACCATGCCGGCGCCCAGCGAGAACTCGAAGGGGTCGTTGCGGTCGCGGCTGGAGTCGAATTTGGCGCCTTGCTCGCCGTTGTTGTAGAGCCAGCCGGTGTAGTGCACCGAGACGTTCTGGCCCTTGGTGGCTTCTGCGCCGTCGCCCACTTGGGTGTCTTCGTACTGCAGGCCGGATGCGGTGGTGGTGAGTGCCATGGAAATCCTCGGGGAGTCGTTGGGGGGAGCCGGGCGGGGTGGGTCCGGCCCGAAAAGGGCTGATTTTACTTAGGCGACCGGCTTCTTCACGCGGCCGGCCACCCAGCGCGTGGCAAAGGCCTGCACATCGCTCAGGCGCTTGAGCAGGTCGGTGCCCGAAGGGGTCACGGTGTAGCCGTCGCTGCCGTGGTCGACCAGACCGGCCTCGCGCAGCTCCTTGATGCGGGTGTTCAGGGTGTTGGGGGTGATGCCGCCCACGCTGTCCTGCAGCAGGCGGAAGGTCTGGGGGTGTCCGTCACGCAGGGCCCACAGCACACGCAGCGCATAGCGGCATTCCAGCCGCTCGAACAGCTGGTTGATGGCGAAATTTTCCTTGGAGCTCATGCAAGCTTCTCCTTGCGCGGTGGGTGTGGAAAGCAGTCGCGGCCCGCCGGACACTGCCCGCAAGACGCTGCCAATATAGCTTGGAAACGATTTTGCTACAAGTTTAATAGCTCTGAATGCAGCACTGATATGCACCAACCCCGTGAATTGGGGGTCTTTTTTGCGAAGTGTTGCGGCACTGCCACGGCCGGCTGGGGCAGGTAGCATTCCGGCCTTGGCGGCGCACCGCCCAGGGAGGAATTCATGGAATACAAGCACTTGCACGAGGCCAACCGGCTGTCCTGGAACGCGGCCACCCGTGCCCACAACCGCCACAAGGGCGACCAGGCCGCCTTTTTCCGGGCCGGGGGCTCGCCGCTGTTCCCGGAGGAGCTTGCGCTGCTGGGTGACCTGCAAGGCCAGGCCGTGCTGCACCTGCAGTGCAATGCGGGGCAGGACAGCCTGGGCATCGCCCGGTTGGGCGCCCGGGTGACCGGCGTGGACATCTCGGACGAGGCCATCACCTTTGCCCGGGCGCTGTCGGACGCCAGCGGCATTGCGGCCGAGTTCGTGCGCTCGGATGTGTACGACTATTTCGACGGGCTGGCGGCTGCGGAGGGGCAGGGCGGGTCGTTCGACACCGTGTTCAGCTCCTACGGCACCCTCTGCTGGCTGTCGGACCTGGCGCGCTGGGCGCGCGGCGTGGCGGCAGCGCTGCGCCCGGGCGGGCGCTTCGTGTTCGTGGAGTTCCACCCCGCGGCCCTGGTGTTCGATCCGCAATGGCGGCCCCGCTACGACTACTTCAACGACGCGCCAGTGCACGAGGCCGGCGTGGGCGACTATGTGGGTGAAACACAGAATGCGCGGGAGGATCCGCAGGCCTCTGCATCGGAGGCATTCACCAACCCCCACCCCAGCCACGAATTCGCCTGGGGCATCGGCCGCGTGGTGGCGGCGCTGCTGGGCGCGGGCCTGCGGCTGGAGGCTTTCGAGGAGTATCCCTACATGAATGGCTGGTGCGCCTTCGAGGGCATGCAGGACCTGGGCGGCCGGCGCTGGGGCATGCCGGCCGGCATGGTGCGCATGCCGCTGATGTACTCCCTGGTGGCACGCCGGCCGGAAATCACCTAGGCACGCGCCGCCAGGTGGTCCACCAGCAGGCGGGCCGCCGGGGTGAGGGCGTCGGGCCCGCGCCAGCACAGGGCAAAGCGCCGGTCGGCCCAGGGGTCGGACAGGTCGACGATGCGCACCGGCGCGGTCTCGGCAAACGGCGCAGCCACCTCGCGCGGCACCACGCTGATGGCCAGGTTGGCGCGCACCACGCGCAGTGCCGCGTCGAAGTTGGACACCTGCACCCGGTGCGCCAGGGCCTTGCCCTCCACGGCGGCGGCCCGGGTCAGCAGCACCTGCACGGCGCTCAGCGCCGGCATGCTCACGAACTCGTGCTCCAGCACGTCGGCAAAGCGCACGCTTGCCTGCTGTGCCACGGGGTGGCTGGCATGCGCCACGATGGCCAGGTGGTCGTGCCGGTAGCTGCAGGTGGACAGGCCCGTGAGGTCGGCCGCGTCCCAGCAGATGCCGATGGAGGCGCTGCCCTCGCGGATACCGCGCACCACGTCGGGGCTCACGCGCTCTTCCATGCTGATCTGGATGTCGCGGTGCGCGGGGTCCTGCAGAAAGGCCGCCACGTCCTCGGCCAGCGACTCGGCCATCACCGAGGCCGTGGCCAGCACGCGCACATGGCCCTTGATGCCGGTGGCAAACGCCGCCATGTCGCGCTCGATGCGGCCCACGCTGGCCAGCATGGCGCGCGCATGCTCGAGCAGCGTCTCGCCCGCGGGCGTGGGCGCCATGCCGTGGCGCTTGCGCACCAGCAGGGTCGTGCCCACCGTGTCTTCGAGCTGCGCCAACCGCTTGCTCACGGCCGAGCCGACGATGGACTCCTGCTCGGCCGCGCGCGCGATGTTGCGGTGCTCGCACACGGCCACGAAGAGCTTGAGGGTTTGCAGGTCGAGCGGGCGCATGGGGTCAGTTAGATATTCTTGTTGGGAATTTTAGGTGTTCCAAAATTGAGATCACATGGTGTTGTGGAATTTCTAGAATCCAGCCATCTCCTGCATCTCCACCCAGAACCCCATGCCCCCTGCCACCGTCATCCGCGAAGTCGGCCTGCGCGACGGCCTGCAAAGCATCGCCACCATCGTCTCCACCGCACACAAGATCGAATGGCTCAACGCCGCCTATGCCGCGGGCCAGCGCGAGATCGAGGTCGGCTCCTTCGTGCCTGCCCGGCTGTTGCCGCAGTTGGCCGATACGGCCGAGGTGCTGGCCCATGCGCTCACGCTGCCGGGCCTCACGGCTTCGGTGCTGGTGCCCAACCTCCAGGGTGCCGAGCGCGCCATCGACAGCGGCGCCCACCTCATGGTGGTGCCCCTGTCGGCCAGCCGCGTCCACAGCCTGGCCAATCTGCGCAAGACGCCCGATGAGGTGGTGGCCGAGGTGGCGCGCATCCGTGCCGCGCGCGATGCCGCGGGCTCGCGCACTTTGATCGAAGGCGGCGTGGGCACGGCCTTTGGCTGCACGCTGCAGGGCGAGGTCGCCGAGAGCGAGGTGCTGCGCCTGATGCAGGCCCTGCTCGATGCCGGCGCCGACCGCGTGAGCCTGGCCGACACCGTGGGCTATGCCGACCCGGCGGGCGTGCAGCGCCTGTTCGAGAAGGCCCGCGCCCTGGTGGGCGAGCGCCTGGCCTGCGCGCACTTCCACGACACGCGCGGCATGGGGCTGGCCAATGCCTATGCGGCCTGGCAGACCGGCGTCACGCGCTTCGACGCCTGCCTGGCCGGCATCGGCGGCTGCCCGCACGCGCCGGGCGCCAGCGGCAATGTCACCACCGAAGACCTGGCCTTCATGCTGGAGCGCATGGGGCTGGATACGGGGCTCGATATTCCCGCGCTGCTGGCCCTGCGCCAGCGGGTGCAGGGCTGGCTGGTCGGCGAGACCCTGCACGGCACGCTGTGGCAGGCCGGGCTGCCGCGTACCCTGGCCCCCGCCCTGGCCTGAACCGTTTATCGTCCTGTCCCATGAATGCTCCTTTGAATCCTGCTTCCGCCCCTGCTGCAGCGCTGCCCCTGGCCGGCATCCGCGTGGTCGAGTTCACCCACATGGTCATGGGCCCCACCTGTGGCATGGTGCTGGCCGACCTGGGGGCCGAGGTCATCAAGGTCGAGCCCGTGGACGGCGACCGCACGCGCCACCTGCTGGGTGCGGGCGCCGGCTTTTTCCCCATGTTCAACCGCAACAAGAAGAGCATTGCGCTGGATCTGCGCCTGCCCGAGGGGCTGGAGGTGGCGATCCGCCTGGCCTCGTCGGCCGATGTGGTGGCGCAGAACTTCAAGCCCGGCGTGATGGCCAAGTATGGGCTGGACTACGCCGCGCTGTCGCGCCTGAACGAGCGCCTGGTCTATGTGAACCATGCGGGCTTTCTGCCCGGCCCCTATGAGCATCGCACCGCCCTGGACGAGGTGGTGCAGATGATGGGTGGCCTGGCCTACATGACCGGGCGCCCGGGCGACCCGCTGCGCGCGGGCAGCAGCGTCAACGACATCATGGGCGGCATGTTCGGCGCCATCGGTGCCATGGCCGCGCTCATGCAGCGCGCCAGCACCGGCCGGGGCCAGGAGGTGGACTCGGCCCTGTTCGAGAACAATGTCTTCCTCGTGGGCCAGCACATGATGCAGTACGCCGTCACGGGCCAGCCCGCAGCGCCCATGCCCGAGCGCATTTCCTCCTGGGCCGTGTACGACGTGTTCAGCGTGAAGGACGGCGGCCAGATCTTCCTGGCCGCGGTGAGCGATGCGCAATGGCTCAGCTTTTGCGATGCCATGGGCTATGCCGACCTCAAGTCCGACGCCGGCCTGGCCACCAACAACGACCGCGTGCGCGCCCGAGCCACGCTGCTGCCCGAACTGCGCCAGCGCCTGGCCGCGCACACGGCCGAGGAGTTGTCGGCCATCTTCGAGCGCCATGGCCTGCCGTTCGCACCCATCATGCGGCCCGAGCAATTGTTCGACGACCCGCACCTGAACGCCACGGGCGGCCTGGCCGAGGTCGCGCTGCCCGATGGCGAGCGTGCCGGCAGCACGGCGCGCGTGGCCCTCATGCCGCTGCGCATGGATGGCCAGCGCATGCCCGTGCGCATGGACCCGCCGCAACTGGGCCAGCACACGGCCGAGCTGCTGGCCGGCCTGGGCTATACGCCGGCCCAGGTGCAGGCCCTGCACGAGAATGCCGCCGTGGCCTGATTTTTCCCGCTCCCGCCCGGGCCTGAACGCAGCGGCAGTCTGCGTGCCCTGGGTGGTCCTTCCCTTCAGGAGACAAGACCATGCCATCGACACCCACGCACTCCCGCCGCCGCGCACTGGCCTGGGGCGCCACCGCCCTCGCAGCCCCCGGCCTTGCACTGGCCCAGTTGGGCGACAAACCGCTGCGCATCATCCTGCCGCTGTCGGCCGGCTCGGGGGCCGATGGCGCCATCCGCGCCATCAGCACCAGCCTGGCCAAGGCGCTGGGCCAGCCGGTGGTGATCGAGAACCTGCCCGGTGCGGGCGGTATCACCGGCACCACGCAACTGGTGCGCGCACCCAAGGATGGCTCGGTGATCGGCGTGGTCTCCAACAACCATGTGGTCAACCCCAGCGTCTACAAGAACATCCCCTTTGACTCCATCGAGGACATCACGCCCATCACCATCATCGGCGCCACGCCCTTCGTGCTGGTGGCCCACCCGGCGCTGCCGGCCAGGAACGTCAAGGAGCTGATCGCACTGGCCAAGGCCAAGCCCGGCGTGCTCAACTACGGCTCGTCGGGCAACGGCACCATCCTGCACCTCGGTGCAGCCATGTTCGTGGAGCAGGCGCAACTGGACATCAAGCACATCCCCTACAAGGGCATGGGCCCGCTGATGAACGACATCCTGGGCGGGCAGGTGCAGCTCGGTGTGGTCGCGGTGGCGCCAGCCGCCGCGCACATCAAGGCCGGCACCCTGCGCGCCCTGGGTGTGAGCACGGCCGCCCGCGTGCCCTCGCTGCCCGAAGTGCCCACCATTGCCGAGCAGGGCCTGCCGCGCTACGAGCTCGATGGCTGGATCGCCGCCGTCGCGCCCGCCGGCATCCCCAAGGCCGAGGTGGCGCGCCTGCATGCCGGCTTCAAGAATGCCCTGGCCATGCCCGAGGCGCGCGACGCACTGATCGCCCAGGGCTACGAGATCAAGCTCAGCGCGCCCGAGGCCTCCACGGCCTTCATGCGCAGTGAACTGGCGCGCATGGCCCAGGTGGTGAAGAACGCGCATGTGACGATGGATTGAGATGCCTGTCGTGCGAGGTGCAATATCGGTTTTTACCGCGCTACGCGCTACCCGAGGCGCATGAAACTGGCGGAGCCAAGGCCAGTGCCCCCGTGCAAGGGCCGCCCCGCCGCACTGGGGGCGTCCCCCTCCCGACTCGCGCAGCGAGTCGAGAGAGGGGTGAAGGCGCGAAGCGACTCAGGGGGTGTCTCTCAAAACGTGTAGCGCATATTGAGGTTGAAGCTGCGCGGCGCGCCCCAGGTGTAGAACAGGCCTTGCGCGGCGAAGTTGGTCACGCCCGAGAAGTACTGCTTGTCCAGCACGTTGTGGATGTTGGCCGTGACGCTGAGCTGGCGGTTGATCTCGTAGCGTGCCATCAGGTCCAGCAGCCAGTAGGCGTTCTGGCCCAGCACGGCCGTGCCGCGGCTGGTGGAGATGGCGCTTTGCCAGCGCGTGGAGGCGCCCACCGTGAGGCCCTGGGCCGCGCCGCTGGCAATGCGGTAGGTGGTGCCCAGCTTGAACTGGTGCCGGGGTGTGGTGCTGGCGCTGCCCAGGTTGCTGCTGTTCATGACATAGCTGCCCTGTGCCTGCCAGCCACGGGCCAGCTCGCCCGAGAGCTCCAGCTCATAGCCGCGGCGCATGGCGCTGTTGACGGCCCGGTAGATGCTGTCGCCATTGGCGTTCAGGCCCACTTCCTCGGCCGTGTTCTCGGTGCGCATCCAGAAGTAGGCGATGCTGGCGTTCAGGCGCTTGTTGAAGAATTCGCCCTTGGCGCCGATCTCGTACGTTGTGCCCTCTTCGGGCGGCAGGGTGCGCTCGCCCGCGTCCTTGGCGCTTTGCGGCTGGAAGATGCTGGCATAGCTGCCGTAGACCGAGATGTCCGGGGCCACGTCCACCACCAGCCCCGCATAGGGCGTGACCACGCCGCGCTCGCGCATGCGGTAGTTGTACCAGCCGATGTCGGTCACGTCCTTCTGGTCGTAGTCGCTCACGCGTGCACCCGCGATCAGCTTGACCGGGTCGGCCAGATGGAAGCGGCCGGCGGCGTAGGCATAGCGGTTCTTGCGGCTGAACAGGTCGTTGGAGTAGGCCATGCGGCTCCAGTCGGGCTCGGCAATGGCGCCACCGCCGCCCGCATAGCTGATGCCGGCGGCTGCCAGCGTCGCGCTCCCGCCGCTGCCGCGCAGCAGCGTGGTGCGGGCGCGTGTGCTGCCCGCGCCCAGCAGCAGGTCGTGCGTGCGGCCGAGCAACTGGAACGGGCCCTGCACGTCCAGGCTGATGCTGTCGTTGCGGTCGTCGATGTCCGTGTAACGGTTGTACTGGAGCTGGCCGGGCAGGGCGTAGCGCAGGTAGCCGATGCGCATGTCGGGGGTTTCCACGGTGTCGCGCGCCACCTGGAGTTTGGCCGTCCAGCCGCCGGTGAAGCGGTGTTCCAGCCGTGCGAACAGGCCCAGGGATTCCTGGTCGTAGCCGGCCCAGGTGGCACCGATGCGGAACGAGCGCGGCATGCGCGGCACCGCGACGCCGTCGCCCGAGAAGGCCTGGATCGGCGTGGTGCCGGTGGCCCCTTGCAGGCTGCGCTGCTTGTAGGTCAGGCCGGCGCCGAGCACGGTGTCCGGGGCCAGGTCGGCTTCCACGGTGCCGTACAGCGTGGTGTTGCGGCTGTGCTGCCGGTCGCGAAACGCGTCGGCATCCTTGGCGGCGACGACGAGGCGGCCGCGCAGCGTCCCGGCGGCATTCAGCGGGCCGCTGATGTCGGCATCGCCCCGGTAGCTGTTCCAACTGCCCACGCCGGCCTGGGCACTGGCCTGGAACTCGCGCGTGGGCCGCTTGCGCACCAGGTTCACCGTACCGCCGTAGTCGCCGTCGCCGTTGACCAGGCCCGAGGATCCCTTGAGCACCTCGACGCGGTCGATCTCCGCCAGGTCGTCGAGCGAATACATGATGTGGCTGTTCCAGCCCCAGCCGCTGGACAGCAGGCGGTTGCCGTCGATCTTCAGGTTGACGCTGGAGCCGCGCACGTTGAAGGTGGTCATGTCGCTCTGGCGGCTCACGGTCACGCCGGGCGTCTGTTCGAGCGCATCGCTCAGCGTCTCCACATGGAAGTCGTCCATGCGCTGGCGCGACATGATGGTGAGGGACTGTGGTGTTTCGCGCAGGCTCAGGTTCAGGCCGGTCGCCGCGCCGCTGGGGCCGGCTGCGGTGTAGCTGCCCGTGCCTTCGGTGGTGCCGTCGTTGGGCTGGGCCTGCGCGGTGACGCGTACCTCTCCCAGGGAGACACTGCCCGCGGCGGGGCCTGGTGCGGGCGTGCCCGCAGCCGGGGCCGGTGCGCGCCGCAGGGTGTAGGTGCCGTTCTCCGCCACCACGGCTGCGAGGCCCGTACCGGCAAGCAGTGCCGCCAGCGCCTGGGGCGGCGTGTGGCTGCCCTGCAGGCCCGGGCTGCTGCGGCCTTGCACCAGATCGGGGGTGTAGGCCAGCAGCACGCCCGAGGCTTTGGCGAAGGCGGTGAGCGCGGGCTCCAGCGGGCCGGCGGGGATGCGGTAGGCGGTGGCGCGGCTCGCCTGGGTGGCCTGGGCCTGCGCGGGCAGGCTGGCGGTGGCACCCAGCCCGGCAAAGAGCGCGCTGGCCAGTGCAGCGGTGAACGCGGCGGTGGGGCGCAAGGCGAAGCGGGGTGCCGGGAGGCGGGTGGTGGATGCGAGGCGCCGGGAAGCGGTGGACATGGTGGTCGGTAGAGGGGGTGAAGGAGGAGGAAAGAACAGGTTTCCCTTCCTTGTCACGCGAGCGCGCAAAAGGTACAGACCCCGCCAGCAAGAAATCGAAGATTCTTCAGCCGTGCTCGCTCACAGGGCCTATGCGCACCCAGTAGCGCACGGGGATGCGCACGTGCACCGGCAGCACCTGGGCCACGGCCTGCAGGATGCGGTCCGTGTCCGCCAGCGGGAACACGCCCGACAGGCGCAGGTGCGCCACCTCGGGCGACAGCGTGATCACCCCGCTGCGGTAGCGCCGCAGTTCGGCCACGAAGTCCGACAGGCGCATGTTGGAGGCCACCAGCACGCCCTCGGACCAGGCCGGTGGCTCGGCAGCGCCTGCGTGGGGCGCCGTCGCTGCGACCGGTGTGAGCCGGGCCGACTGGCCGGCATCGACGCGCACGGTGGCGTCCGGCCTGTCCACGGGGCTCAGCTCCACCGCGCCCTCGTACACGGCGACTTCGCTGGCACCGCCTTCGTGGCGCACGGTGAAGCGGGTGCCCAGCGCGCGGATACGACCGGCCGGGGTGTCCACCACAAAGGGGCGGGGCGCGGCGGCTGCGCTGTCGTGCGCGGTGCTGATGAATACCTCGCCCTCGCGCAGGTGCAGGCGGCGCAGACCGTCGGTGTAGCGCACGTCCAGCGCGCTGGCGGTGTCGAGCACGATGCGTGTGCCATCGGGCAGGGTGCTGCTGCGCTGCTCGCCCCGGGCCGTGCGCAGGTCGGCGCCCCAGCCGCGCCAGGGCAGTTGCTCGTACCCCAGCCACGCAGCGGCGCCCCCGGCGGCCAGGCCGGCGATGCCGCGCAGCGCATGGCGGCGGCGTGGCGATGCGGGGCTGGCCAGCGAGGTCACGGCGGTGGCGGCCGTGAGCCGGCCCGCAGCGGTGTGTTCGCGCAGGCGCGTGTTGGTGGCTTCGATGTGCTGCCAGGCCCGTTCGTGCTCCGGATGGGCGGCGCGCCAGCGCTGCCATTCACCGCGGCTTTCGACCGTGGCGGTGCCGGACCACAGGTGCACCAGCCATTCCACGGCGGCGTCCACCACCGGGGCGGGCAGCGGGGTGTCTGTGCGGGATGGAGGGTGGGCGCTCATGCAGCCCCACCTGGGAAATAGCAATGCCGTATGGCGCGCGCCATGTACTGCTTGACCGAGCTCAGCGAGACCCCCATGCGATCGGCAATCTCGGCATAGGGCATGCCGTCGAGCTGCGCCCACAAAAAGGCCGTGCGCACCTTGGGCGGCAGGCCGTCGAGGAGGGTGTCGATCTCCTGCAGCGTCTCGAGCACGATGGCGCGGTCTTCGGGCGAGGGCACCAGCGCCTGGGGCATGTGGGCCAGCGTTTCGAGGTAGGCGCGCTCGATCTCGCGGTGGCGCAGGTGGTTGGCCACCACCCGCTTGGCCACGGTGGTGAGGAAGGCGCGCGGCTCGCGGATCTCGGCCAGCGCCGTGCGCGACTCGATCACGCGCAGGTAGGTGTCCTGGGCAAAGTCGGCCGCATCCCCCGCATGGCCCAGCCGGCGCTGCAGCCAGCCGCGCAGCCAGCCGTGGTGCTGTGCGTAGAGATCGGTCAGCGCGTGTGGAAGGGACATGGGAGGAGGCCGCAGCGAAGGGGAGGGCTGCGCAGGGCGGGTCGAAGGCAAAACATGGTAATGATAACCATTCTTATCAATACTCCTGCCGCAACGACTTTTCGGAGGGGGCGGCAGCCCTGCCAACCCGAGGTTCCCCCAGTGTTCCCAAGGTAAAGATTGTGCAAATGCAAATGGTTTTCATTCTCTGAAACTAGAATCCTGGGTTCTGCATCCCCGCGCCGAGCCCGTTGCTGCCTGCGCGCACCTCTTCCAGGAATGAACAAACCACAGGACAACCGGCGCCGGTCCTACTGGCTCAAGACGCTGCACGAATGGCATTGGGTCAGTTCGGCCCTGTGCCTCATCGGCATGCTGCTGTTCGCGGTCACCGGTTTCACGCTCAACCATGCCGGGCAGATCGAGGCCAAGCCCCAGGTCGTGAGCCAGCAGGCCACGCTGCCCGACACGCTGCTCACCACGCTCAAGGCTGTGCCGCCACCGCCCAAGGACCGCGGGCCACTGCCTGCGGCGCTGCAGGAATGGGCGCGCACGCAGTGGGCGGTGGATGCACAGGGGCGCGAGGCCGAGTGGTCGGCCGATGAGATCTACGTCTCGCTGCCGCGCCCCGGTGGCGACGCCTGGCTGCGTGTGAACCTGGCCGATGGCGAGGCCGAGTACGAGCGCACCGACCGGGGCTGGATCTCCTACCTCAACGACCTGCACAAGGGCCGCAACACCGGCGCCGCCTGGAGCTGGTTCATCGACATCTTCGCCGCCGCCTGCCTGGTGTTCACCGTCACCGGGTTGTTCATCCTCAAGATGCATGCGGGCAACCGCCCCTTCACCTGGCCCATGGTGGGCATGGGCCTGGTGATCCCCGTGGTGCTGGCGCTCCTGTTTATCCACTGAACCGAAAGAAGTAGAGAAATGCCTGTGACAAAGCACTTGCGCTCGCACTTGCACCTGCGCTACAGCATGGCGCTGGGCGCCTGCCTGGGGGCCCCGGCCTTCGCGGCGGGCCTGGGCGTGGGCGTGGAGATCCCGCGCCTGGACGTGGCCGAGTACCACCGCCCCTATGTGGCGATGTGGGTCGAGCGCGCCGACAACACGGTGGCCTCGACCCTGGCCGTCTGGTACGACGTGAAGCTCAAGAACGACGAGGGCACCAAGTGGCTCAAGGACCTGCGCCAGTGGTGGCGCCGCACCGGCCGTGACCTGGCCATGCCCGTCGACGGCGTGACCAGCCCCACGCGCCCTGCGGGCAAGCACCAACTGGCCTTCAATGAAGGGACCAAGCAACTGGCCACGCTGCCTGCCGGCAGCTACAAGCTGGTGGTCGAGGCTTCGCGCGAAGTCGGCGGCCGTGAGCTGGTGACGATTCCCTTCACCTGGCCCGCCGCCAAGGCCCAGCAGCTGAGCGCCAAGGGCAGCAGCGAACTCGGCGAGGTCACCCTCGACCTCAAGCCCTGACACCCCCATCCCCGGAGACTTTCCATGCAATTCAAGACCCGTATCGCCACCTGCATCGCCCTGCTGTGCGGTGCCTTCTCGGCCCAGGCCCACAATGTCTGGCTGCTGCCATCGACCACCGTGCTCTCCAAGGCCGAGTGGGTCACGGTGGATGCCGCCGTGTCCAACGACCTGTTCTTCTTCAACCATGTGCCGCTGGGCCTGGACAACCTCGTGGTGACGGCACCCGATGGCGCGTCCATCAAGCCCGAGAACGCGCACCGCGGCAAGCTGCGCAGCGTGTTCGACCTGAACCTCACGCAGCCGGGCACCTACCACCTGGCCGTGGTCAACAGCGGCCTGAGCGCCACCTACAAGGACAAGGCCGGCCAGAACAAGCGCTGGCGCGGCACGGCCGAGAAGTTCGCGGCCGAAGTGCCGGCCGACGCGCAGGAGCTCAAGGTGACGCAGTCCGCCGGCCGCATCGAGACCTTCATCACGGTGGGCAAGCCCAGCGCCATCAAGCCCACGGGCAAGGGCCTGGAACTGGTGCCCGTGACGCACCCTAACGACCTGGTCAAGGGCGAGAAGGCCACCTTCGCCTTCCACGTGGACGGCAAGCCTGCGGCCAACCTCGAAGTGGTGCTGGTGGCCGGTGCCACGCGCTACCGCGACAAGGTCGGCGAGATCAAGGCCACGACCGATGCCAAGGGCGAGTTCAGCGTGACCTGGCCTGCCGCCGGCATGTACTGGGTGGATGCCGACGCCAAGGACGACAAGACCTCGCTGCCCCAGGCCAAGGAACGCCGGCTGTCGTACGTCGGTACCCTGGAAGTCTTGCCTTGAGCCTGGCCTGAGGTCTTGCGGATGAAGGTGCATTACGGCCCCGGGTTCGGGCGCGCAGCGGCTGGCGCTGCGCCGCTTGCTGCCCGGGTGTCGTTTGGCGGGGTCGGCCATGCCGCCCCGCATGCACCCGTGCGCGCGGCCGACTCCACGGCCTTGCAGACCCTGGCCGGCGAGGCCATGGGCACCACCTGGTCGGTGCGCTTGCATAACCCGCAGTTTGCGCCGCTCGCGCCCGTGCGCGCCGCCATCGAAGCCGCGCTGGCGCTGGTCGTTCGGCAGATGAGCAACTGGGAGCCGGACTCCGAGGTCTCGCGCTTCAACCGCGCGCCAGCGGGCGGCTGGCACACGCTGTCGCCCGAATTCTTCGCGGTGCTGCAGGCCGCGCGCCATTGGGCCCAGGCCAGCGGCGGTGCGTTCGATGTGGGTGTGGGACCACTGGTGAGCCGCTGGGGCTTCGGCCCCCGCGCCGACCCGTTGGCAGACCCTGCCGCACCGGCCGCGATGCCGTCTGCGCAGGAGCTGCAGGCGCTGCGCCCTGGCGCAGGCTTGGTGTTGTGCAACGATGCCATGCAGGTGCTGCAGCCCGGTGGTCTGCAGCTGGACCTTTCGGGCATCGCCAAGGGCTATTCGGTGGACCTGGTGGTGCAGGCCCTGCAGGCGCAGGGATGGACCGATTTCCTGGCCGAGGTGGGTGGCGAACTGCGCGCCAGTGGCACACGCCCCGGTGGACAAGCCTGGCGCGTGGCCGTGGCCGGCGGAGAGGGCGCGCTGCCGCTGGTGGGCATGGCCATCGCCACCTCGGGTGATCACTGGCATGCCTTTGAGCATGCCGGGCGCCGCTACTCGCACACCATCGATCCGCGCACCGGTGAGCCGGTGGCCCATGCGCTGGCCAGCGTGACCGTGCTGCACGCCGAGTGCATGCATGCCGACGCGCTGGCCACGGTGCTCACGGTGCTGGGGCCGGCCGACGGCCTGGCCTTTGCCACGGGGCAGGGCGTGGCGGCACTGCTGTGCGAGCGCAGTGCCGAGGGCGCCGTGTGGACTGCGACTCCCGCCTGGCGCGAGCGCTTTCCTGAATCCTGATTGATGAATTTCTCTGATCCCGCAATGCGGCTGGCCGCTGCCGCCGCTCTGGTGCTGCTGTATGCCGCCATGTGTGCCGCCATCTGGCTGCGCGAGCGGCGCAGGTACCGCGCCCAGGCCGCACAGGCCCAAGCCCTGGCATCGGCGCGCGAAGGCGTGCAGCCGCTGCTGGTGGTCTATGCCAGCCAGACCGGCCAGGCCGAGGAGCTTGCGCGCGAGACCGCGCGCCTGCTGCACACGGCGGGCGAGCCGGTGCACCTGTGTGCGCTCGATCGGCTTGATGCAGGCCTGCTGGTGCGCAGCCGGCGTGCGCTGTTCCTGGCCAGCACCTATGGCGAGGGCGATGCGCCCGACAATGCCGCGGCCTTCCAGGAGGCGTGCATGGGGGCCAGCGCAGACAGCGCGCCAGACCTGTCGCAATTGCAGTACGGCCTGTTGGCCCTGGGCGACCGGCAGTACACGCACTTCTGCGGCTTTGGCCGCCAGCTCGATGCATGGTTGCAAGCGTGCGGTGCCACGCCGCTGTTCGAGCGCGTGGAGATGGACAACGGCGACCCGGCAGCCCTCACGGCCTGGCAGCACCAGCTGGCGCAGGTGTCGAGCCTGAGCGAGCTGCCTGCGTGGGAAGCCCCCGCGTTTGCGCAATGGACCCTGGCTGCGCGCAGCCACCTGAACCCGGGCAGTGCGGGCGCCGAGGTGCACCTGGTGGAACTGGCGCCGCCCGCTGGCGAGCCTGCGGCATGGGAGTCCGGCGACCTGGTGCAGGTCTGCGTGCCGAGCGACATCGCACACCCGCGCGAATACTCGATCGCCTCGCTCGCCAGCGATGGCCGGGTGCACCTGGTGGTGCGCCAGGCCACGCGCGACGACGGTACGCCGGGCCTGGCATCGCACTGGTTGACGCATGGCGCGCCCGTGGGTGAGGCCGTGCAGATGCGCCTGCGCGCGCACCGCAATTTCCGGCTGGAGGACAACGCGGCGCGCCCGCTGATTCTGGTGGGCAACGGCACGGGCATTGCCGGCCTGCGCGGCCATCTGCGGGCCCGCGCACAAGCCGGGGCCGGGCAGCCCAACTGGCTGCTGTTCGGCGAGCGCCATGCAGCGCACGATTTCCTGTTCCGCGATGAGCTGCAGGCCTGGCAGGCCAGCGGAGTACTCACTCGGCTGGACCTGGCCTTTTCGCGCGACGACCCGGCCCGCAAGGTCTACGTGCAGGACCTGTTGCAGGAGCATGCGGCGACCGTGCGCGCCTGGGTCGAGGATCGGGGTGCCGCCATCTATGTCTGCGGCAGCCTGCAGGGCATGGCGCAGGGTGTGGACCTTGCGCTCACGGGGCTGCTGGGTCCGGCGCCGATGGCGGAGTTGGTGCGCAGCGGGCGCTATCGGCGGGACGTTTACTGAAATGGCGTGGGACACGCCTTGACGGAGGCCGGGGTCTTGGCCTGTGCTTCTTGCCTGTGTGGGGTGGGAGGTGGGAAGTGAGATGTGGGATGTGGGATGTGCACCCGGCGGTGGGGCTGTATTGACGGCACGCCTGTGCTGAGGGCGGGAGCCGGGATGTGCGCCCGGCGGCGCACCTACCTTCTTTTGCTTCGTCAAAAGAAGGTAGGCCAAGAAAAGACGACCCCGCTGCCCGTGTCCCCCTCGCCCGGGGGCGAGGGGGCAGCCTGCGATGCTCGAAGCTGGGTTGCGCCTCGGAACTCGCTGCGTTCTTCGAACTCCGCTCAAACATCTGCGGCGAGTCAGATGACGAAGCGTGTGTGTCCTTCGGCACACACGCCACCCCAGCTTCTGCGCTTCTCGGCACGGTCAGAAGGAGATGGATACCGACACGGGCCATTGCTTCGCTCGGCCCGGGCTGCCTCGCTGCGCTTGGCCTTGCAGAGCGATCGCGCCCACGCGTCGGCAGCGCGCAGCGCGAACCGACACTCGGCGCAGCTGCGCAGCAGCAGCCGTCCCTGACCCCGCTCCCACCCCTTCTGGCTGCGCCGAGAAGCGCAGGAGCTGGGGTGGGTGCATGTGCCGAAGGACACATGCACTTCGTCGTCTAGCTTGCCGATGCTGTTTGAGCGGAGTTCGAAGAACGTAGCGAGTTCATCGGCACCACCCCAGATTCGAGCATCACAGGTTGCCCGCAGCGAAGCGAAGGGACGCAGACAGCGGGGCGCTGTTTCTTTGCCTACTTTCTTTTTGCGCAAAAAGAAAGTAGGTGCGCCGCCGGGCGCACATCCCGGCTCCCGCCCTTCAACAAAGCATGCAGCCCAAACGAGAACAAAGAAAGACTCAGAACGGCACGCGCCCCAACCAGATATCCCGGTACATCGCCCAGTCCCCCATGAAGCTGTACAGCGGCCGCTTGAAGCTCGCAGGCTTGTTCTTCTCAAACCCGAAATGCCCCACCCACGCAAACCCATACCCGCACAGCAGACCGACCAGCAAGAAGGACGGCTGCCGCGAAATCACGGCCCAGGCCACGCACAGGAGCGACAGGGTCGATCCCACGAAATGCAGCCGCCGGCAGGTGCGGTTGCTGTGCTCGGTCAGGTAGAACGGGTAGAACTCGGCAAAGCTCTTGAAGGCGCGCGGATCGGTGGGGGCCGTGGCCTTGTCCGCAGCAGGGGCGCTGATGTCCATGGTTTTGTCTCCGTGGGTAATACTTGTGGTTCGCTTTATACGCCCATGCACGCCCGGATGGGAGTGCCGCACTTGACAGTGCGCCATGGGAACCCCATCCCCCCCGCCGCCTGCGGCAGCCCCTCCCTCACCATGACGCCAACCGGATCGACCGTAGGCCCGCCACGCGAACATGCCATCGACGCACTGCGTGGCTTTGCCCTGCTGGGCATCCTGGTCGTCAACGTAGGCAGCTTTGCGTCCACCTACTTCGGCCTCGGCGTGGCCGACCCGGCGTTCTCGCGGCCCGTGGACCATGCCGTGCGCTGGTTCGTGGCCCTGGTCTTCGAGACCAAGTTCTACCTCTTGTTCTCGCTGCTCTTCGGCTACAGCTTTGCCTTGCAGATGGACTCGGCAGAGCGCTCGGGCAGCGCCTTCGTGCCGCGATTCCTGCGGCGCATCGTGGGACTGCTGCTGCTGGGGCTGGCCCATGCCTGGCTGCTGTTCTCGGGCGACATCCTGGTGACCTACGCGCTGCTGGGCTTGCTGCTGCTGTGGATGCGCCGGCTGCGGCCGGGCACTGCGGTGGCACTGGCCATGGTGCTGCTGGCGCTGGTGTCGCTGGGCTGGGGGCTGCTGGCCTGGCTGATGTCGCTCGCGCCGCCCATGGACTGGCCCCTGGCCGAGATCCATGCCAAGGCCCAGCAGGCCGCACAGGCCTACCGCGCGGGGGCTCTCGAAGCCATTGCCCAGCGCGGGCGCGACATGGCCGATGGCGTCTGGTTCGTGCTGGTGTTCATACAGGGGCCTTGCGCGCTGGCCATGTTCCTGCTGGGGCTGGCGGCCCACCGCTCGGGCTACCTGGCCGCCGTGGCGCAACAACCAGCGCGCCTGCGCCGGTGGCTGCTGTGCTGCCTGCCGGTCGGCGGGGCCGGCGCCTTGCTCTATGCCACGGTGCAGACCAGCCTGGTGCGCCAGAGCGACCATGTCTCTGCCGCGGTGCTGGCGGTGGACCTGGCCACGGCACCGTTCCTCACGCTGGGCTATGTTGCCGCGCTGCTCTGGGTGCTGCAGCACAGCCGCCACGGCAAGGCGCTGGCCGCCTGGCTGGAATCTGCGGGTCGCATGGCGCTGTCCAACTACCTGCTGCAGTCGCTGGTGGGGGCGCTGGTGTTCACGGCCTATGGCCTGGCGCTGGTGGGGCGCGTGCCACCGCTCGCGGTGCTGCTGGGCTGCGTGGCGCTGTATGCGGCCCAGCTTGCGCTGAGCCGCCGCTGGATGGCACGGCACGCCTACGGGCCGGTGGAGTGGCTGCTGCGCGCCTTCACATTGCTGCGCTGGCCCGCGTGGCGGCGCGCCGCCACGCCGCCAGCATGATCACCGCCCGATGGGCGCGAGCTGCTCGTCCGCCATGCCCACGAGCAGGGCCTTGCCGTCCGGCTGCACGCGGAATTCACCGAAGCGCGCCTGTTCCCAGCGTTCTGCATCGCCCTCGGCGAAATACCAGCCGTCGGTCACCAGGGTCCAGTCGCCGTTCTTGGGCGTGAGCTGGATGCGGAACTCGCCCGGCGCGATGGGCGCATCGTATCTTTCCACGCGCTCCCAGGCCACCACGCCGCGCGTGTCGAGCCGGCCCACGGCATAGGGCCGGCTGCCCAGCAGGCCCTCCACACCCGCGTCGCGGCGATCCAGCTCGGGCATGGGCGGCAGGGTGAAGCGCAGGCGCATGTAGTCGCCTTGCATCAGCGAGCGCGGGTCCACCGGGGCCAGCGGCACATAGACCTTCTGGCCTTTGGCAATGGTGTGCTCCTTGTCGGCGATGGCGATGTTGGCCACGGCCACCGTGGCCAGCGCACTCAGCGCCAGCAGCCAGGGGCCCAGGCGGTGGCCCCAGTGGCGAGTGGCCACCGGGGCGGGCACGCCCGACCGTGGCGTGCGCAAGGCACTCCAGGCCAGCACGCCCAGCAAGGCGCCACAGCCCACGAGCACCATGGCCTTGGTGGCCAACGGCCAGGCCAACTGGTAGTAAAAGCCGCCCATGATCCAGGCGCAGGCCAGCGCGGCGGCCGTGGCCTGGCCCCAGCGGCGCGTGGTGCCGGTGACCACCAGGGCCAGCAGCGCACCGCCCAGCAACGGTGAGAACCAGCACAGCAGGGCCAGCACCAGGGCCACCGCGGCGGCGCGGGGCTGGCGCAGGGCTGGCCAGGCGTGCTGCACCAGGCCGGCGGCGCCCAGGGCCAGCAGCACGCTCGCGGCCTGCACCATGCGCTGCAGCGCGTGGGTGCGCAGCCCGACCTCCTGGCCGGCTTCGCGCAGGATTTCACCGCCGATGCCGGCGCCGAAAACGCCCCCCATCAGAAAGGTCTGGCCCGAGAGGCCGCAGAGGCCCCAGAGCAAGGCCAGCAGCCAGCCGCAGGCGAGCGGCTCGAGCAGCACGGCAACCCGGTTGCCCAGGTCCCCGCGCCCCAGGGCCTGGCGCTGCCACAGCAGCAGCCCCGCCCACACCGCGAGCACCGCGTGCACCATGCTCCACGGCACCAGGGGCGACAGGGCCCAGCGGCCCTCGCTGCCCGGCCAGAGGACAACCGCGAACAGCACGGCCGCACCCGCACCCAGCAGGGTGCGCAGCCAGGGCAATGGCACCAGCACCGCCACGCCCAGTGCCACCGCCAGCATCACGGCAGCGGCCGGCTGGGCGCCCATGTCGCGCCCCAAGGCAAAGCCGAGCAGGAGGGCGCCCGTGAGCAAGGCCGGGAACGCCAATTGCTCCAGGAAAATCGGCAAGTCGGCCTTGCGCAGGGCCGCCGTGGCGCCGGCCAGCACGGCCGCTCCGACAAAGTAGGCGCCCGCGCCGTCCACGATCCATTCGCCAAACAGCACAGCGAACAGGGCCAGCAGGGGCAGCGCTGCCAGCCACGCCCCCAGGGCCGTGAGCAGCACCACGGGCCAGGGCCGCGCGGGGCCGGTCGCCTTGCGCGCATCGCCCGCCGTGGCGTGCGCGGGCAGCACGCCCTGGGCCACCGCGCCTTGCACGATGGTATCGAGGGCGGTGGGTTTCACCGCGGCCGTGCCTGGTGCGTCGAGAGAGTGGTCGCTGCTCATGCCGACTCCCCTTGCGCAGCCGCAGCGCGGCGCGCAAGGCGCGTCACCGCGCTGACCGTGGCGGCCAGCATGCCGGCGGCCACCAGGCCGATGAGCAGCAGCGAGCCCACGAAATCGTCGAAGCGGGAGTTCGAGAACATGGCCCGCGCCAGCCCCGTGACCAGCAGGATGTTGAGCCCCAGCGCCGCGCCGCTGAGCAGGAAGATGTCGAAGTGGCTGCGCAGGCTGACCAGTGCGGCCGCAACGGCCAGCAGCACCAGGCCCAGGCCGTAGTGCCCCGCCACGGGCGAATGGAACAGGCCGCCGAGTGCGGTGAGCGTGACCATCATCAGCGCCAGCGTGCCGGCCGTGCGCAGCGCCCACGGGCCCGCGCCGGTGAAGCGCTGCAGCTGCGGCAGCATGGCGGCGGCCACGGCCATGGCCGCCCCCAGGGAGACCAGGTGCACGGTCATGTCTGCGGGCGACACGCGCCAGCGGTGCCCGGTGTGTGCCTGCGCCCACAGCGAGATGCCCACCATGGCCACCAGATTCCAGGGCACCCACACCGCGTCGCTGCGCACGGCCAGCGCCAGGGGCAAGGTGAGCGCGGCCCACAGCGCAAACAGCTGCCACGGATCGGCCCCGGTCTGGTAGGTCTGGCCGAAGTAGGCGAACAAGGCCCCCGTGCCCAACAGCGCCAGCACGGCCAGCGGTGCGCGGGCCCCGGCACGCAGCGCGGCGCCCGCACACATGGCCAGCACAAAGCCCTGCAGCAGTGCAAAGCGCATGAAGCGGCCCAGGCTCTCCCAGTTGGCCGCGATCCACATCACGATGCCCAGCCCGCCCAGTGCCGCCGCCAGCACGGCCACCGTGCGCCACAGCACGGTGTGCAGGTTCGCGGGCTGCCGGTCGAAGCCGGCCAGGCCCAGCAGGCGCCTGGCGGTGCCCTGGTCCAGGGTGTGCTGGCGCGCCAGCTCGAGCAGGTCGGTGCGCAAGGTCATGGTGGGGTCCGCGTGGTCTTACTGGGCCAGGAAGTCCCGGATGGCCATGAGCGTGCCGTCCGGCGCCTCGCTCATCTGGTTGTGGCCCACGGGCAGGCTGGTGGTGTGCACCGCCTTGCCCGCGGCGCGCGCGGCCGCCACCAGGCCCTGGGCGGCCTTGGGGGCGGTCATCTGGTCCTGCGCACCCAGCGCAAACAGCACTGGGCACTGCACGGCCGCAATGGCCTGCTCGCCGTTGGCATAGCTGTCGCAGGCCACGAAGCCGCGGTGGAACACATTCACCGCGCTGTTGCTGCGCAGCACCTTGCGGCCCAGCGCCATGCCCGCGTTGTAGACCCAGAAGCCTGCGCCCGAAGGCGGTGCCAGCGTGCTGCGCGAGAACACGTTGACCATGCGCAGCGCTCTCTCGGGCTCGTTGAGTGCCGCGTCGATCAGTGCGGGCGAAACCTTCATTGGGTAGGCCGTGCCCACCAGCACCAGGTGGCTCACGCGCTCGCCCAGCCGGGCCGCGGCCTCCAGCGCGATCAGCGAGCCGAAGCTGTGGCCCACCAGGGCGGCGCGCTGCACGCCCGCGGCATCGAGCAGTGCGGCGACGAAGTCCGCGCCGGCCTCCACGCTGGCCGGGGCTTCGCCTGCGCTGCGGCAGTGGCCGGGCAGGTCCACCGCCAGCACGTTCCAGCCATGGTTGGCCAGGTAGCGGCTTTGCAGCGCCCACACGCTGTGGTCATTGAGCACGCCGTGGACCAGGACCACGGTGGGCAGTGCGGGGTTGAAGGCCTTGCCGCCGGTATAGCAGTAGGTGGTGTGGCCATTGACTTGGATCTGCATACGGATGGTTCCTCGGGTCGTCTCGTTCGTTGTTGGTTTGTCTAGGTTCGGTTTGCGGCTCAGCCAGGCGCTGCGGCGTCCCGCTCGTCCAGTTCGCCCAGCCAGCGCTGTGCTGCCGCGCGCACCTTCTCACTGGCATCGCCTGCCGCAAGGGCTTCGGCCAACGGGCGCTGGCCGGCTGCCTGTTGCCGCCAGTAGCCCAAGGCGAGAACGGCCAGGTAGCGCACCGTCTCATCGCTGTCGTGCGCCGCGGCCTGCGCCAAAACCGGCACGCTGCGCGCACCGGCCTCGGCACCCAGGGCCCGGTCACCCAGCACCATGGCCGCATGCTGGCGCACCACGGTCAGCAGCGATTGCAGGCCGCGCAAGGCTTCGTCCACCTCGTGCAAACGCAGGGTGCAGGTGCCCTTGCCGGGGCGCAGCCATGGTTCCACCAGCGGCAGCAGCGCAGGCCGCACGGCGGGCAGGGATTCGACAATGCGGTAGTCGAGCGGCAGCGGGTCCACCGCCCGGTCGCGGAACGGGCCATAGGGTGAGGACAGGCCCTGGGCCACACACGCATCGCCCAGCGTGCCGGCCTGGGCCTGCTCCAGCAGCCAGGCGCTGTCGCCCAGATGGGCCAGCGCGCCGGCGCAGATATTGCGCCCGGCCTGGGCCAGATGGCGCTGGCTGCTGCGCGGCACGGCCTGGAGCACATGGGTGCGCAAGGCCGCCAGCACCTCGGGCGTGGCCGCGCCGATCTCGCCGAGCAGGCGTGCAGCCTCGCACTGCGTCTCGGTGCGCGCCAGCAGGGGCAGCAGCGCCGGGATGGCCTTGGTGCCCAAGGCCCGCAACGCCGCCTGCGCCGCCGCGCCATGGCGCTGGGCCTGCTCGCGCGTCAGGCCCAGCTCGGGCGCGGGCTGCTGCGCCAGGCAGGCCAGGTGGTAGCGCAGGCGCTCGGCCTCGGGCAGCGCCGCCACGCGCGCCTCTTCGGCCAGGTCCGCGGCATGGCCTGGCAGCAGGCGCGCAAAGGCTTCGTCACCCAGGCAGCGCAGGGCCATGGCAACGCCCTCGTCGCTGTCCTCATGCAGCAGCACGGCAAAGCCAGGCGCAAGCCGGTCGGCCATGGGCGAGGTGCACAGGGCGTCGCGCAGGCGCTGGCACACCCTCACCAGGGCATCGATGCAGCGCTGGTCGGCGGCCTCCCACTGCGCCACGTCGCCCCCCTGGGCTTCGGCGGCCAGCGCCGCCTCGGCCGCAGCCATGGCAGCGCTGCCTGAGGCCATGTCGGGCCAGCACCAGTCGGCCGGGTTCCAGCGCAGGCTGCAGAGCGTGCCTTCGCTGTCCGGGTCCTCCTGTGCCTCGGCCCATGCGGCCTCGCTGTTCATCGCCACCGAGGGCAGGTGGATGGGGCCGTCGTGCTCGCGGTAGATGCCCGCGAGCGCCACGGCATAGACATCGCCGCGCAGCGGGTGCGCCTGCAGCGCGGGCAGCACCAGCGCGAGCGCATCGTCCAGCAGCGTCTGCTCGAAGGCCTGCCAGTCCATGGCGGGTGCCGCCTTAGCCATCGCCGGGCTCAGGCCGCCTTCTCCGCGGCCTTGAGGGCGCGCTTGAGGTCGTCGATCAGGTCGTCGGCATCTTCCAGCCCGATGGACAGGCGGATCGTGCCCTGGGTGATGCCGGCATTGACCAGCGCCTCGTCGCTCATGCGGAAGTGCGTGGTGCTGGCCGGGTGGATCACCAGGCTGCGGCAGTCGCCCACGTTGGCCAGGTGGCTGAAGACCTTGAGCGCCTCGATGAACTTCTTGCCCTGCTCGCGGTTGCCCTTGAGGTCGAAGCTGAACACCGAGCCTGCGCCGCGCGGCAGCAGTTTTTGCGCCAGGGCGTGGCTGCTGTGCGATTCGAGCAGCGGGTGGCCCACGCGCGCCACGAAGGGCTGGCTGGCCAGGAACTCGACCACGCGCGCGGTGTTGCGCATGTGCCGCTCCATGCGCAGCGGCAGGGTCTCGATGCCCTGCAGGATGAGCCAGGCTGTGTGCGGGCTCATGCAGGCGCCAAAGTCGCGCAGGCCCTCGCGCCGTGCGCGCAGCAAGAAGGCGCCCACCGAGCTTTCCTCGCTGAACACCATGTTGTGGAAGCCCTCGTAGGGCGCCGTCAGTTCAGCGAACCTGCCCGCCGCACGCGGGCCGTCCCAGTCAAAGCTGCCACCATCGACGACGATGCCGCCCACCACCGTGCCGTGGCCCGACAGGAACTTGGTGGCCGAGTGGTAGACCAGGTCGGCCCCGAGCTCCAGCGGCTTCATGAGCCAGGGCGAGGTCAGGGTGGAATCGACCAGCAGCGGCACGCCGGCCTCGTGCGCGATGGCGCTGATGGTGGGGATGTCCAGCACATCCAGGCCCGGGTTGCCCACGGTCTCGCCGAAGAACAGTTTCGTATTGGGCCGCACGGCGGCGCGCCAGCCGTCGATGTCGCCGGGCTTGACGAAGGTGGTTGCGATGCCGAAGCGCGACAGCGTGTAGTGCAGCAGGTTCTGCGAGCCGCCGTACAGCGCTGTGCTGGCCACGATGTGGCTGCCCGCGCCCATCAGCGTGCAGATGGCCAGGTGCAGTGCCGCCTGGCCGCTGGCGGTGGCGATGGCGCCCACGCCGCCTTCCAGGGCCGACACGCGCTGCTCCAGCACCGCATTGGTGGGGTTGCTGATGCGGCTGTAGACATGGCCGGGCCGCTCCAGGTTGAACAGCGAGGCGGCGTGGTCGCTCGATTCGAAGACGAACGAGGTGGTCAGGTGGATCGGCACGGCGCGCGCGCCGGTGGCCGGATCGGGGGTGGCGCCGGCGTGCAGCGCAAGCGTGTCAAAGCCGGGGTCGGAGTAACCGGGCATCCAATGTCTCCCATGTTGTCTGTACTGGCAGGCATTGTGGGCTATATTTGATCGGAAATAGCTGCGCCACCCCGATGGTGGCCGCCCCGCTCGCCCCATTGGAGACCGATCATGAAAGTCAGCGATATCCTTCGCGTCAAAGGCAACACCCTCTACACCGTCACCCCCGACGAACCGCTGGCCAACGCCGTGGACATCATGGCCGAGCGCGACATCGGCTCCCTGGTGGTGATGGAGCTCGGTGACCTGGTGGGCATGCTCACCTTCCGCGAGGTGATCCAGGCCATCGTGAAGAACGGCGGCAGCGTGGGCACGCTGCAGGTGCGCTCGGCCATGGACGACCACCCGCTGACCTGCACCCTCGAAACCGAGATGGACGAGGTGCGCCGCATGATGCTGGACCGCCACGCACGCTACATGCCCGTGATGGACAAGCGCATGCTCATGGGCGTGATCAGCTTCTACGACGTGGCCAAGGCCGTGGTGGACAGCCAGAACTTCGAGAACAAGATGCTCAAAGCCTACATCCGCGACTGGCCCGAGGAAGAAAAAGGCGGCTAGGCAGGGTACATCCCCCTGAGTCGCTTCGCGCCTTCCCCCTTCTCTCGAATGGCTACGCAATCCGGGAAGGGGGACGCAGCCAGTGCACGCAAGTGAAACGCCGTATACGCAGCTGGGCGGCCCTTGCACGGCTGCCCTGGCATGGGCCGCGCCAGTTTTATTGCATCGCACGGTGACCAGCCCAGTAGTTGCATCGCCAAAGTGGACTGCGCCACTCTGGGATAATCCTCCCCATGAGCGGCAACACCATCGGTACCCTATTCGCTGTCACCAATTTTGGTGAATCCCACGGCCCGGCCATTGGCTGCGTGATCGACGGCTGCCCGCCCGGCATGCCCCTGACCGAGGCGGACATCCAGGGCGACCTGGACCGCCGCCGCCCCGGCACCAGCCGGCATGTGACCCAGCGCAACGAGCCCGACGCGGTCGAGATCCTCTCGGGCGTGTACGAGGGCAAGACCACGGGCACCCCCATCGCCCTCTTGATCCGCAACACCGACCAGCGCAGCAAGGACTACAGCAACATCGCCCAGAGCTTCCGCCCGGGCCATGCCGACTACACCTACTGGCACAAGTACGGCATCCGCGACCCGCGCGGCGGCGGCCGCTCGTCGGCCCGGCTGACGGCACCCACCGTGGCCGCCGGCGCCGTGGCCAAGAAGTGGCTGGCCCAGCAATACGGCACACAGTTCCGCGCCTGCATGACGCAGCTCGGCGAGCTGCCCATTGCCTTCGAGAGCTGGGACCATGTGCGCGAGAACCCCTTCTTCGCCCCCGTGGCCGACGTGCAGCAGTACGAGGACTACATGGACGCGCTGCGCAAGGCCGGTGACTCCTGCGGCGCGCGCATCCGCATCTCGGCCAGCGGCGTGCCCGTGGGCCTGGGCGAGCCGCTGTACGACAAGCTCGACGCCGACATCGCCCACGCGATGATGGGCCTGAACGCCGTCAAGGGTGTGGAGATCGGCGCCGGCTTCGAGAGCGTGGCCCACCGCGGCACCATGCACGGCGATTCGATGACGCCCCAGGGTTTTCGCACCAACCATGCGGGCGGCGTGCTCGGCGGCATCAGCACCGGGCAGGACCTGGAAGTCTCGATCGCGATCAAGCCGACCAGCTCCATCATCAGCCCACGCGAATCCATCGACATCCATGGCCAGCCCACCGAGGTGATCACCAAGGGCCGCCACGACCCGTGCGTGGGCATCCGCGCCGCGCCGATTGCCGAGGCGCTGCTGGCGCTGGTGGTGATGGAGCACGCGCTGCGCAACCGCGCCCAGTGCGCGGACGTGGTGCGCGAGGTGGCGCCCATCCAGGCGTCCTTCCTGTGAGCGCCGCCCAAGGAGGCGCCGGGCGCCGCTGGGCGCTGGCAGGTGTCGCTTTGGCCACCGCTCTGCTGGCGGGTTGCGCGTCCACGGCCTCGGCACCTCCCGCGCACATCGACATCGGCCTCATCGCCTTCAACGACCTGCACGGCAACCTGGAACCGCCACGCATGGCCTTGCACGTGGCCGCGCCCGACGGCAGCGGCCCGGCACGCGTGCCGGCGGGCGGCGCAGCCTACATGGCCAGTGCCATCGCGCACCTGAAGACCCTCCACAAACACCATGCGGTGGTGGCGGCCGGCGACATGGTGGGCGCATCGCCCCTGGTGTCGGCCTTGTTCCTCGACGAGCCGACCATCGAGGCCGTCAACCGCATGGGCATCGACTTCAACGCCGTGGGCAACCACGAGTTCGACAAGGGCTGGCGCGAGCTGCTGCGCCTGAAGAACGGCGGCTGCGAGAAGCACACCGTGCGCGAGCCCTGCCAGCTCAACCCGGGATTCCCCGGCACCAATTTCGGCCTGCTGGCGGCCAACACCTCGCACGAGGATGGCCGCCCGCTGCTGCCGCCCACGGGCATCAAGCGTTTCACCGAAGGCGGCGTGACGGTCAGCGTGGGCTTCATCGGCCTGACCCTGCGCGGCACGCCCGCCATGGTGGCGCCTGCCGGCGTGGCCGGCCTGCGCTTTGCCGACGAGGCCGATACCGTCAACGCCCTGATCCCCGGCCTGCGCGCCCAGGGCGCCGATGTGATCGTGGTCATGGTGCACGAGGGCGGCGAGACCGAGGCCGCCCTGGGCGAGACCAGCTGCAAGGGCCTGAGCGGCGACATCGTACCCATCCTGGAGCGGCTTGACCCTGCCGTGGACGTGGTGGTCTCGGGCCACACGCACCGCTCCTACCTGTGCGACTACGGCACCGTGAACCCTGCCCACCCGCTGCTGCTGACCAGCGCGGGCCAGTACGGCACGCATGTCACCGACATCAGCCTGCGCGTGGACACCGCCACCCGCCGCGTGGTGCGCAAGGGCGCGCGCCAAGTCATCGTGCAGGGCGAGGGCTTCACCAGCGGCCCCACCACCTTTGCCGTGGACAAACGCTTCCCCGTGTTCGCACGCGACGAGGGCGTGCATGCCATCGTGGAGCGCTACCGTGCCGCCGCCGAGCCCCAGGCCCAGCGCCCTGCCGGCCGCCTCACGGGCCCGGTGTCACGCGAGCCGGCACCATCGCTCGAAACCTCCATGGGCAACCTGATCGCCGATGCGCAATTGCTCGCCGCCCAGGGCCCTGGCCTTGCTGCCCAGATCTCCTTCATGAACCCCGGTGGCGTGCGCGGCGTGCTGGTGCCCGGTGCCGATGGACAGGTGCGTTATGGCCAGATGTTCACGGCCCAGCCGTTTGGCAACAGCCTGATGGTGCAGTCCTTCACGGGCGCGCAGGTGAAGGCCATTCTGGAGCAGCAGTTCGCCAGCGGCACCAACACGGCCCAGAGTCCACGCGTGCTGTCGGTCTCCAAGGGGTTCACTTACCGCTATGACCTGCGCTTGCCTGCGGGTCAGCGGGTGAGTGGTGTGCTGCTCAACGGGCAGCCGCTGCGTGCCGATGCGGTGTACCGGGTGGTGGTGAGCAGCTTCCTGGCGACGGGTGGGGACAATTTCACGGTGTTCACCCAGGGGGTGGATGGGCTGGGGGCGGGGCAGGATCTGGATGCTCTCGAGGGGTATTTTGCGGCCGCTGGCGGGGCTGTGGTGCCGCCGGCTACGGATCGGATTGTTCGGGTGGATTCGCCCTGATTTTTCTTGTTGCCGGCTTGGGCTTTTTCTAGCAGCGTGCTTTTGTTGAGTGCGGGAGCCGGGATATGCGCCCGGCGGCGCAGTAACTTTCTCTTGGGCCGCCAAGAGAAAGTCACCAAAGAGAAGGCGGCCCCCAGTCTGCGTCCCCCGTACGCCCTGTCGGGCGAACGGGGGCAGCCTGCGATGCTCGGAACTGGGGTGGGCGTCGATGAACTCGCTGCGTTCTTCGAACTCCGCTCAAACAGCATCGACGAGCCAGAAGACGAAGTGCATGTGTCCTTCGGCACATGCACCCACCCCAGCTCCTGCGCTTCTCGGCGCAGCCAGAAGGGGTGGGGAGCGGGGACAAAGACGGCTGCTGCTTTCGCAGCCACGCCGGGTGTCGGTTATGCGCTGCGCGCTGCCGACGCCGAAGCGCAGCGAGGCGCAATGGGGCCGAGCGAAGCAATGGCCCGTGTGGGGCCCGTTCCCACCCCCTTCTGACCGTGCCGAGAAGCGCAGGGCCTGGGGTGAGCGCGTGCCGAAGGACACGCGCATCGTTGTCTGACTCACCGTGGATGTTTGAGCGAAGTTCGCCCGCAGGGGGAACGCAGCGAGTTCCACGGTGCACCCCAGGACCGAGCATCGCAGGCTGCCCCCTCGCCACAGGCGAGGGGGACACGGGCAGCGGGGCCGCCTTCTCTTTGGTGACTTTCTCTTGGCGGCCCAAGAGAAAGTTACTGCGCCGCCGGGCGCACATCCCGGCTCCCGCCCTTGATCAAGGCATGCTGCCAACGACAAGAAACAAGGCTACAAAACCCGCCCCGCAGCCGCCGCAGTCAACTCCCACAACGCCTCCGCCACAGGCGCCATCTCCGCCCTCTGCCGATACAAGCGAATCTCCACCGGCACATTCCACTCTTCGCCTCCGGCCACCACCAGCGCCCCCGACCGCAACTCATCGGCAATCAGGCTCTGCGGCAACCAGGCCACACCCCGCCCCTCCTGGGCCATGGTCTTGAGCAGCACCGCATGGTGCGCCGTGAACACCACGGCCACGCCGCCCGGAAGGGCCGGGGTGGCGTCAGGGGTGTCGGAGAACACACCGCGCATGCGCGAGCGCATGATGCGGCCCAGGCCCGAGGCCTCGCTGTAGGCCAGCACGGGCACGGCATCCGCCTGGCCCATGGCGTGCAGGGGCTGGGGGCCGTCGGGTGCAGGGGCACTCACGGGCAGCAGCACATCGTCCGAGATCTGGTGCATCGGGTACTGCGCCTCGTCCAGGCGGCCGGGGACCTCGGCGTGGCCGTGGCACAGCACAAACTGCACGCGGCGCTGCAGCATCAGGTCCTCGCAGGCGTGCGAGCTGTCGGACATGGTCTGGATCGGTCCCAGGCGCAGCCGTGCCTCCACGCCCGCCAGCCAGCGCGGAAAAAAGGTCAGTGACAGCACATGTGTGGCCGCAAAGCGCAGGCTGGCGGCCGCAATGTCGTGCGCGGCGCGGGCCTTGATGCGCGCGGCCTCCAGGTTGGCCAGCACGGCCTCGAGCAGCGGCAGAAAGCGCCGCCCCGCGGGCGTGAGCGCAGCCGGGTGGGCGCTGCGGTCGAACAGTTCCACGCCCACCCAATCTTCCAGCGCGCGGATGTGGCGGCTGAAGGCCGGCTGGGCGATGGCGCGGGCCTCGGCCGCGCGCGAGAAGTTGCCGGTTTCGGCCAGGGCCAGAAAGTCTTCCAGCCATTCCAGGTCGAGGGGGCGGTTGCCAGGTCCCATGGTCGTGTGCGCTCGCTAGGTCGGTGGATCGGTGGGTGGGTTGCGGGTGTCGGGCTGCTGATCGCCGGTGCAGATAGTTGTATGCGATTCGGGTATTGGACGGTCGGCGCCCGCCCGGGAATGATCCCTCCCGTACCCCTTCACACGCAACCCCAAGCATTCCTACCGGAGACAAGACAGCATGCCTTCCATCGCGAATTATCGCGGGATCATCCCCGCCATTTCCTGCCCCTTCACGCCCGAGCACCGCATCGATGAGCCCGCGCTGCGCAAGCTCGCCGCCTGGCTGGCGGGGCACGACGGCGTGGTGGCCATCATGACCAATGGCCACACGGGCGAAGTCTTCTCGCTCACCCCGGCCGAGCGCGCCGAGGTCACGCGCATCGTGGCCAATGAGCTCAAGGGCCGCATGCCGGTGATCTCCTCCATCGTCTGCGAGGGCCTGGCCGAGGCGGCCGAGCACGCCCGCGCGGCCCAGGCTGCCGGTGCCGTGGCGCTGGACGTGATGCCGCCCCACCACTGGCTGCGCTTCGGCTTCACGCCGGGCCATGCGCTGCAGTACTTCGAGGCCATCCACAAAGCGGCCCCCGGCCTGGACCTGGTCTGCCACGTCTACCCGGCCTGGACGCGCGCCTCCTACTCGTCGCAGTTGCTGGCCGACCTGGCGCGGCTGCCCTACCTGCATGCCTTCAAAGTGGGCCAGCGCGACATGAACAAGTATGCGCGCGACATCCAGGCGATCCGCGAGGCCGACCCGTCCAAGGCCATCCTGACCTGCCACGACGAGTACCTGCTGGCCTCGATGGTGCAGGGCGTCGATGGGGCCCTGGTCGGCTTCGCCACCTTCATCCCCCAGCTGATCATCGACCTGTGGGACGCCGTGAAGGCCGGCGACCTGAAGAAGGCCATGGCCGTGCAGGCCGTGATCACCCCGCTCAAGGACGCCGTCTACGGCGGCGGCGAGCCCACAGGCGAGGCCCATGCGCGCATGAAGGGCGGCATGTACCTGGCCGGCGTGATCGACGACGCCACCGTGCGCCCGCCCACCGAGGCGCCCAACGCCAAGGAGATGGAGGCCCTGCGCGCTGCCGTAGCGCAGGCCGGGCTTCTCAAGCGCTGATTCCCTGGAGCGGGGCGTGCAGCTCCGCTCCTTGCACCGCGACGACGACCTTCCAAAAAGACCAAGACAGGAGACAAGCACCATGCAACGCATGCATTTCGTCCGCGCCACCCTGGCCGCCATCGGGCTGGTGGCCGTGGCGGGCAGCGCCCTCGCGCAGGGCTATCCCAACAAGCCGATCCGGATCGTGATTCCCTTTCCGCCCGGCGGCACGCTGGACACCGTGGGCCGGCTGCTTGCGCAGAAGCTGGGCGAGCAAATGGGCCAGAGCTTTGTGGTGGAGAACAAGCCCGGCGGCAACGGTGTGATCGGCGGCGACGTGGTGGCCAAGGCGCCGGCCGATGGCTACACGCTGCTGTTCAACGCATCCACCTTCACCACGGCGCCCATGACCATGAAGTCCGTGCCCTACACCGTGCAGAAGGACTTCGCGCCCATTGCACTGGTGGCCAAGGCACCGCTGTCCGTGGCCATCAACAAGAACCTGCCGATCACCGACATCAAGTCGCTCATTGCCTACGGCAAGGCCCACCCCGGCAAGATGACCTTTGCGGTCGGCTCCATCGGCTCGGCAGGCCATCTGTCGACCGAGCTGCTCAAGCGCGCCGGCCAGATCGACTACCTGGTCGTTCCCTACAAGGGCACGGCCCCGGCTTTCCAGGACCTGATCGGCGGGCAGATCGACGGCTTCATCGACCCCATCCTCGGCTCGCTGCAATACCACAAGAGCGGCATGCTGCGCGTGGTGGCCGTGACCTCGGCCCAGCGTGCCACCAGCCTGCCCGACGTGCCCACCGTGGCCGAGACCATCCCGGGCTACGAGTTCTACAGCTGGTACGGTCTGTGGGGCCCGGCGAAGCTGCCGGCCGAGATCACCCAGCGCCTGAACACCGAGGTCAACAAGGCCCTGGCCGGCGAGATGAAGGACAAGTTGCGCGAGCAGGGGCTGCTGCTCACGCCCGGCAGCGTGGAGGACTTCGCCAAATTCCAGCGCAGCGACATGGAGCGCTCGCAGAAGATCGTGACCGAGGGGAATATCCGTGTGGAATGACCTCTTCCATCTGAATGCGCCCACCGGCGAGCGCGGGGTGCAGGCATGACCACCAGCGCCAGGCATGCCGTGGTCACCGGCAGCAGCAGTGGCATCGGCCGTGCCATCGCGCAGGCGCTGCTCGATGCGGGCTGGCACGTGAGCGGGCTGGACGTGGCACAGGCCGGCGTTGTGCACCCGGGGTTCACGGCGGTGCCCGTGGACCTGTCGCAGGGCGCTGACATCGAACGCGCCGCGCAGGCCCTGCCGGCCGTGGATGCCCTGGTGCATGCGGCCGGCGTGCTGCGCGTGGGGCCGCTGGGCCAGCTTGACCATGCGGGTGGCGAGCTGATGTGGCGCCTGCACGTGGACGCCGCCACCCGGCTGGCCGATGCCATCGTGCCCGGCATGGCGGCGCGCGGGCAGGGGCGGGTGGTCTTCATCGGCAGCCGTGTGGCCCAGGGCATGCCCGGGCGCGGGCAGTACGCGGCCACCAAGGCGGCACTGGTGGCGCTGGCGCGCAGCTGGGCGGCCGAAGTGGCGGCCCAGGGCGTCACGGTGAATGTCATCTCGCCCGCTGCCACGGCCACCGGCATGCTGCAGGACCCTGCGCGCGCCGGCAGCGCGCCACGCCTGCCGCCCATCGGCCGCCTGATCGAACCCGCCGAGATCGCCGCCCTCGTGGGCTACCTGCTGTCGCCGCAGGCGGCCGCTATCACCGGGCAGGACATTGCCATCTGCGGGGGCTCCTCGCTGCCGCGCTGACGGCGTCCTTCTCTCCCTTTTCTGTTTCCCATCCACCAACGACCACCATGAAAATCGTCGACATCGCCGAATCCACCCGTCCCATCAAGTCGGACATCCGCAACGCCTACATCGACTTCTCCAAGATGACCCTGAGCCTGGTGGCCGTGCTCACCGATGTCATCCGCGATGGCAAGCCCGTGATCGGCTACGGCTTCAACTCCAACGGCCGCTACGGCCAGGGCGGGCTGATCCGCGACCGCTTCCGCCCGCGTATCCTGGAGGCCGACCCCGCCAGCCTGCTCGACGCCACGGGCGAGAACATCGACGCCCACAAGGTCTGGGCGCAGATGATGATCAACGAGAAGCCCGGCGGCCATGGCGAGCGCTCGGTGGCCGTGGGCACCATCGACATGGCCGTGTGGGACGCTGTGGCCAAGATCGCCGGCAAGCCCCTGTACCAGTTGCTGGCCGAGCGCTACGGCACGGGCACGCCCAACCCGCGCGTCTTCGTCTACGCCGCCGGCGGCTACTACTACCCCGGCAAGGGCCTGGACGGCCTGCGCAAGGAGATGGAGAGCTACCTGGCGCGCGGCTACTCGGTGGTCAAGATGAAGATCGGCGGCGCCTCGCTGGCCGACGACTGCGAGCGCATCGAGTCGGTGCTCAAGATTCTCGGCCCGGGCCAGCAGTTGGCGGTGGACGCCAATGGCCGCTTCGACCTGCCCACGGCGATTGCCTATGGCAAGGCGCTCTCGCAGTACCCGCTGTTCTGGTACGAGGAGGCCGGTGATCCGCTGGACTACGAGCTGCAGGCCAAGCTGGGCGAGGTCTACGCCGGCCCCATGGCCACGGGCGAGAACCTGTTCTCGATGCAGGACGCGCGCAACCTGATCCGCCACGGCGGCATGCGGCCCGACCGCGACTGGCTGCAATTCGACTGCGCGCTGAGCTATGGCCTGGTGGAATACCTGCGCACGCTGGCCATGCTCAAGGAACACGGCTGGTCCGCGAGCCGCTGCATTCCCCACGGTGGGCACCAGATGTCGCTGGCGATTGCCGCGGGCCTGGGCCTGGGTGGCAACGAGAGCTACCCCGACCTGTTCCAGCCCTACGGCGGCTTCCCGGATGGGGTGAAGGTGGACAACGGCTATGTCACGCTGCCGCCGCTGCCGGGCATCGGCTTCGAGGGCAAGTCGGACCTGATTTCGGAAATGCGCGCCCTGGCGTCGTAAGGCGGCGTCTCAGCGCAAGCGGAACACGGCCACGGCCTCTACCAACTGGTGGGCCTGGCCACTCAGGCTGCCTGCGGCGGCAGCGCTCTGCTCCACCAGCGCCGCGTTCTGCTGCGTGGCGTCGTCCATGCGCACGATGGCCTGGGTCACGCGCTGCATGTCGCGGGTCTGCTCGGCGCTGGCCTGGCTGATCTCTTCGACCAGCGCGCTCACACCACGAATGGAGGCGACCACCTCGTCCATGGTGCTGCCGGCATTGCGCGCCAGGTCGGAGCCGGCCTCGACGCGCTCCACGCTCGCCTGGATCAGGGCCTTGATTTCGCGCGCCGCACTGGCGCTGCGCGTGGCGAGGTTGCGCACCTCGCTGGCCACCACGGCGAAGCCCCGGCCCTGCTCGCCGGCGCGCGCCGCTTCCACGGCCGCATTGAGCGCCAGGATGTTGGTCTGGAAGGCGATGCCATCGATGACGCCGATGATGTCGGCGATCTTGCGCGAGCTGTCCTGGATGCCCTGCACCACTTCCACCATCTGCCCCACGACCTGGCCGCCGCGCTCGGCCACCGAGGCGCCGCTCTTGGCCAGCTCGTTGGCGCGCTGGGCGCTTGATGCGTTGTGCTGCACCGTCTCCTGCAGCTGTTGCATGGAAGACGAGGTTTCGTCCAGCGACGAGGCCTGGTCCTCGGTGCGCATGCTCAGGTCGGTATTGCCCTGGGCAATCTCGGCACTGGCGCTGGCCACCCCCTCGGCATTGGTGCGCACACCCGAGACCACGCGCTCCAGGTTCTCCTGCATGGCGGCCAGGGCCTGCAGCAGGCGCGCGGGTTCGTCGTTGCCGTCGATGGTGATGGCCGTGGTCAGGTCGCCTGCGGCCACCTTGTTGGCCAGCGACACGGCCACGCGCAGCGGGCGCACCACCGAGCGGGTGATCACCCAGCCCGCAAAGGCGCCCAGGGCCGTGACCAGGGCCAGTGCCACCAGGCTGCTGACCAGCGCACGGCGCGCATCCTGCGCGGCCTGCTGGGCAATGGCGGCACTGCTGTCGGCCACCTGGCGGCTCAGTTCCCCGAGCAGCTTGGCGGGGCCCTGGTCGATGTCGGCCACGTCGGCGTCGCCGGCCGAGGCCACGAAACCCAGCGACTGGAAGGCCTCGAAGCCCTTGCGGTAGCCCTGGGCCATCTGGGTATGGGCATCCACGAACTTCTGCAGCGCGGCGCGTTCGCTGGCGTCCACCAGTTGGGGCGCCAAGGCCTTGGCGGCCTCGGCCACGCGCTTTTCGCTGGCCTGGAAGGCGTTCCAGTGCAGCTCGCGCTTGCGCGAATCCTCGCCGCGCAGCAGCGTGTTCTTCCACTCCATCACCTGGGTCTTGAACTCGCTTTCCATGCGCGAAACGGCGCGCTCCTGCGCCACACGCTGCAGCACGGTGGCATCGTAGGTGCCCAGGGTGCCGTACAGCGCGGCAATGCCGAAGAGCGCGGCGCCGAGCATCAGCGCGAGCACCAGGCCCAGTGCGCCCGCCATGCGGGTGCCGATGGAATAGCGGGACATGTTCATCGGAAAATCCTCGGGCCTAGGCTTTCAGCTTGAGCAGGTAGACCATCACGCGGGCCGTGGTCAGGTCCAGCTCCATGAATTCGGTCAGGTCCTTGCCCGTGAGCCAGGAGGCCTCCCACTTGTTGGTCTTGAGGGTGCGCACCCAGGATTCATGCGCGGTCGCGGCTTCCACGGCCGCCACCATCTCGGCCAGGCGGGCAGCAGAGACACCCTTGCCGGTGAACACGCCACGCCAGTTGGCCATGACGGCGTCGATCCCCTGTTCACGGAAGGCGGGCAGGCCGAACACGCTGCGCCGGGCCGACACGCCAATGGCGCGCAGCTTGCCGGCCGCAATCGCTTCGCTGAATTCGCTGTAGCCCGACAGGCCCAGGGCGGCCTTGCCGGTGACCAGGGCGTCCACCACCTCGTTGCCGCCGGCAAAGGGGCGGTAGACCAGGGTTTCGGGGTTGGCCTTGGCGGCACGCGCCAGCACGCCCGCATAGATATGGTCCACTCCGCCAGCGGAGCCACCGGCCACGGGCAGGGCGGGCAGGTCGGCCTTCATCGCGGCCACCAGGTCCTTGGCGCTGCGGATGGAAGACGATGCCGGCACGGCGGCCACCAGGTAGTCGCTGGTCAGGCGCGCGATGGGCTGGATGTGCGTGAGGTCCACAGCCGGTTTTTGCAGCGCCACGGCGCCCACCATCACCATGCCGCCCATGAGCAGCGTGTTGGGGTCGCCCGCGTACTTCTCGGCATAGCGTGCGAGGCCGATGGTGCCGCCCTTGCCGCCCACGTTCTCATATTCCACCTGGTCCACCGCGCCGGCACCCACCAGGGCCGCGCCCAGGGCGCGCCCGGTCTGGTCCCAGCCGCCGCCCGCATTGGCGGGGATCACGATGCGCAGCGTGCCGGCCAGCTTGGCCACCTTGGCCGGTGGGCGGGCCTGCGCCAGCGCGGTGCTGCCCAGCGGGGTGGCCAGGGCGGCGAACGCGGCTGCGCGGGCCAGTACCATGCGGCGTTGCGTGTTCTCGGGAGTGGAGGCGGTCATGGGATTCCCTTGGTAAGCGGATGTATCCAGTCGCCATGGTGGGCGCTGAAACTGTCATTTGGCTGTCCAGAGTATCAGGGTATACGCCGAAGCGGGTGACAGCTGTGGCCGCCACGCCACCATGAAAAACGCCCTGCGCCGCGGGTGCGGGGCAGGGCGTCAGGGCCAGGGAAAGTCCCGCCTGCGGGACGTTCGCCAGAGCCGCTTACAGCGAGTCGATGAAGCTGCGCAGCTTGTCCGAGCGGCTGGGATGCTTGAGCTTGCGCAGCGCCTTGGCTTCGATCTGGCGGATGCGCTCGCGCGTCACGTCGAACTGCTTGCCCACCTCTTCCAGCGTGTGGTCGGTGGACATCTCGATGCCGAAGCGCATGCGCAGCACCTTGGCTTCGCGCGGCGTGAGGCCGTCCAGGATGTCCTTGACCACATCGCGCAGGCCGGCCTGCATGGCGGCGTCGATCGGGGCGGTGTTGGCACCGTCCTCGATGAAATCGCCCAGGTGGCTGTCGTCGTCGTCGCCGATGGGGGTTTCCATCGAGATCGGCTCCTTGGCGATCTTCATGATCTTGCGGATCTTCTCTTCCGGGATCTCCATCTTCGCGGCCAGGATGGACGCATCGGGCTCGAAGCCGAACTCCTGCAGGTGCTGGCGGCTGATGCGGTTCATCTTGTTGATGGTTTCGATCATGTGCACCGGGATGCGGATGGTGCGCGCCTGGTCAGCGATCGAGCGCGTGATGGCCTGGCGGATCCACCACGTGGCGTAGGTCGAGAACTTGTAGCCGCGGCGGTATTCGAACTTGTCCACGGCCTTCATCAGGCCGATGTTGCCTTCCTGGATCAGGTCCAGGAACTGCAGGCCGCGGTTCGTGTACTTCTTGGCGATGGAGATCACGAGGCGCAGGTTGGCCTCGATCATTTCCTTCTTGGCGTCGCGCGAGGTGGCTTCGCCCTCGTTCATGCGCTTGTTGATGTCCTTGAGCTCGGTCAGCGGCACCACCACGCGGGCCTGCAGGTCCATCAGCTTTTGCTGCAGTTCCTGCACGGGCGGGATGTTGCGCGCCATCACCGTGCTCCAGGGCTTGCCGGCGGCGGCCTGCTTTTCCACCCACTGCAGGTTCAGCAGGTTGGGTGGGAAGTCCTTGATGAAGGTTTCCTGCGGCATGCCGCACTTGTCCACGATGATGCGGCGCAGCTCGCGTTCCT
>JAESFW010000137.1_pt1 | contig 96204 bp, 91 predicted proteins | sample 9269481 | NCBI WGS metagenome assembly JAESFW01 (sample SAMN14515350, study PRJNA621654) | algae metagenome | isolation source: Lyngbya sp. HA4199-MV5 and co-occurring heterotrophs from soil with... | place: USA: Ahupuaa O Kahana State Park, Hawaii | collected 2009-07-21 | reverse complement strand
CTCAATCCGTTGCAGATCGCGTTCGCTCATCGCAATCAATCCCATCCGCAATCTCCCAGGTCACCAAACCCGGGGAGAGTGACATTCCAACTTTGCAGGATCAGGACACTTTAACTTTGCGGCTACAAAAGAAGATCACATAAGATAGATTATGGAACTAACGCATATGCCAGAAAGCATGGATTGTGTGGCAAACCTTGCCTTGGCGTGCTTGACCCGGCCTTTCCAGCCTGCTTAGCGTTCCCGCATCGAAGCACCACTTTCAAGGCCAGATGTGATGAGCGAATTGCGCGTTCTTTCAGATGCTTTTATTCCGGAACTGCCAAACCGCTACAATGGCAAGGTTCGCGAAAACTATGACCTGCCAGATGGCAACCGGATCATTATCGCCACGGATCGGCTCAGCGCCTTCGACGTCATTCTGACGTCGATCCCGAACAAGGGTCACGTTCTGACCCAGACCGCGCGCTACTGGTTCGAGGAAACCGCCGACATTTGCCCGAACCATGTCGTCAGCTATCCGGACCCCAATGTCGTCATCGGCAAGCGGCTCGAGATCCTGCCGGTCGAGGTTGTCGTACGCGGCTATCTCGCTGGCACCACGAGCACCTCGATCCTCACCAAATATCGCAACGGCGAGCGCGAGATGTACGGCATCACCTTGCCGGACGGTATGCGCGACAACGAAAAGCTGCCGCAGCCGATCATCACGCCCACCAGCAAGGCTTTCGATGGCGGTCATGACGAGCCGCTTTCGGCCGAGGAGATTCTTGCTGAAGGGCTGCTGACGCAAGAGCAGCTCGACACGGTCTGGCAATATGCGCTCGCGCTCTTTGCCCGCGGCCAGCAGCGTGCCGCCGAACGCGGCCTGATCCTCGTCGATACCAAGTATGAATTCGGCACCGACGAGAACGGCACGATCATTCTTGCCGACGAGATCCACACGCCCGACAGCAGCCGCTATTGGATCGCCGACAGCTATGACGAAAGCTTTGCGCGCGGCGAACGGCCGAAGAGCTTCGACAAGGATTTCGTGCGCGCCTGGGTCACCGCGCGTTGCGATCCTTACAAGGATCCGATCCCGGAAATCCCGGCGGAACTCATCGCGCAGACCTCGGCCGTCTACATCGAGGCCTTCGAGACAATCACCGGCCAGCGCTTTGTTCCCGATCTGTCCGGCGCGACCGTGCTTGATCGCATACGCTCCAATCTGAAGCCGTATTTTTCCAAATAAATCAGTATATTAGATAAGTTTATTGATCTAATCTTCAGGCGTCGTTCGCCGGAATGTTGACGTCGAATTCGAGCCGCATCAGGTCGTATGCCGGCTCGATATGATCAGGTGTCTCGCCCTGCACGGTGTCGTAGTCGAGCGGCACGTGCATGTGCGTCAGCACGGCCCGCTTGGGCTGAAAGCGCTCGATCCAGCCGAGCGACTGCACCAGCGACAGATGGCTCGGGTGAAACTTGTACTGCAGCGTGTCGATCACCAGGAGATCGAGCCCGCCGAGCTTGGCAATCGTCTCGGCAGGAAAGTCGCTGACGTCGCTGCAATAGGCAAAATCGCCGATACGGAAGCCAAGCGAATGGATGTTGCCGTGAAACTGCATCAGCGGCCGGAACGCGATCGGTCCACCGGCGCCTGATATCACCACGGGCGACAGATCGTCGGGAATGTCGCGCGGCTCGACGATCGGCGGATAACCGCTGCCGGGTGGTGACTCCAGACAGTAGCGGAAGCCTTCGCGAATACGCTCCATCGTATAGGCATCGGCCCAGATAGGTATCCGCCTGCGGTTTTCGATGACGAAGCCCCTGAGGTCGTCGATCCCGTGGAGGTGATCCGCATGGGCATGGGTATAGATGACCGCATCGATGTGGCGGACGTTCGCGGCGACCATCTGCGCGCGGAAATCGGGGCCGGTATCGATGACAACGGTTGTCTTGCCGCCATCGGGCGCCGTCTGCTCGACCAGCAACGCCGCGCGCATGCGGCGATTCCTGGGATTTTCGGGATTGCAGGCGCCCCAGTCACCAGTGATGCGCGGCACGCCGGGAGACGAGCCGCAGCCAAGAATGGTGAAGGTGCGCCGGAACGCCACGTCAGAGCCTCGGCATCTTCGAGAAGACGCGGAACGCATTGTCCGTGGTGATCGTCGCGATCTCCTCGGCGCTGACACCGATCGTCTCGGCAAGCACCGCGGCCGTGTGTGCGACATAGGCCGGCTCGTTGCGCTTGCCGCGGAACGGCTTTGGCGCCAGATAGGGCGCGTCGGTTTCAACGATCATCCGGTCGTGCGGCACCGTCTTGGCGATCTCGCGCAGCTCCTCGGATTTCGGGAAGGTCAGGATACCCGAGAACGAAACGTAGCCGCCGAGCTCGACGCCAATGCGGGCGAGTTCAGGGCCGGACGAGAAACAATGCAGAAGGAAAGGGAAGGCCCCCTTCCCGGTTTCCTCGGTCAGGATCGCCGCCATGTCCTCGTCCGCCGAGCGGCTGTGGATGACGAGCGGCAGCCCGGTTTCGCGTGCGGCGGCAATATGGCGGCGCAGACCCACGGCCTGCGCGTCGCGCGGCGCGTTGTCATAGAAGTAATCGAGACCCGCCTCGCCGATCGCGACCACCTTCGGATGCGCCGAAAGCCGGACGAGATCCTCGGTCGTGATATCAAGCTCCTCGTCCGCATTGTGCGGATGGGTCCCGACGGAACAGAAGACGTTGGGATAAGCCTCGGCGATCGCAAGGATCGTCTCGAACCGCTTCACGCGGGTCGAGATCGTGATCATCTGGGTAACGCCGGCATCGTGTGCGCGCGCGACAATCGCGTCGCGCTCCGCTTCGAAATCCGGAAAATCCAGATGGCAATGGGTATCGATCAGCATGCTCAACGCCTTACTGTGCTTCCGGCGCAACGTAACGCGGGAAGACCGGTTTCGGCGCTTCGAGCGGTGTGCCCGAAACGAGGCGTCCCGCCTCGCCGAGCGCTGCAAAGTCGCGCTTGTCGGCCGGCGCTGCCACCAGATCGAGCAGCTTCGCCGACGATTCCGGCATGAACGGCTGCAGCAGGATGGCGATCTGGCGCACGACTTCGGCCGTCACGTAAAGCACGGTGCCCATGCGTGCCGGATCGGTCTTCTTCAGCGCCCAGGGTTCCTGGCCGGCAAAGTAGCGGTCCGTCTCGGAGACGACGGCGATGATCGCCGCCAGCGCCCGATGGATCATCTGCTTGCCCATCTCGTCGCGGGTGATTTCAAGCAGCGAGTCGGCTGCCGCGAGCATCGCCTTGTCCTCGTCGGTCAGAGCGCCGCAGACGGGGATCTGGCCCTCGCAATTCTTGACGATCATCGACAGCGAGCGGCTCGCCAGGTTGCCGATGCCGTTGGCAAGGTCGGAGTTGATGCGGGTCGCGATCCCCTCCTCGCTGTAGCTTCCGTCCTGGCCGAAGGAGACCTCGCGCAGGAAGAAATAGCGGATCTGGTCGAGGCCGAAATGCTCGACGAGATTGAACGGATCGACGACGTTGCCGAGCGACTTCGACATCTTCTCGCCCTTGTTAAGCAAGAAGCCATGGGCGAAGACGCGCTTGGGTAGCGGCAGGCCCGCCGACATCAGGAAGGCCGGCCAGTAGACCGCGTGGAAGCGGATGATGTCCTTGCCGATGACGTGAATGTTGGCCGGCCAGAACTTGGCGCGCGGTCCCTTGGGATCATCAAGATAGCCGGTTGCCGTGATGTAATTGGTCAGCGCGTCGACCCAGACATACATGACATGCGCCGGATCGTTCGGCACCTTGATGCCCCAGTCGAAGGTGGTGCGCGAAACCGAGAGATCCTTGAGGCCCGATTTCACGAAGGAAATCACTTCGTTGCGGCGCTCGGCCGGACCGATGAAGTCAGGGTTTTCCTCGTAGTGCTTCAGGAGCTTGTCCTGGTATTCGGACAGCTTGAAGAAGTAGCTCTGCTCCTCGACCCACTCGACCGGCGTTCCCTGCGGTCCGTAGCGCACGCCGTCGGCGCGCAGCTCGGTCTCGTTCTCCTGGTAGTAGGCTTCGTCGCGGACCGAGTACCAGCCGGCATAGGAATCCTTATAGAGATCACCCGCCTCGCCCATGCGGATCCAGATGTCCTGCGACGCCTGATGGTGGCGCTCCTCGGTGGTGCGGATGAAGTCGTCGTTGGACGCGTTCAGAACCACCGCCATCTTCTGGAATTCCGCCGAATTGCGGTCCGCCAGTTCCTGCGGCGTCACGCCTTCCTTGCGTGCCGTCTGCTGCATCTTCTGGCCGTGTTCGTCGGTACCGGTCAGGAAGAACACCTCACGCCCGTCCAGACGCTGGTAGCGCGCCATGGCATCCGTCGCGATCAGTTCGTAGGCGTGGCCGATATGCGGCTTGCCGTTGGGGTAGGAAATCGCGGTGGTGATGTAGAAGGGGGACGTGTCTCTCATAGGCGGATTCGATCTATCTTAGATTAAGCTACGCACGCTCTTAGCGCATACGCTTGAAGGAAGAAACATGAGATCCGTGAAAAGCCGGGCTCGCCTATCGTCTCCCCGGCCAGAAAGCCTTGCGTCGTCGTCTCCGGCATCTTAGAACAAAAAGGCAACATACGAGTGGGGGAGAGCCATGCTGGGTGGACTGAGCAGCCAATTTGAAGCCGCCTCCGACGGCTATGCAACCGAGCACGGCATCGAGCGCGATCCCGACTGGTTCGTCCTCAAGATGCAGGAGGAACTGGGCGAACTCACCCAGGTCTGGAACAAGCTCAGCGGCCGCGGTCGGACGCACGGGAAGTCGGAGCTCGACCTGAAAAGCCAGATGGCCGACGAGACCGCCGACCTGCTCGGCCACGTGTTGCTGTTTGCCCACCACCACAAGCTCGACCTCGCCTCTGCAATCGAGCGCAAATGGCGTTTTCAGCCGTCGCTATAGCGTCGCCTTCATATCGTCGAGCAATGACAGGATCGTCTGCTTTCGATCGAGATTGTAGGCGTCGCTGACCGTCAACCGCTCGGCCACGGTCGCCGATAGGCGCGCGAAACGTTCGGCGCGCATGATGTCACCAGCAACAGCCGCCTCGCGGGCTTCGCGCATGATGCGGTCGCTGGCGAGCGCCGTGAAGAAATCGAAGATCGTTTCGCTGTCCCTGCCCGAGAGCGCGTCGGCCAGTTTGTGCATGTCCTTGCGCATTGCCGGACCCTGCCCTGCAAGGATCGCCTCAAACGTCGCGGCGATTTCCAGCCCGCCATAGTTGATGAGTTTCAGCGCCTCGGCAACGCTGCCGCTGGCAGCCGACAAGATCCGCTCGGCATTCTCGCCGGCAAGGTCGAACCCGAGATGCGCCAAGGCCTGACCGAGCGGCCCGGTATCGAGCGGCTTCAGCCGCAAAGGCAGGCAGCGCGAACGGATCGTCGGCAGCAGCTTTCCCGGCGCATGCGTCAGCACCAGGAAGAGCGAACGCCGCGGCGGCTCCTCAAGGATCTTGAGGATGGCGTTGGCGGCGTTGCGGTTGAGGTCGTCGGCCGGGTCGATGATGACGATGCGCCAGTTGCCGGTGCCCGACGTCTGGCTGAAGAACTTGCCGGCACGCCTGACCTCATCGACCGTGATCGCGCCCTTCGCCCTGCCCGTCTTCTCGTCAATCGGCCGGCTGAGATGCAGCAGATTGTGCGAGGCGCCGGAGGCAAGCTGTCTCCCGATCGCGGAGCCCGGATCGGGATCGGACAACGTGTCCGGTGCCTCGGTCGGTTCGGGATGCTTCAGGATGTGGTGCGCAAACCGGAAGGCGAGCGTTGCCTTGCCGATCCCTTCCGGCCCTTCGATCAGGATGGCGTGGTGCCCCTTGCCGGAGCGATAGCTCTGCGCCAGGAAGGCTTCGGCCTGCTCGTGGCCGAACAGCCGATTGTTCTCCACGGGCGCAATCGCGCCGTCCAGCACGCCGGCTCTCTCGACGCTCATGACACGACTTCCGCAGGCGATGTGCCGGTTCCGTCGCCCTGTGGCAGGAGTTCTTCGACGAGCGACAGGACGTCGGCGGCAATCGCGTCGACAGGCTGCGTCGCGTCCACGACCCGGCATCGTTCGGAATCGCGTCTGGCGATGTCGAGAAACGCCTCCCGGCGCTTCTCGTGCGTCTCCAGGTGCTCCTTTTCGAAGCGGTCCGGGTTGTCGTCACCGGCCCGGCGTTGCGCCCGCTCGAGACCGACACTGGCGGGGAGGTCGAAAATAACGGTCCGATCCGGCACCACGCCGTTGATCGCCACGCGTTCGAGGGTCTCGACGAAGCTTGGCTCGAGATTGCCGGTAATGCCCTGATACACGCGCGACGAATCCATGAAACGGTCGCAAAGCACGATCGTGCCCTTGTCGAGTGCCGGCCGGATGACCTCTTCGACATGGTCGCTTCGAGCCGCGGCAAAGAGAATCGCTTCCATTCGTACCCCGAAGGCTTCTGCCGCTCCCGAAAGCAGCACGTGGCGGACCGCTTCGGCGCCGGCGGAGCCGCCCGGCTCGCGCGTCGTCAGCACCGTGTAGCCGCGTGTGCGCAAAGATTCAGCCAGAAGGCGCAGCTGGGTCGATTTGCCGGCACCCTCCCCGCCTTCGAACGTTATGAACAGACCTTTTTTCAGCGACACCATGCTTTCCCGTATCGGCATGCGATTTGGCTCTGTTTAGCCGATTGGTCAGCAGTGCGATACCGTCCGTCGACATTTTGGACGGGGCGGTACCTCGCCGATGCCCTGGCCTTTACCTAAAGCCAGAAGAAAAGCAGCTCCTGCAGGGCGTCGACCGCCCGGCTGGTCAGCGTCCCCTGCCCGACGGCGCTCGCCGTCTTGACGGGAACCTCCCGCAACAGCTTCTCGCCGTTCCACAATTTGACGACGCCGACCTCGGTGCCCGCCGCCACGGGCGCGCGCAAGGGCCACTTATAGACAATGCGCGCTGTCAGCCGCTCGGGATTGTTGACCGGCAACAGCACATCGACAGGACCGCCTGCCACCAGCGCCACATGCGCGGCATCGCCGCCATAGACCGCCGCTTCACCGATGGCTTCAGCGTCCGCGAAAATCCGCTTCTTCTCGAAGGCGGTCATCGCCCAATCGAGAACCTTGCGGCTCTCTTCAATGCGTTCCTTGTCGGTCTGAAGGCCACCCATGGCCAGATAGACGCGGCGGTCGCCGCGCTGCAGCGATGCGGCAAGCGAGAAGCCGAAACCTTCGGCAAAGCCCGTCGCCAGGCCGTCCACGCCGATATTGGCCGAGATCAATGGGTTCTTGTTGCGCTGGAGGATCTTGTTCCACTCGAATTCCGGCTGCGAATAGAGCCGGTAGAGATCCGGATGCGCCTCGTGCAGATGCCGAATGAGCGTGACAAGCTCGCTCATTGTGATCTTGTTGCCCGGATCGGGCAGTCCGGTGGCGTTCTTGAATGTCGCAACCGACATGGCGAGTTCGCGCGCCCGCGCCGTCATGCGCTCGGCAAAGGCGCTTTCGCTGCCGGTCATGCCCTCGGCGAGGATGATGCAGGCGTCATTGGCAAGCTGAACGGCGACGCCTTGCAGCAGGTCGGCGACGCGAATGTTCGACTTCAACGCAGCGAACATGGTCGATGTGCCCGCCGGCGCGCCGCCGGTGCGCCAAGCGTGTTCGGACACGGGAAACGTGGTCTCGGCGGAAACCTCACCCTTGCCGAGCGCTTCGGCAATGACTTCCATGGTCATCAGCTTGGCAAGCGAAGCCGGCGGGATCGGCTCGTTTTCGCCACGCGAGAAAAGCACCGTGCCGGTTTCGGCATCGACGAGCAGGATCTGTTTTGCCTTGGTGTCGAAGGCGGGCGCCGGTGTTTGGGCAAGTGCGGCGCCGGCAATCAGTGTGACGCCCAGAAACACCGCCGAAAGCAACTTCATGCGCATGGGAAACTCCGGTTTCCCCTTGGGCATAGCAGCGTGGTCATTCTGGCACAACGGCGTGCCCCGTTATCGCACAGAAGCGTTTGCCTTCTGGCGTTTCGCGTAGTCGACGATCACCTGCGGCGTCAGCTGCTTGCGGTCGACCATGATCGCTTCGAAGGGCGATTCGGCGTCGCTGACCCGCACTTCGTAGTAGGCGGCCGCATAGCCCATGTTGCCGTTCGGCATGGGAATGTACTCAGGCCGTTCGCGCGGGATCGGTCCGATTTCCGGCAGCATGACGAATTCGTTGAGCGACTGAGGCTGCGCGAACTGCGGAACGGGTGCAGCAAGCGCGGTCACCGGCTCGCTGACATCGAGCGAGGCCTTGGCCGGGACAGTGATGGTGCCGAGGCTCTGATTGCGGAACGGCTCGTTCGAGGCGACCATCACGCCGGTCGCAATCTGCCCTTCGGGCATGACGCTCGGGCCACGTTGGCCCTTCTCGACGTAGGACGCCATCAGGTAAGGCATGTCGTTGCCTTCAAGCGGGGCGCGACCGACATATTGCACCCGCACATTCGCGCTGCCCTTGCGCTTGATGTCGAGCATGTCGGCCGTTTTCGAGGAAACGTCGATGATGCGGCCGTATTCGTAAGGGCCGCGGTCGTTGACGCGCACGATGACCGACGTGCCGTTTTCCATGTTGGTAACGCGTGCATAGCTCGGCAGCGGGAACGTCGGATGTGCGGCTGACAGATGCGCCTTGTCATAGACTTCGCCGTTGGCCGTCAGACGGCCGTGGAAAGCCGAACCGTACCAGGAAGCGACACCGGTCTTGTTGTAGCCGAAATCTTCCTTCGGCTGGTACCACTTGCCCTTGACCTGATAGGCCTTGCCGACCTGGAAGCGTCCGCCGCCCTTGGGGATATTGTTGCCGGTGGCAACGCGCGGGCTCGCCTTCACGCCATAGACGGATTCGGGAAAGTATTCCTTGCTCCGTGCAGTTTTCTTGGCGTTCGAAGTTGATCCGCAGGCTGCGAGTGTCACGCACAGCATCGGGACCGCCGCAAGGCGCAATCCCTTGACCAGATATGCCGCATTTTTACTGGATGTCATCTGTCCCACAACGTCGATCGAATAAGCCGTACTCGAACCTTCCGCTTACCCCCAGCGGAAATCTCGGCGTCCCGAAACGGAACAGTGTTTATTCATGACAGCAACAAGGCGAAAATGCGAACTCATCCACAGGCCGGCGGCGGATTTCGTCTTTTATGGTTTATGAATGGTTACTTGCGCGCCGCGCAGTGGCCACCTGCCCCATGCCTTCTAGAAAATCGTGTCACGACGCATGTTAATTCTTGCAAACAGCTGAGCCTTCGCGCAATAACGCCGTGCCCGGCAAGCGTTTTTGCGCAGCTTCAGGCAAGGACAGGTGGCCGAGTGGTTTAAGGCTCTGGTCTTGAAAACCAGCGTACGGGAAACCGTACCGTGGGTTCGAATCCCACCCTGTCCGCCATTGCCTCCGATCAACCGCCGAGATCCGCTTCGAGCCCTCGATCGTATACAGCTCACCCAACACGCTTGCGATGATAGGTCAGTGCCATGGCAAGGCAGATCGCAAGTTGTGCGGTTGGGACTGTCCTGGCCGGATCGAGCAGGATCGCCCTGTTGCCCTGATAGGCGAATTCGGAGAATTGTACTCGGAACGCCGCAGCCAGCGTCGTGTGGCAGTTGAACAGCACGGCACCCTCGCCCCCTGGCGACTTCGAGATGCCGAGCCTGATCGTGCTGCCGCTGCCGGTCGCTTCGGTAAGATAGGCCGGTTCTCCCCATTTGAGCGTCTCTGTCAGTTCACCGACGCATGGCGTTTCCGCGGCCGTTGAAAAGATCAGTTGCCGTACTGTCAGGAGTTGGGCGCGGGCCGGCTCAGGCCAGCGGGCGAAAGCCTTCGCCACGTCGGCGGGCATGGGCGGCAGGCGCCGCGCACTGCGCATCATGATGCTCTCAGCGGCAGATGAATGTCGGTAAGCAGCTCGGTCGGCCCGACCTCCTCAGGGCTGTTGAGGTAGGCCTCGAACACCGGCGCATCGTCGGGCTCGTGGCCCGACTGCGGCAGCCACACGCCGAGCAGCCAGCGATAGGCATTCTTCATGTCGGCATAGGGGCCGCGATAGCGCAACCTTGCATAGACGCCGCCGCGCAGGATCACCTCTTCGATAGGCAGGTTCCAAGCGATGCCGTCGAGCACAGGCGAGCAGGCGCGCGAGCGCATATCATCAAGTGGTACAAGGTCTGGGTCGTCATAAAAAAGTGCCAACATCCGCTGATCGGCTGCCATGCTGCCCTGCTCTGCAAGCTTGGCGAACAGTTGCCCCATCGCGCGGTCGATCTGCATGTAGCTGCCGGTGTGGGCGACGCTGGCACAGCGAACCGGCGCCAAGGTCTCGATTGACACTGGAAAAAATGCGCCATCTTTCGCCTGCAGAGCAGCCTTGAAGGCCACATGACTACCGCTCAAGCGGTAGTCGGCCGGGCTTTTGCCGTATGTTTCCTTGAAGGCACGCCTGAAGGTGTCGAGCGAACCGTAACCGGCACGGCTTGCGATAGTGGCGACGGCCATATCGGAGTTTGCCAAGCGCTCGGCCGCCCGTGACAGCCGGAGGCGCCGGATCGTCGCAGCGATGGTCTCGCCGCGCATGGCGGTATAGATCCTGTGCCAGTGCCAGGGTGAGAGGCAAGCGACCTTCGCCAGATCATCGAAGCGGATATCGTCCTCGAGATGATCGTAGATGTAGTCGACGACCCGATTGAGACGGGCCTCGTAACCAATGCGCGCTTTCCCAGATTCTGCCTTTGGTGAGCTCATGACCATCCAACCCCCCGTGCGCTGGCACAATGGCATGGATCAAGCCGACAAATCTTGCGAAGTTTCGTGTGCCGACCTTTCTTCAACAATCTGGAGTTACATCTGAGCAGACGCGGCCAGCGCCTCCATCGCTCTCGCCCCGCCGTGCTTTTCCGCGCCTCACAGTTGTCGAAGCTCCGAGATAGGATTAATTTACGCCGGCTGGTGACGCCACCAAGATCCTTTTTGGGGGAGCTGGAAGAACATGCGCGTCAAGGATGTCATGACGTCTGTCGTCCTCAAGCTTTCACCTGACAACAGTGTCAGGCAGGCAGCCCGGATCATGCTCGATCATCACGTCAGCGGTCTCCCTGTCGTCGACGATACAGGCGCGCTCGTCGGCATTCTCAGCGAAGGTGATCTCATCCGACGGACAGAACTCGGCGGTGGCGGGCTGACGGCAGACGCGACGCTTGCTGCGGACGAGCGCGCGCACGCTTACGTGCGGCGCTCTTCGTGGCGCGTCGGCGACGCCATGACGGCCGATCCCGTGACAATTGATGAAGATGCACCGATCGGACGCGTCGCCGCGCTGATGCAGGAACGTGGCATCAAGCGTATCCCTGTGATCAGCAACGGTGTGCTGATCGGGATCGTCAGTCGCGCCGATCTGTTGCAGGCCATCCTGTCTGCAAGGCAAGACGAGACCGCAACCGGCGACGATGCCATCCGGCGCAGCATTCTCATTCGTCTCGGCGAAAACACGGGCCTTGAGGGGCTGGATATCAAGGTCGCAGTGTCCGATGGCGTCGTGCATCTGTGGGGCAATGTCGAGACGGAGGATTGCCGAAAGGCTGCGCGTATCCTTTCTGAAGGGGTGCGCGGTGTCAGAGGCGTGGTTGAGCATTATTCCGAACCCTATCCGCAATAGTTTGGACCGAGATTACGACTGCCACGCGCCTGATCCATGCAGCGTCCGCGGGGCTTTGAATTGCCGCGAGTGATCCCCGTTGTTGCCGATCAAGGAGCGGCGTTCACCAGCGCCGGGCAACAGCAGCGGCATTGCAAACGCAAGAATCTGCTTCGGGGAGCACGCCAGTAAGCCGGCACAAATTCAGCAAATGTCTTATCGATCGGGAGGTTCAGATGGTTACGCCTGAAACAGCATCGGTGAACGAGACAGCATCCGCATCTTCAGCATCGCAGTTGTCCGCAAACGAGCTTCGACTGCTGGATGCCTACTGGCGCGCGTCGAACTACCTGTCCGTGGGGCAGATCTATCTGCTCGACAACCCGTTGCTGCGCCAACCGCTGAAGCGCGAGCACATCAAGCCACGTCTGCTCGGCCATTGGGGAACGTCGCCGGGCCTCAACATGCTCTATGTGCATCTCAACCGCGTCATCAAGCGCGACGATCTCAACATGATCTACGTGATTGGCCCAGGGCACGGCGGCCCGTCACTGGTCGCACATGCGTATCTTGAGGGGACATACAGCGAGTTCTACCCGAACATCGGCGAGGACGCCGAGGGCATGCAGAAGCTGTTCAAGCAGTTCAGCTTCCCCGGCGGCATTCCGAGCCACGTGGCGCCGGAAACGCCCGGCAGCATCCACGAAGGTGGCGAACTGGGCTATGCGCTGAGCCACGCCTACGGCGCCGCCTTCGACAATCCGGATCTGATCGTTGCCTGTGTCGTCGGCGACGGCGAGGCCGAGACCGGGCCGCTTGCGACCAGCTGGCAGAGCAACAAGTTCCTGAACCCGGCGCGTGATGGCTGCGTGCTGCCGATCCTGCACCTGAACGGCTACAAGATCGCCAATCCCTGCTTCCTCGCCCGCATTCCACACGACGAACTGAAGAAGTTCTTCGAGGGGATGGGCTACAAGCCCTATTTCGTCGAGGGCCACGATCCGGCAAGCGTCCACCAGCAACTGGCCGGCACGCTCGACACCGCGATGGCTGAGATCCGCTCGATCTGGGACGATGCCCGCGTCAGAGGCAATCTGAAACGCCCCGCCTGGCCGATGATCATCTTCCGCACGCCCAAGGGCTGGACCTGCCCGAAGGAAATCGACGGCAAGAAATGCGAGGACTACTGGCGGGCGCACCAGGTGCCGATGGGCGAGATGGACAAGCCCGAGCACATCCGCATCCTCGAGCAATGGATGAAGAGCTATCGCCCCGAGGAGCTTTTCAGCGATCAGGGCCGGCTGAAGCCGGAGATCGCAGCGCTGGCCCCATCCGGGCATCGGCGCATGAGCGACAATCCGCACGCAAACGGCGGCCTGCTGTTACGTGATTTGAAGATGCCGGCTTTCCGGGACTATGCCGTAGACGTCCCCCAACCCGGGGCGACAACCGTCGAGGCGGCCCGCGTCATGGGCACGTTCTTGCGGGACGTGATGAAGTCCAACATGGACGCCAGGAATTTCCGTCTCTTCAGCCCGGATGAAAACAATTCGAACCGCTGGCAGGACGTGCTCGAAGTCACCGATCGCTGCTACATGGCCGAGATCTACCCGGAGGACGATCACCTTTCGCCCGACGGTCGTATCATGGAGGTCCTGAGCGAGCACCAGTGCCAGGGCTGGCTTGAGGGATACTTGCTCACCGGCCGCCACGGCTTCTTTTCCTGCTACGAAGCCTTCATCCACATCATTGATTCCATGTTCAACCAGCATGCCAAGTGGCTGAAGATCTGCAACGAGATCCCCTGGCGCAGGCCGATCGGATCTCTGAACTACTTCTTGAGTTCGCATGTATGGCGCCAGGACCACAACGGCTTCAGCCACCAGGATCCGGGCTTCATCGACCACGTCGTCAACAAGAAGGCGGACGTCATCCGGGTATACCTGCCGCCGGATGCCAATACGCTGCTGTCGGTGACCGACCACTGCCTGCGCAGCCGCAACTACGTCAACGTCGTCGTTGCCGGGAAACAGCCAAGCCCGCAGTGGTTGACCATGGAACAGGCGGTGCGCCATTGCAGCATGGGCGTCAGCATCTGGGACTGGGCGAGCAACGATGCCAACAGCGAACCGGACGTGGTCATGGCCTGCTGTGGCGACGTTCCGACGTTGGAAACGCTCGCCGCCGTGCAGCTGCTGCGCGAACACCTGCCCGAGGTCAAGGTCAGGGTCGTGAACGTCGTCAACCTGATGAAGCTGCAGCCGGAGGAAGAGCACCCGCACGGCCTGTCCGACCGGGATTTCGACGGGATCTTTACGAGGGACAAGCCGATCATCTTCGCCTTCCATGGCTATCCGTGGCTGATCCATCGCCTGACTTACCGGCGCACCAATCACGGCAACCTGCATGTCCGCGGCTACAAGGAAGAAGGCACGACAACGACGCCGTTCGACATGGTGGTGCTCAACGAGCTCGACCGCTTCCATCTCGCCGGGGACGCCATCGACCGTCTGCCGCAGCTCGGCGCGCGGGCTGCCTATTTCAAGCAGGCGATCCAGGCCAAGCTGATTGAGCATCGGGAATACATCGAGAAGCACGGCGACGACATGCCCTCGATCAGCGGTTGGAAATGGGGCGTTCAAGGTGCGCAGCAAGCGAAAGCAGCGACATCGACGGAGGGTGACAATGTGTAGTCGCGAAGGGCTGACTGGCCTGCGTTGAGCCCTGATCATACCGAGAGGCACCCGGTGCCGGGCGGCTCTCAACCTGCTGTGAATGTTTCCCTTGTTAGCGCGGTTGGCCGACCATGCCGGAAATGTTGTCGACACATCCCGAAGTGAACCGGATGCCGACCGAGCAGGATCTCGCTCGGCTTCAGTTCACGACCCTTCTCTACGATCTGCACTGCACCAACCCGGACAATGGGCTGGTGCGCGACAAGACGCTGGATGACGCGCCTTCGAGCATTGCGGCGGTCGGCATGGCGCTTGCGGCGATCCCGGTGCTCGTCGAGCGCGGTATTATTATTCGCAAGTTCGCTGCGAAGATTGCGCGGCGGCGGCTGAAGTTTCTGTTCGAATGTCCGCAGGGACCGGAACCGGATGCCTCCGGCTACAAGGGCTTCTTCTATCATTTCCTCGATATCGAAACCGGCCGTCGCGTCTGGGATTGCGAATTATCCACGATCGACTCGGCGTTTCTCTTTGCAGGCGCGCTGACGGTCGCGGCTTATTTCGATCGACAGTCTGCAGAGGAAGCAGAAATACGTCAGCTGGCCCACGCGCTCTACGAGCGGGCAGACTGGAACTGGGCCTGCGACCATGAGCTCACGCTCACCCATGGCTGGCGGCCAGAGAACGGCTTCATCCCCTACCGTTGGCGCGGCTACGACGAGGGCCTGCTTCTCTATATTCTCGGGCTCGGGTCTCCCACCCATCCGCTGCCGCCGGCATCCTACACCGCCTACACCGAAAGCTACGATTGGCGGAACATCTACGGCCGGGAGCTGCTCTATTCAGGTCCCCTGTTCACCCATCAGCTCTCGCACATGTGGATCGATTTTCGCGGCATCCGCGATGAATTCATGCGCGAACATGACAGCGATTATTTCCTCAACAGTCGCCACGCCACCTACGTCCAGCAGGAATACGCGATCCGCAATCCGATGAACTTCAAAGGCTACGGCGCGCATTGCTGGGGCTTTACCGCGAGTGACGGTCCCGGCTGGATCAAGCGGAACGTCGAGGGAACCGAGCGAGAATTCTTCGACTACATTGCTCGTGGGGCGCCCTTCGGGCCGGACGACGGCACGGTCGCGCCCTGGGTGGTGGTGGCCTCCCTGCCCTTCGCGCCGGAGATCGTCATTCCGACCATCTGGAACTGTGCCCGGATGGGTCTCGGAATGACCCGTCTCTACGGCTTCAAGCCATCCTTCAATCAGAGCTTTGCGGTGGAAGGCAGCGACACGGGATGGTGGGTCAGCCCCTATCATTTCGGCATCGATCAAGGCCCGGTCGTGCTGATGGTCGAAAATTACCGCACAGGCCTTTTGTGGAACATCATGCGCCGATGCCAACCGATCGTGACCGGGCTTCGCCGCGCGGGTTTTTCGGGCGGGTGGCTCTGAGAGGAAATCGACGTCGTTCAAACCGTTTCAGGCGGGCGCTATGGAACAGCCGCAAACTCCGCTCAGGGTTACCGCCGCTCGCTTCCTGCGCACGGTCAGGATTTTCGGGGCATCCGAGGTCGGGCTGAAGGCGAAGCTGCTGTTCGGCGGCCTGATAGCATTGTTGATCGGGCTCAATGCCCTCAATGTCGTCAACAATTACGTCGGCCGAAACTTCATGACCGCGATTGCGGAACGCCAGATGGACGAGTTCGTCCGGCAGGCGATCTATTACGTCGCGGTTTTCGCCACCCTGACGGTTGTCGGCGTCTATGCGCGTTTCGTCGAAGAGCGCCTGGCACTGCTGTGGCGCGAATTCCTGACCCGACGCATCGTCGATCTCTACCTGCAGGACGAGACCTATTACCGCCTCGACGTTGCCGGCAAGTTGACGCATCCGGACCAGCGGATCTCCGAGGATGTGCGGGCTTTCACGGTAACTACGCTGTCGTTTGTGATCATGCTGTTCAGCAGCACGCTCACCGTGGTGAGCTTCTCCGGTGTGTTGTGGTCGATAAGCCCGCTGCTGTTCGGTGTGGCCGTTCTCTATGCGGCCTGCGGCTCCTACATGACCTTCGTTGTGGGGCGGCCGCTGATCACCTTGAACTACAACCGGCTCGACAATGAAGCGAGTTTCCGGTCGGGCCTCATCCATATCAGGGAAAACGCCGAATCCATCATGCTGGCGCACGGCGAAGGGCGTCAGCGACAACGACTGCACCAGAGGCTGGACGCGTTGATCACCAATATTCGGGCGATTATCAGCGTCAACCGTAATCTGGGTTTCTTTACGGGCGGTTACAACTGGATGATCCAGCTGGTCCCGGATCTGATCATTGCGCCGGCCTTCATCAGAGGTGAGATCGAGTTTGGTGTCGTCACCCAATCCGGTGCCGCGTTCGCAATGCTGGTGGGTGGGTTCTCGTTGATCGTCAGGCAGTTCAATTCGATCTCGAATTTCGCCGCCGTGGTCTCGCGGCTGAGTTCGCTGCATGAAGAGGTCGCAAGATCGCGCGTGACGGAAACACACATCGAGCGCGTCGAGCGGGACGGCCCTGTGACCTTCGTCGGTCTGACCCTGCTGTCGTCGACAGAAGACGAACCGCCGCTTCTCAGCGATCTTTCCGTCTCGATCCCGGTGGCCGCACAGGTGCTGGTGACCGGGTCGAGCCCCGCTCCGGGTCTCGCCCTGTTCCGTGCGATGGCGCACATACCGACGCCAGGCACTGGCCGCATCGAATATCCCGCCGGCACTCTGTTTCTGCCGCAGCGCCCCTATCTGCCGGCCGGTGCGCTTCGGCAACTGCTGATCGGTCCGGACCGGGAGGACGAGATAACCGACCCCATCATGGTTGGCCTGTTGCACGCGATTGGGCTTGAGCGACTGGTGGGTTATGCAGGCGCGCTCGACGTTGAGCGCGACTGGGAGAAGGACCTCTCCTTGCGCGAACAGCAACTCTTGGCGCTTACGAGCATCCTCCTCATGTCGCCCCGCTTCGTCATTTTCGACCGTGCCGAAATGACACTAGGCCCCGACATGCTGGAAAAGGTCATGAACCTGCTCGCGGAGCGATCGATCGGCTGCGTACAGATCGGGCGGTCAGAGGGACGGCGCGACAACTACCAGGCCATCATCGAATACGAAGATGACGGGCGCTGGACATGGCGCGCGAACCATTCGTAGCCGCCCTCAGGCCAACGCCAAGGGGACGGCGGACCACCCACCCTATTGGTCAATTCTACGCGGAGGTGATCGTATTACCGCGGGGCAACGATACCCTGGTAATAATCGCCATCACCACCGACGACACGCGGTGGACCACCGGCGGTTTGCGAACAGGCGGCCAACGTGGCGAGCGTGAGCAGCAATACGATCGTTCTCATGAAGTCGGTCCCCTTCTGGCCCGCAGCCCGGCTATGTCCTTGAGACAAGAACGAATCTGTAGCGGAGCCAGTACAAAAACAAGTAGTGAAATGGTGGTATAACAAAATGTCTGATCGTTGAAGGTGCAAATTGTGCGACCACGCGACGCGGTCTTTGCTGCCCGTCGCGGTTGCGTCCGTGGCTCTGTCACGGTCTTGGCGCGCGTCGCAGCTTTTCTGTTAGGCCGACTGCCGCTTGTGCGCCTGCTCGCGCTCCCGCCAGTACTGCAGCCGCAGCCTCGGGGCCATTAGCCAGGCAACAAACGGCGTAATGGTGAAGCAGGCGACCACCACGACCGGGATGGCATATTTCGCATTGTCGGCGAGAATGGGGATCGACAGAACGGTCACGATGCCGATCCCGAACAGGATGGCGTTGACCATCAGGCCGACCATGATGGCGAGTTGCAGGCGGACGGACATTTCGACCTCCCGGAGCGTCGAGGCGGTACGCGGACCCCAAGCGTTCATTTCCGGGGCCGATTGTAGCAGAGCGTCCGCTTTCGCGAAATGGTGGAGCGCGGAGCGATCCTGCCCCTGTTGCCGGCGCAAATATGCCCTATGCTTTCCGGCGAGCGAGGCGCAGGCCTGCCGCCGCAACCGCGGTCGCGCAAAGCCTGTCCAGCCGCTCCCGCCTGAAGGAGACCGCATGACGAGCCCATACGAAACGCTCGGCGTCAGCCGCGATGCGACGCAGAAAGACATTCAAAGCGCCTATCGCAAGCTTGCCAAGAAATTGCATCCGGATCTCAATCCGGGCGACAAGGGGGCGGAAGACCGCTTCAAGGCCGTTTCGGCCGCCTATGCTTTGCTCGGTGATGAGGAAAAACGAGGAAAGTACGATCGCGGCGAGATCGACGAGACGGGTGCGGAAACTCCACCCCGCCAGTACTACCGGGATTACGCATCCTCCGGGAATACGGCCGGACGCTACGAGAGTGCGCATGGCTTCTCCGACTTCGCCGACAACGACGATATCTTCTCGAACTTCTTCTCGCGCCGAACAGGTGGTGGTCAGCAACGCAAGCGTGGCACAGACATGCATTTTTCCATGGAGATTGGTTTCCTCGACGCGGCCAACGGCACCAAGACGCAGATCAACCTTCCGGGAGGTGGTCCAGCGCTCGACCTGACGATTCCACCCGGTACCCGCGACGGCCAGACATTGAGGCTGCGCGGCAAGGACGAAGCCGGTTTCAAGGGGGCGCCTCCGGGCGATGCGCTGATCGACATTCGCGTGCGCCCCCATCCGCTGTTTTCGGCCGATGGCGACGACGTGCGTTACGAGGTTCCGATTTCGCTCAGCGAAGCCGTGCTTGGTGGCAAGATCCGGGTTCCAACGATCGATGGTGCAGTCAACGTGACACTCGCGCCGCACACCAATTCGGGCAAGACGCTGCGGTTGAAGGGCAAGGGACTGCGCAAGTCGGGTGGTGGCCAAGGCGACGCCTATGTCAGCCTGAAGATCGTGCTGCCGCAGACGGCCGATCCGGCACTGTCAGCCTTCGTCGAGAGGTGGGAGGCCGGCAAGACCGAAGACCCGCGTAAAGGCTTGGGAGGGAACGCATGAACGACCGAGAATTTTGCGAACACCTCGAAATCGAGGTCAAGGTCCTGCGCATCTGGGTCGAACAATGCTGGTTGATGCCTGAGGAGGCGGCGACCGGCTGGTCTTTCGAAGAGGCGGACCTCGCCCGTGCCCGGCTGATCCAGGATCTGACCGGGCCGATGGGCGTCAATGACGACGGCGTCGATGTCGCCATGGAACTGCTCGACCAGATCCACGGCCTTCGCGGCCGGCTTTCCGCGCTGATGAGCGCCATCCGCGCGCAGGAGCCGGAGGTTCAGAGGCTGATCCTGTCGCGCGTCGACGAGCTGTAGACGTCAGGTTCCCCGAGCAGGCCGATCGTTTCCGCGACGAGCAACGTATCGACGAACTCCTCGATTGCGGCGACCCGACCGTCGCGGAACGTGAATTTGTCGATGATGTGGGTCTGAATTTCGGTTTTCGAAGGCCTGAAAACGATGGGTCCCGCGCGATGCGCCACCACGGTGTCGCCGTCGACGTAGATGCCGACCGTCTCCAGCCTGTTGAGGTCCCAGGCGTCTATGAGGTCCTGGAAGGTGCCGCGCACCGTTTCCTGCGTGTTGACGGCGAGTGCCAGTGGGCCCAGCCGACCGCTGCCGACGATCTGAAAAGTGAAGTCCTGTGCGAGCAATTTCATGATCGCATCGAGGTCGTTGGCGTTGCGCGCGAGATAGAGGTCTCGCACCGTCTGTTCCAGTGCAATTCGCTCGGCCATTGGAAGCCTCCCTTTCTTCTATCTAGGCGAGTGTGATCGTAGTTTAGAGATATTGCAAGTATAGACAAAGATCTCGAATGATCCGTTCGAAGCCGCACGCGGCGCGGAAACGTTAGAAATTTCCTAAAATGCGACTACCCATTTTCACGCGCCTTAAAGTTGAGCTGAGCAATAAGAAGGGATTGACAACGGTAGGGCAGAAGAGACGTGACGCAGGTGGTCACCGTATCCGCGACGACAGCGGCTTATGCAGCGGAAGCGCTGAAGCCGTCGGCGCGTGTGCGTGGCGACGGTCCGACCGACGAAGCGATCACATTGCTGTCGACCAAGCGCGCCGAACAGCCCGCACTGACGCCGGCCGCCGTCCCGAAAATGAAGGGCGCCCTGCCCCTGTCTTTCATGTTGATGAGCGCTGATGGTCGCCTGCCGGAGCGGTCCGAGGCAGAAGCCTTGCGTCGCTATCTCGAGTTCATGCGGGACGGCGACGAGGCTCCGCGAGAGCAGGAAGAAGAAAACCGGCAGGAAGAGCCTGCCGGTGAGGAAGACGAAAGCGACGCCGCCTGAGGCGGCAGCCGTCGCGCTCTCCGATCAATGATGGCTGTGGCCGCCGGTGGCTTCGCCGCCCTTGGCCGAGCCGACCGGTAGCGTCGCATCGACCTTGCCTGCCTTTTCGAACACGAGCGTTACCGGCACCGCATCACCTTCCTTGAAGGGCGTCTTCACGTCCATGAACATAAGGTGCAGCCCGCCGGCCTTAAGTTCGACTGTTTCCCCGGCCGGCAGGGCCACGCCGTCATCGAGCTTGCGCATCCGCATGACGTCGTTTTCCATCTTCATTTCGTGAATTTCGACGCGTGCCGCAACCGGGCTTTCGACGGCAATGAGCCGGTCCTCGCCCTGCCCGCCATTCCTGATGGTCAGGAAGCCGCCGCCGACTTTGGCGCCGGGCAGCATCGCCTTGACGGAACCGGCGCTGATTTCGAGATCGCCGACCTTCGCCGAACCGTCAGCCGCCATATGGCCGCCGTGGCCGGCATGGGCATCCGCCGAATCGGCCATCGTTACCGTCACCGTCGGTGCCGGGCTCTTCAGGTCGTGTGCATTCTGGCCCTCAGCGGCAACCTCGTCCCAGACGACCTTGCCGTCGGTGCCGCAAAGCTGGGTCGTCGGGAACGCCAGAACGGTTTCCTTGTCAAAGCCGGACAGTTTGCCGCGAACGACGAAGGTGTCGTAGTAGTCGTCGGAGAGATTGCCGCCCTTCCAACGGACTTCGATCGCCCCGGACGAAACCTTTTCGCCGTGATTGTCGTAGGTCTTCTGGTAGTCGCCCTTGATCACTTCAAGCTCCCAGCCGGGCTTGGGCTGCGGCTTGGCGAAGACGAAGCCTTCCGGCAGCTTGATCTGCACTTCCGTCGTCGGCTTGCCGTCGCAGCCGTGAGGCACCTGCAGAACCGCCTTGAAGTTGGTTTCGGCGGGCGCCGTGTCGGTTTCGAACGTCGCGTGGGCATGGGCCATGCCGGTTGCGGCAAGGGTAAGGCCGAGCGAAAGGGAAGCAATCCTGGTTTTGGTCATGTCGTAATCTCCTGACCCCTGTCCGGGCATAGCCCGGTTCCGGTGGCCTTGCCGCCCTCAGGCGGCGCATTGATGTGAAATGCGAAAGCGGGAGGTTACGAAAGCGACGGTGGCCCGCGCGAAGGCGGCAGCAGGCGCAGAGGCTGCAGATCGGCGCCGCTTTTTTGCAGCGCTGACGAAGCCGGCCACTCGCCGATTTCGGCGCGAACGCTTTCCACTGTCGGTGTCGGCAGGAGGATCGAAGCCGAGAGGCGGCAGGCTTCGCAGACAGGGGCCATGGCTTGGCTCTTGTCATGGTCGACGCCGCCCATGCCGAAGCAGATTTCCGAAACGGTGCCATCGGGCAGTTGATAGGCGGCGATCTCGGCCGGCGACAGGGCCTTGGCGCTGAGCGGCTTGTGGGCAACGGCGAGGAACGCGAGCGCAAACACGGCGATCAGCCGCACTGCAATCCCGAGTTTTCCGTTCCGCCTTGCCATCGTCGCCCTCAATCAGCGTCCTGGGTTACCTCAAGCGCGAAGCAATGCAAAGACACAATTGCCTCATTGCTGTCGCGTGCGTCTTTTGGTCATGCGACAAAAATGTGTTTCAGGGCGACACCGCCCTCTTGCCAAGCTCCCGCCTTCGCCGTTATCTGGAGACGATCTTGTTGGGAGAAGCCGGCTCAAACCGGTGCCGAAGGAGCAACCGCCCCGGAAACTCTCAGGCCAAAGGACCAGCAAGGTGCCGGTAGGACTCTGGAGAGAAGCGTTTTTGCGCTCGCCGAAGGGATAACAATCTCAGGCAAAGGGACAGAGGGGGCTCGAATCGACGGCGATTGACGCCGGAAGTGTGAGCCGGCGCGGGAGCGCCAGACCTGGAGGCCGGATTTGGAAGACAATTCCCATTTGAAACAGACGCCGCTGCATGCGCTGCACCTTTCCCTGGGTGCCCGCATGGTTCCCTTTGCCGGCTACGACATGCCGGTGCAGTATCCTGACGGCGTGATGAAGGAGCACCAGCACACCCGTGTTGCCGCCGGTCTCTTCGACGTCTCGCACATGGGACAGGTCATCGTCCGGCCGAAGTCCGGAAAGGTCGAAGACGCAGCCCTGGCGCTTGAAAAGCTGGTGCCGGTCGATGTGCTCGGCCTTGGCGAGGGTCGGCAGCGCTATGCAATCTTCACCAATGCCGAAGGCGGCATCCTTGACGATCTGATGATTGCCAACCGTGGCGATCACCTGTTCCTCGTCGTCAACGCCGCCTGCAAGGACCAGGATTTCGAGCATCTTAAGAGCGGACTCGCCGACACCTGCGACGTCACTATGCTCGACGACCGCGCGCTGATCGCGCTGCAGGGCCCGCATGCCGAAGCTGTCCTCGGCGAACTCTGGGCGGATGTGTCCGGCATGCGCTTCATGGATGTCGCCGAAGCGGACCTGCACGACGTCACCTGCATCATTTCGCGCTCGGGCTATACCGGTGAGGATGGTTTCGAGATTTCCATTCCCGCCGCCTCCGCCGTCGATGTGACGCAGCGGCTGCTGGAACATCCCGATGTCAAGCCGATCGGTCTCGGCGCGCGTGATTCGCTGCGTCTTGAAGCCGGCCTTTGTCTCTATGGCAACGATATCGACACAACGACGACGCCGGTCGAGGGCGCGATCGAATGGGCGATGCAGAAGGCCCGGCGGGCCGGCGGTGCCCGTGAGGGCGGTTTCCCCGGTGCCGATCGCATTCTCGCTCAGTTCGCCGATGGCGCGTCGCGCCGCCGCGTCGGCCTGAAGCCTGAAGGACGCGCGCCGGTTCGTGGTGGCGCCAACCTCTTTGCCGATGCCGAGGGCAAGACGCCGGTCGGACAGGTGACCTCCGGCGGCTTCGGCCCTTCGGTCGATGGGCCTGTCGCGATGGGCTACGTCGATGCCGGCCACACCGACGTCGGTACCACCCTCTTTGCGGAAGTGCGCGGCAAGTACCTGCCCCTGGCGGTCGCCGCCCTTCCCTTCGTCAAACAAACCTACAAACGCTGATCAGGAGAGAGCGATAATGTTGAAGTTCACCGACGAACACGAGTGGCTGAAGGTCGAAGCTGGCGTTGCAACGGTCGGCATTACCGAACACGCGGCCGGCCAGCTCGGCGACCTCGTCTTCGTGGAGCTGCCGGAAACTGGCTCCACCTTCGCCAAGGGCGATACGGCTGCAACGGTTGAATCCGTCAAGGCGGCCTCCGACGTCTATTGTCCACTTGACGGCGAAATCGTCGAAGTCAACCAGGCGATCGTCGACGACCCGTCGCTGGTCAACAGCGACCCGCAGGGCGCTGCCTGGTTCTTCAAGCTCAAGCTCGCCGATCCGAACGCAGCCGACGCCCTTCTCGACGAAGCGGCCTACAAGGAGCTCGTCGCCTGATGAGCATGCCCAAGGATTTCACCTTTACCGACTACAAGCCGTATGACTTCGCCAACCGGCGTCATATCGGCCCGTCGCCGGCGGAAATGGACGAGATGCTGAAGGTCGTCGGGTATCCGACGCTCGACGCGCTCATCGACGATACCGTTCCGCCATCGATCCGCCAGAAGACGCCGCTTGCCTGGGGCGCGCCGATGACCGAGCGCGAAGCGCTCGACAAGATGCGCGAAACGGCCAACCGCAACCAGAAGCTCGTGTCGCTGATCGGCCAGGGCTATTACGGCACAATCACGCCGCCGGTGATCCAGCGCAACATCCTGGAAAACCCGGCCTGGTATACGGCTTACACGCCCTACCAGCCCGAGATCAGCCAGGGCCGCCTCGAAGCGCTGCTCAACTACCAGACTATGGTCTGCGACCTGACCGGCCTCGACGTTGCCAACGCTTCGCTGCTCGATGAGGCAACGGCCGCCGCTGAAGCCATGGCGATGGCCGAGCGCGTCTCGAAGTCGAAGGCCAAGTCCTTCTTCGTCGACGAGAGCTGCCACCCGCAGACGATCGCGCTGCTGAAGACCCGCGCCGAGCCGCTCGGCTGGCAGATCGTCATCGGCAACCCCTTCACCGATCTCGATCCGGTCGATGTCTTCGGCGCGATCTTCCAGTATCCGGGCACCTACGGCCATGTGAACGATTTCACCGGCCTGATCGCGCGCCTGCACCAGACCGGTGCGATCGCAACGGTCGCTGCCGATCCGCTGGCGCTGGCGCTCCTGAAGTCGCCGGGCGAAATGGGTGCAGACATCGCCATTGGCTGCACCCAGCGCTTCGGCGTTCCGGTCGGCTACGGTGGCCCGCATGCTGCCTATATGGCCGTCAAGGACGCCCACAAGCGCTCCATGCCCGGCCGTCTCGTCGGCGTTTCGGTCGATGCGCGCGGCAACCGCGCCTATCGCCTGTCGCTGCAGACCCGCGAACAGCACATCCGCCGCGAAAAGGCGACGTCGAACATCTGCACCGCGCAGGTTCTGCTCGCCGTCATGGCCTCGATGTACGCGGTCTTCCACGGACCGAAGGGCATCAAGGCGATCGCCCAGAGCGTTCACCAGAAGACCGTGCGCCTCGCCATGGGCCTCGAGAAGCTCGGCTACACCGTCGAGCCCGGCGTGTTCTTCGACACCATCACCGTTGAAGTCGGCAAGCTGCAGGGCATCATCCTCAAGACCGCGGTCGCCGAGGAAGTGAACCTGCGCAAGATCGGCGAAACCAGGATCGGCATCAGCCTCGACGAGCGTTCGCGCCCGGTCACGCTGGAAGCCGTCTGGCGCGCCTTCGGTGGCGACTTCAAGGTGGAAGAGTTCGAGCCGGGCTACCGCCTGCCGGAAAGCCTGCTGCGCACCAGCGAATACCTGACGCACCCGATCTTCCACATGAACCGCGCCGAAAGCGAGATGACGCGCTACATCCGTCGTCTGTCGGACCGCGACCTCGCGCTCGACCGGGCGATGATCCCGCTCGGCTCCTGCACGATGAAGCTGAACGCGACGGCGGAAATGCTGCCGATCACCTGGCCGGAATTCTCGGAGATCCATCCGTTCGTGCCGAAGGACCAGGCGGCCGGCTACCAGCACATGATCGAGGACCTGTCGGAAAAGCTCTGCGCTGTCACCGGCTATGACGCGATCTCGATGCAGCCGAACTCGGGCGCGCAAGGCGAATATGCCGGTCTGTTGACGATCCGCGCCTATCACCTGGCAAAGGGCGATGCCCATCGTGACGTCTGCCTGATCCCGACCTCGGCGCACGGCACCAATCCTGCCTCCGCCCAGATGGCCGGCATGAAGGTCGTCGTCATCAAGGTGAGCGAAAACGGCGACATCGACATGGACGATTTCCGTGCGAAAGCCGAGCAGTACGCCGAAAACCTCTCGTGCTGCATGATCACCTACCCCTCGACGCACGGCGTGTTCGAAGAGAACGTGCGTGAGGTCTGCGAGATCGTGCACAAGCACGGTGGCCAGGTCTACATGGACGGCGCCAACATGAACGCCATGGTCGGCCTCGCCCGCCCCGGCGACATCGGTTCCGACGTCAGCCACCTGAACCTGCACAAGACCTTCTGCATTCCGCACGGCGGCGGCGGCCCCGGCATGGGCCCGATCGGCGTCAAGGCGCATCTGGCACCTTACCTTCCCGGCCACCCGGAAACGGACGGCGAGGATGGTGCGGTCTCGGCAGCTCCCTTCGGTTCGGCTTCGATCCTGCCGATTTCCTGGAGCTACTGCCTGATGATGGGCGGCGAAGGCCTGACCCAGGCGACGAAGGTGGCAATCCTCAACGCCAACTACATCGCAGCGCGGCTGAAGGGCGCCTATGAGGTGCTCTACAAGTCGTCCAAGGGTCGCGTTGCGCATGAGTGCATCATCGACACCCGTCCGCTCGTCGAAAGCGCCGGGGTCACGGTTGACGACGTGGCCAAGCGCCTGATCGACTGCGGTTTCCACGCCCCGACCATGAGTTGGCCGGTTGCCGGCACGCTGATGATCGAGCCGACCGAATCGGAAACCAAGGCGGAAATCGACCGCTTCTGCGAGGCGATGCTGGCAATCCGCGAGGAAGCCCGTGCGATCGAGGAGGGTCGCATGGACAAGACCAACAATCCGCTGAAGAACGCTCCGCACACGGTCGAAGACCTGGTTGGCGATTGGGATCGTCCCTATTCGCGCGAACAGGCCTGCTACCCGCCGGGCGCCTTCCGGGTCGACAAGTACTGGTCGCCGGTCAACCGCGTCGACAACGTCTTCGGTGACCGCAATCTCATCTGCACCTGCCCGCCGCTGGAAAGCTACGCGGAAGCTGCAGAATAACCATCAAGGACTGGCGGAGCGCTTGTTCGCTCCGCCAGTTCGCGTTTGCGCGCCGTCCGTGTGATTGCAGGCAACATGAGCATCTGGCCCCGGAGCCCATCTCCAAATTCGTGACGAGAAAGTGTGTGGACCAAGGGCATGCGCGCTGGACCGTGCGACGCATTCGTTCGTGCTATCGCCGCAGGCTCATGCTTGGCGGCAGGATCGCGCTTTCGACCCAGAAGCGTATGAACGCCTCGGCAAAGCGGCGATACTCCAGGACCGACGAGGGCTTGGCGACATAGGCGTTGGCGCCGGCACTGTAGCAATGGAGGACGTCGGCCGGATTGATCGACGACGTCAGCACGACAATCGGAATGAGCGCGGTCGCCCGGTGCTTGCGCACGCGCCGCAGAAGGTCAATGCCGTCGCTGCCAGGCAATTTGATATCCATCAGGATGTAGTCGAAATGGCCATGCGTGAGCTGTTCGACAGCTTCGTCGGCGTCGGTCGCATGAACGAGTTCGATCGCCTGGTCGACCTGGGCAAAGGCTCGCATGACGAAACGCGCGTCGTGCGCGTCGTCTTCCACCAAGAGCAATCGCTTTGGCGTCGAGACCACCTTTTTCCGCCCTACTTCGCCTTCCTCAGCCGCCTCGGAAGAAGCACGATGAAACGTGCGCCTTCACGGAAGGTTGTGTCAAGGCAGATCGAACCATCGTGGCTTTCGGCGATGCGTTTGGCGAGCGCCAGGCCGATGCCGGTGCCCCCATAGACCGTCTCGTCCTTGTGCAGGCGCTGGAACACCTCGAAGATGCGCCCCGCAAAGCGCGGGTCGATGCCAATGCCGTTGTCCTCGACGGAGAGCTCCACCATTTGGTCCGTAAGGCCGCCTTGGATGCGGATGATCGGTGGCCGGTCGCCGTGCCGGTACTTGATCGCATTGCCGACGAGGTTCTGGACGAGCCGTCGAAGAAGCTCGGGATCGCCCTCCAGTTCCGGCAATGAACCAACCTCGAACGTCGCGTTGGCCGCGAGTGCGTCACCGGCAAGCATCGTCAGCGTTTCGGATACGACGTCGTTCAGGCGAACATTCGTCCAGTCGGTGATCCGATGGGCGATCTGCGCATAATCGAGCAGACTGTCGACAACGCGGTTCATGCGCCTCACGCTGTCGCGCAGGTGGCGGGCGTTTTCGGCAAGTTCGCTCTGGTTGCCGGCCTTGAGGTCGTCCTCGATCATTTCGGAGAACATCGAGATGTGCCTGAGCGGCGCCTTGAGATCATGGGAGACCGTGGCGGTGAACTGGTCGAGGGCTTCGTTCTTGTGTTCGAGTTCCTGTCGCTGCCGCTCAAGCGTCAATTCGGCCCGCTTGAGGTCGGTGACGTCGACGCGCGCAACGACCGTATTGCCATCCTTCGTCCTGATGTTCTCGACCCTGAGCCAGCGGTCGTCCGCGTAGCGAAAGATCTTCGGTCGGCCATCGGGGTGACGGAAATCGCGCAGCCGCGACGAGATCCATTCGTCGCCTTCGCGTGTTCCTGGTATGGCATCCGGGTAGTGACCGCCCTGCCGTGCGAGCAGCAGGATCTCTTCGGCGGTGATGCCGGGCTTCAGCGCCGGGCCGGCCGGGCCGCAGATCGCCTGGTAGGCCCTGTTGTAGACGACCAGCCGCTCTTGGCGGTCGAAGATGGCAAAGCCCTCGGGCATGGCTTCCAGCGCCGCGTTCAGCATCTGGGACGCCTTCTCGCGTTCGCTGACTGCCTCGGTGAGATCCGAAATATCTCTGATGATACCGATGAGCGCCAGCTCTTCGCCCTGATCGTCGATCAGCGGCGTGGTTCGCAAGTGGCCGGAGAAAGTCGAATTGTCTTGCCTGACATAGAGGTAGTTGGACGAGCGGGGCGCGGTTTCGTCCACTCTTGCGGCGCGGTTCTTCAGCCGTTTGTCATATTCGGCATCGTTGGCATAGATCAGCCGCACCGACCTGCCGATAAAATCTTCCGCCGTGTAGCCGAACTGCTGGAGGGCCGCATTGTTGGCCGAGCGGATGATCCGCTCGGCGTCGATGATGATCACCGGATCGGGGAACGTCTCGTAGAGCGCTTTGAAGACGAGATCCTCATTGAACGCTGCCATCACCATAGTCTCCGTTCCAGCTCCGTTACATCTCATCAGAAAAAAGGCCCGGCGAAAACCGGGCCAACCTATCTGCGTGAACGAATGAAAGAAACTTAGTTAGCGCGCACCACCGCATCGCCCTGCGCGGCGAGCGCTGCAAGGTCCGCAGGCTTCAGCTCAACCGATTCGCCGCAGCCGCAGGCCGAGGTCTGGTTCGGGTTGTGAAAGGTGAAGCCTGAGCGCAGCGTCGTGACTTCGAAATCCATCTGCGTGCCGAGCAGGTAAAGAACAGCCTCGGGTGCTACCCAGACCTTGGCGCCCAGATGCTCGATCAGGTCGTCCTTGGGGTTGGGTTCAGTGACCAGGTCGACAGCATACTCCATGCCGGCGCAGCCACCCTTCTTGATGCCGACGCGAATGCCCAGGGCATCGGCGCCGGAATTTTCCACGATCGCTCGGACGCGGCCAGCTGCGGCATCGGTCAGGCTCATCACGGCAAAGCCCATGGGCTCATTCTCCTTGTCGTCACCGGGGTAAAGGCCCGGCGCCTTACAGAATCAAATGTAGTATCCGTGCCTTAACGGATCAATACGGCAAGGCCCGATCAGTACCAGCCGACGGCGACCTGCGCCTCCTCGGACATGCGGTCGGGCGTCCACGGTGGATCGAAGGTCATCGCGACCTCGACGCCCGACACACCTTCGACGGCACCGACGGCATTCTCGACCCAACCCGGCATTTCGCCGGCGACGGGGCAACCGGGTGCCGTCAGCGTCATGTCGATCTTGACCATGCGATCGTCTTCGATGTCGATCTTGTAGATGAGACCAAGTTCGAAGATGTCGGCCGGAATTTCCGGGTCATAGACCGTCTTCAGCGCCGCGACGATATCGTCGCTGAGACGCGCCAGTTCCTCGGCTGGAATTGCCGAATGGACGATGCCCTCGCGGACGTCGACCTTTTCTTCCGTTGCATCAAGGCTCATGTCGGCCTCCTGGACTTTCTCTTCTGGTTCAGAAGATTATGATATCTCTTTGAACCTTTTACACTATTTTCAAGCGAAGAACTTGCGCGCATGCTCCAACGCGTCCGCCAGTGCATCGACTTCGGCCCGCGTGTTGTAGAGCCCGAAGGATGCACGGCATGTGGAGGTCACACCGAAGCGTTTCAAGAGCGGCTGTGCGCAATGGGTACCGGCGCGCACGGCGACACCGGCGCGGTCGATGACCATCGACACATCGTGCGAGTGAATGCCGGCAAGCTCGAAGGCAAAGATGCTGCCCTTGTCGGGCGTATTGCCGAAGATGCGAAGCGAATTCACCGACGCAAGGCGTTCGCGCGCGTAAGCCGTCAGGTCCGCTTCATGGGCCTGTATGGCAGCCCGGCCGAGCTTCTCCATATAGTCGAGCGCATGGCCAAGCCCGATCGCCTGCACGATCGGCGGCGTACCTGCTTCGAAGCGGTGCGGCGGGTCGTTGTAGGTGACGGTGTCTTCGGTTACGACTTCGATCATCTCGCCGCCGCCGAGGAACGGCCGCATTTCTTTCAGGCGTTCGGTCTTGCCGTAGAGCACGCCGATGCCGGATGGGCCGTATAGCTTGTGCCCGGTCATCACGTACCAGTCGCAATCGATGTCCTGGACGTCGACCGGCATGTGTACGGCGCCCTGGCTGCCGTCGACCAGCACCGGAATGCCGCGCTCGCGCGCGATACGGCAGATTTCCTTGACCGGAACGACCGTACCCAGCGCATTCGACATGTGGGTGATGGCGATGAGCTTGGTCTTGTCGGTCAGGCACTTCACGAAATCTTCGACATGCAGCGCACCGTCGTCATCGACGGGGATCCAGACAAGCTTGGCGCCCTGGCGTTCGCGGATGAAGTGCCAGGGAACGATGTTGGAGTGATGCTCCATGATCGACAGCACGATCTCGTCGCCTTCGCCGAGCTTCGGCATGCCGTAGCCATAGGCGACCGTGTTAATCGCCTCGGTCGACGACTTGGTGAAGATGACGTTGTCGACCGAAGGGGCGTTCAGAAAGCGGCGCACCTTCTCGCGCGCCGCCTCATAGGCTTCCGTCGCGGCATTCGACAGGAAATGCAGGCCGCGATGGACGTTGGCGTATTCGTTGGAATAGGCATGGGCGATCGCGTCGATCACGACCTGGGGCTTCTGCGCCGATGCGCCGTTGTCGAGATAGACAAGCGGCTTGCCATAGACGCTTCGCGACAGGATCGGGAAATCCTTGCGGATCGCTTCGACGTCGTAGGCTGGCACCGGTACAGAGTGTTCCATGTCTTTCAATCCAATCAGACGCGCTTCTTAGGCGTGCTTGTCGAGCCAGGTCGAGATGATGTCTTCCAGTGCCTCGACCAGCGTCTCATGATCTTCAAGCTCTTCGACGATCTCGGCAACGAAGGCGTTGACGAGCATCGCCCGTGCCTTGTTCTCCGGAACGCCGCGCGCCATCAGATAGAAAAGCTGCGTGTGGTCGATGTCGGCAACCGTCGCGCCGTGGCCGCACTGCACGTCGTCGGCGAAGATCTCCAGTTCGGGCTTGGCCGACAGGTCGGCGTCGTCGGAGAGGAGCAGCGTGTTGCACGACATCTTCGCGTCGGTCTTCTGCGCATCCTTGGCGACCAGGATCTTGCCCTGGAAAACGCCCTTGGCGCGGTCGAATACGACGTTGCGGATGATTTCCGAAGACGTCGTATGCGGCACGTTGTGGCCGAGCGTGAAGGTCACGTCCGTATGCGTTTCGCCGCCGAGCAGATTGATGCCACGAAGCGTCAGGTCAGCACCCTCGCCGCTCGTCTTGCCGTGGATCTCCTGGCGCACCAGCTTGCCGCCGGCGTTGATGACGAAGAGATGCAGCTTGGCGTTCTTGCCGAGGTCGAAGCGGATCTGGCCGAGATGGGTGTCGGCGGCACCCTGCTGCTGCAGGATGATCCAGATGACATCGGCGCCTTCGGCAAGCGTCACGTCGCTGACCGACGAAACGAAGCTTTCTGCGTCCTTGGTCGACAGGTGCCGTTCGATCACGGTTGCCTTGGCGCCAGCACCAAAGGTGACCGGGAAGCGTGTGTGCGCCTGGCCGAGGCTCTGCACCAGCTGGATTTCCAGCGGATTTTCCAGCGAGGTTTCAGCAGCGACGTCGATCTCGAGACCGCCACGCACGAGGCCGCCATTGATGCGACCGATCGCATCGTCGGAACCGAGCACGGCAAGGCCTGATGCGGCCGAGCCGTCGAGCAGGCTGTCAACGTAGGAACGCACGGTCACGCCCTCGGGCAGGTTGCCCTTGAGGTCGGCCTGGCCGTTGCGCACGGAAAGTACCGTCGAGCCAGGAACCAGCGCGTCGACGCGATCGGCGAACGCCGTCGGGTCAGCGGCCGGAACGGCGCGCAGCAGCGTGCGAAGGTCCGTGTAGTGCCAGGATTCGACGCGGCGGGTCGGAAGGCCAGCCGTGCGCAGTTCGTGTACCAAGTTGTCGCGAACCGAAAGCACCGAGCCGTCGCCCGGCAGATCACCGATCTGGGCGGTGTAGGCGTCGACGAGCGCGTTCTCGGCCGCCGTCATCTTGATTGCCTGTTGCATATTCATTCGAACACTCCTTCAACAGGCGTCAGGCCGCGGCCTCGATGATTTCCGCGTAGCCATTGGCTTCGAGTTCGTGCGCCAGCGTCTTGTCGCCCGACTTGATGACCTGGCCCTTGTAGAGGACGTGCACCGTGTCCGGCACGATGTAGTCGAGCAGGCGCTGGTAGTGGGTGATGACCACGACGGCACGATCAGGCGAACGCAGCGCGTTGACGCCGTCTGCGACGATCTTCAGCGCGTCGATGTCGAGACCGGAGTCCGTTTCGTCGAGCACGCAAAGCTTCGGCTCGAGCAGCGACATCTGCAGGATCTCGGCGCGCTTCTTCTCACCGCCGGAGAAGCCGACGTTAAGCGGGCGGCGCAGCATTTCCGGAGCGATCTTCAGCTCGGCAGCCGCTTCCTTGACGCGACGCATGAATTCCGGCGTCGTCAGTTCGTCTTCGCCGCGATACTTGCGCTGCTCGTTCATTGCCACCTTGAGGAACTGCATGGTTGCAACGCCGGGGATTTCGACCGGATACTGGAAGGCAAGGAAGATACCCTTGGCCGCACGCTCGGAAGCGTCGAGCTCGAGGATGCTCTCGCCGTTATAGAGGATGTCGCCTTCGGTGACTTCATAGTCTTCGCGGCCCGACAGGATGTAGGACAGCGTCGACTTGCCGGAGCCGTTCGGGCCCATGATGGCGGCGACTTCGCCGGCCTTCACGGTGAGGTTCAGGCCACGGATGATTTCGGTGCCGTCTTCGGCGATGCGAGCGTGCAGGTTCTTGATTTCAAGCATTTCTATCGTCCTCTTGGGAAACGAACGTTTGTTCGCGCGCAAGCTCTTGGTGCGCGCCATTCGATATTCAGTTCAGGGCCTTAGCCGACCGAGCCTTCCAGCGAGATGCCGATCAGCTTCTGCGCTTCGACGGCGAATTCCATCGGCAGCTCCTGGATGACTTCCTTGACGAAGCCGTTGACGATCAGCGCGATCGCCGCTTCGGTCGGGATGCCGCGCTGCAGGCAGTAGAACAGCTGGTCCTCGGAAATCTTCGACGTCGTGGCTTCGTGCTCGAACTGTGCCGTCGAGTTCTTCGCCTCGATGTAGGGAACCGTGTGCGCCCCGCACTTGTCGCCGATCAGCAGCGAATCGCACTGGGTGAAGTTGCGGGCGTTCTCGGCCTTGCGGTGGGCCGAAACCTGGCCGCGATAGGTGTTTTCCGAAACGCCGGCCGCAATACCCTTGGAGACGATGCGGCTCGACGTGTTCTTGCCGAGATGGATCATCTTGGTGCCGCTGTCGATCTGCTGGTGACCGTTCGACACCGCGATCGAGTAGAACTCGCCGCGCGAACCGTCGCCGCGCAGGATGCACGACGGATACTTCCAGGTGATCGCCGAGCCGGTTTCGACCTGCGTCCAGGAGATCTTGGAGTTCTTGCCACGGCAATCGCCACGCTTGGTGACGAAGTTGTAGATGCCGCCCTTGCCTTCCTTGTCGCCCGGGTACCAGTTCTGAACCGTCGAGTACTTGATCTCGGCGTCATCGAGCGCGACGAGTTCGACGACGGCAGCGTGAAGCTGGTTCTCGTCGCGCTGCGGCGCGGTGCAGCCTTCCAGATAGGACACGTAGGCACCATCTTCGCAGATGATCAGCGTGCGCTCGAACTGGCCGGTGTTCTTCTCGTTGATGCGGAAATAGGTCGACAGTTCCATCGGGCAGCGAACGCCCTTCGGCACGAAAACGAAGGAGCCGTCGGTAAAAACCGCCGAGTTCAGCGTCGCATAGTAGTTGTCGGTCGTCGGAACGACGGAGCCGAGATACTTCTTCACGAGGTCCGGATGCTCGCGGATCGCCTCGGAGATCGACATGAAGATCACGCCGGCCTTCTTGAGCTCTTCCTTGAAGGTCGTGACCACGGACACGCTGTCGAAGACAGCGTCGACGGCGATCTTCGACTTCTGCACGCCGGCCAGGATTTCCTGTTCCTTCAGCGGGATGCCGAGCTTCTCGTAGACCTTCAGGATCTCCGGGTCGACTTCGTCAAGCGACTTCGGACCGGTCACGCCTTTGGGAGCGGCGTAATAATAGATGTCGTTGAAGTCGATCTTCGGATAGCTGACGCGCGCCCAGGTAGGCTCTTCGAGCGTCAGCCAGCGGCGATAGGCCTCGAGACGCCATTCAAGCATCCACTCCGGCTCGTCTTTCTTCGCCGAAATGAAGCGGATGATGTCTTCCGAGAGGCCTTTCGGTGCCTTTTCGACTTCGATGTTCGTCTCGAAGCCGTACTTGTACTGGTCCACGTCGATCTGACGGACCTGATCAATGGTCTCCTGCACGGCAGGCATGTCGTTCTCCAATCTTGCCGGATCCAAGGTCCGGCAGCTTGTCAGCGCGGTGCGAACTTGGCGCACCGCTTATGTAATGGCTAAAAGGCGCTTTTCACCCTGTTTGCCAAGCGGAAAATTGCTTTTCCGCAATTTCGTCGCATTGCCTGCGTCAGGCCGCTTGTCCCGACGCGCGTCGCCTTCCTGCTACCTTCGCAAAGGCTGCGGCGCAACGCTCGATTTCAGCCGGTGTCGTCGCGTCGCCGATCGATATTCTAAGCGCACCCTGGCGCGGATCGTAGCCCATCGCCGTCAGCACGTGGCTCTGCCCGACTTTTCCGGACGAACAGGCCGATCCCGCCGAAAGCGCCACCCCTTCGAGATCGAAGGCGATCTGTCCCGTCTCTGCCTTCAGGCCAGGAAGCGTGAAGAAGACTGTGTTGCCAACGCGCGAAACGTCGCGGCCGTGAATGACCACGTCGGCCGCCGCCGTCAGCATTTCACTCTCGAGCCTGTCGCGGAGCGCCGTGATCGCCGCCATGCGTGCGGCAACATCGGCCCCGACCTTGCGGGCAGCGGCAGCAAAGCCGGCAATCGCCACCGGGTTTTCCGTGCCCGAGCGATGCCCCTTTTCCTGCCCGCCGCCACGGATCAGCGGCACCGGCATCATCACCTCGCCGCGCGCGACAAGCGCGCCGGCGCCCTTGGGGCCGCCAATCTTGTGCGACGACAGAATCAGGAAGTCGGCGCCCAGATCTTCGATCGCGAGCGGCACCCGGCCTGCGGCCTGGACCGCGTCGACAACGAGTATAGCACCATGGCCGCGAGCAATCGTGGCAATCTCGGCAATCGGCTGGATAATGCCGGTCTCGTTGTTGACGAGCATGACGGCGACCATGGGCAAGCCAAGTGTGCGGTCATGTGCGGCCAGCAGCGCCTGGAGCGCGGAAAGATCGACGACACCTTCAGAGGTCACGGGGATTTCGCAAACCGCCTCGCGCGGGAAGCGTCCGCCTTCGCGCACGGCCGGATGCTCGATCGCCGAAGCAAAGAGCCGGCCGATCTTGAGTGGTGTGCGACCCATTCGGAAATCGGGCGTCAGCACAAGGTTGGCCGCCTCGGTCGCACCACTGGTGAAGATGACGCTCGAGGCCTTAGCGCCGCAAAGGGCGGCCACATCGCGACGGCAATTTTCGATCAGCGTACGAACCGCCCGGCCCTCGCCATGGACGGAAGACGGGTTGCCGATAAGGTCGAGCGCAGACAGGCAAGCCTCGCGCGCTTCGGGCAGAAGCGGCGCCGTGGCGTTCCAGTCCATATAGATGCGCGAACCCGACATGATTTCCTTCGCTAGATCAACAGGCTGCACGCCGGCAACCTCTGGCGATGCATTTTCCTTGAATTTTCCGCGCCGCTTGCCTTATGAGACGAAGCACAGGGCGGAATGCCCGTACAGAAGTTTTGAACGGTTCTAAACTAGGTTTTAGAAAAGCTGACTGCTTTCGTCAAGACTGATCGCGATCTGAAGCCAAGATTCGAACCAGGAACATCCCCGGAGAGCCAATGCCCGAAATCATCTTCAACGGACCCGCCGGCCGCCTCGAAGGCCGTTACCAGCCTTCGAAGCAGAAGAGCGCGCCGATCGCCATCATCCTGCACCCGCACCCGCAGTTCGGCGGCACGATGAACAACCAGATCGTCTACCAACTCTTCTACATGTTCCAGAAGCGCGGCTTCACCACGCTCCGCTTCAACTTCCGCGGCATCGGCCGCAGCCAGGGCGAGTTCGACCATGGTGCTGGTGAACTGTCGGATGCCGCCTCCGCGCTCGACTGGGTGCAGAGCCTGCATCCGGATTCCAAGAGCTGCTGGGTTGCCGGCTACTCCTTCGGTGCGTGGATCGGCATGCAGCTCCTGATGCGCCGCCCGGAGATCGAAGGCTTCATGGCGGTAGCACCGCAGCCGAACATCTACGACTTCTCGTTCCTGGCGCCCTGCCCGTCTTCGGGCCTGATCATCAACGGTGATTCCGACAAGGTTGCGCCGGAAAAGGACGTCAACGGCCTCGTCGAGAAGCTTAAAGCCCAGAAGGGCATTCTCATCACCCACAAGACCGTGCCTGGCGCCAACCATTTCTTCAACGGCCAGGTCGAAGGCCTGATGGGCGAATGCGAGGACTACCTCGACCGTCGCCTCAACGGCGAACTGACGCCGGAACCGGCTGCCAAGCGCATCCGTTAACGGCCGAGCCAGGTATCCAGACGCCGCGCATCCCAACGGGGTGCGCGGCGTTTTTTGTTTGCGGAATGTGGCGCTGCGGCCAATTGCCCGGACGTACGTCGTCGCTCACCCGATCGGATAAGTTTCGGCACCGTGTGATCAGCGTATAGTGCAAGCCTAGGCTGTTTCGGGCGGGGCAGGTCTTGATCGCATCGACGGGAGGGTTTCATGACCGAAGTATCAAGCGGGTCGGTGGGCACACCGAAGTGGCAAACCCTTCCGGATACGCCACGTCTTCCAACCGGCGGCCAAGAGGGCGTTGTCGAGATCGCAGGCGCCAAGATCTGGTACAAGGTTTACGGTTCGGGGCCGCCCGTCATCCTGTTGCATGGCGGGCTCGGCAATTCCGACTATTGGGGACTTCAAGTCGCAGCGCTCGCCGCAACGTGCCAGGTCATCGTGATGGACAGTCGTGGCCATGGACGCAGCAGCCGGGGTGGCGGGACCATGAGCTATGTTCTCATGAAAAACGACGTCATGGCGCTGATCGATCACTGCAACTTGCCGAAGGCGGCGATCGTCGGCTGGAGCGATGGAGCGATCATCGGGCTTCTCTTGGCAATGCAGCATCCCGATCGCATCAGCGGTGTCTTCTGTTTTGGAGCGAACAGCGGCCCCAATGGGACTTTTGACCTGACGAACAATGCGATGTTCAATCGCTACATCAAGCGAACGGAAGAGGAATATGCGCGCCTTTCGCCAACGCCAGACGGATTTGGCGAATTCCTCGGCGAAATGAATACGATGTGGATCACGCAACCTGACTTCACAGTCGCCGACCTCAAGGGCATCCAGGTCCCCGTCTGGGTCGTCGACGGTGACCACGAGGAAGTCATCAGGCGCGAGGACACGCTGTTCATCGCTGACACCATTCCAAATTCCGGCTTGTCGATCCAGCCGGAGGTCAGCCACTTCTCAGTGCTGCAGGATCCTGACCAGTTCACCGCGGACATCCGACGCTTTCTGCGGGCGAAGGGTATCGTCTAGATGACAGACGCTTATGGACGTCCGATCCAGTGGTGCACCGCCGGATTGACGATCGTGTCTGCAGGTTCTGCGCATTCGACGCGATTGCGTCCATTCTCCTTGGCCGCATAGAGGGCCCTGTCGGCCCGCTGCATCACGAGATCAAGCGTTTCGCCCTGGCCGACTGCGGCCACGCCGAAGCTTGAGGTGACACGCGCCGCTTCAGGCAGGCCGGGGATCTGCTGGGACATGATGGCCGCCCGCATGCCATGGGCGACAACGCGTGCTTCCGACAGTTCCGTGCAGGGTAGAAAAACGGCGAATTCCTCGCCGCCGAGACGGCCGGCGACGGCGCGATTCGGCATGACGTCCATCAGCACGCGCGCGAAACGGCGGATCACCTCGTCGCCCGTGAGGTGGCCGTAGGTATCATTGACCAGCTTGAAGCGGTCGAGATCCGCGAGGATAAGCGTGCCTGGCGTCTGGCTCTGACGGGCATGCAGAAGCGGCATGACGCGATCCATGAAGCCGCGTCGATTGTAGAGCGCCGAGAGCAGATCGATCTCTGAACGGGCCTGTGCGTCGTCGACGATGTCCTTGACCATGACGCCCAGCATCGCAAGGCCGGCGCCGACGATCAACATTGCACCGAGCGCCTGGGAGACGAGCGCGAAATTGCTCAAGACATAATCCTGGGCCGTCGCGCCTGCACCAATGGCGACGGCCGCATAGATCTTCATGAAGTAGTAGGCTGCCGATAGCGCAAGCAGGCTGAAAAGAAGCCAATCGAAAAACGAGCGTCGCGCCGAGCGGACAACAACCGATGCGGTCCACGCCTGGATCAACACAAAAGGCATCTGGTAGAAGAAGGAATGCTGCCAGGTTCCCCGCGGCAGATCAAAGATCGCCACGTCCAGCGCGACACCGGCCGCGAAACAGGCTCCGAGCACGGACCAGCGCACTGGCACCTGATAAAAAAGCCCAAGTCCGAAGCGCAGTAGGCAGAAACCGCCGAGCACGGAGGCAAAGGCGGCGATCGCAAAGAAGCGCGGCGTCGGTGAAAAGGGAACGATGGCTTCAAAGACCGCCGACAGCGACGCAACGGCAAAGCCGGACGCGCACCACACTGCGGCACGGCGTTGGCGGCTCTTGGCGGCAATGGTGAGAAATGCGGCCGTGAAAATCTGTGCAATGATGAAGTTCACTGCCAGCAGAGATATAGCACCACCCATCGACGAACCCGAAACCTTCGCGCAGCGCATGCTGCTTTTCGCCATCCTTATGGCAGCGGCTGTCGATCGTAGATCCCTGATGCGAAGAATTGATTAACCCGTCGGGTGGTGCGCCAAACGAACCCGAACCCCAATTCCAACCTATCCGATCCGCGGTTTTGCGGCATGTTTTCCGCCGCTCACCGGTTGCCGGACGCCGGTCGTTCCCGGATAGGTGAGCGGCAGTTGCCGCAGGGCGCGTACGGCCAGATAGGCCCAGGCCTCGGCCTCCATGGAATCGCCGTTGAGGCCCACGGCCTCTGCGGCAAGAACTGCGGCGCCATCCTGTTTGGCAAGCGACGCGAGATCTCCCATGATCACCGGATTGAGGCGCCCGCCGCCGCATACGATGTAAGTTGCCGGTCGCTCCGGCAGGTGCCCGGCCGATTTGAGGATCGCCGCCGCTGTCACATGGGCGAGCGTGCGGGCGCCGTCGGCAAGGTCAGCGTCGCGGCCCTGAGGCGGCGCAAAATCGTTTCGGTCCAGCGAGCGGCGCTTTGTTGCGGTGAAAAAGCTGTTGGAGAGATAGCGCTCGGCAAGCGCTGGGAGGATGCTTCCCTCGCTCGCGATCATGCCTCCCTGGTCGTAGGGGATGCCGGCATGGGCCTCGACCCATTGATCGATCAGCGTATTGCCAGGCCCGCTGTCGAAGGCAACGAGCGTATCGCCGGCGCCGATGAAGGTCACATTGGAGATGCCGCCGATATTGACGAAGACGACCGGCGCGACAAGGCCGTGCGTGTCGGCTGCGCCCCGTGCAAGTGCAGCGTGGTATGCAGGAATGAGCGGAGCGCCCTGCCCGCCGTTTTCCAGGTCGTTGGCGCGCATGTCCCAGACGACGTCGATCCCGGTCTGACGCGCAAGCAGCGGTCCGTCACCGATCTGAACGGTCAAGGCGTCGTCGGGGCGATGCAGCACGGTTTGTCCGTGGAAACCGATAACGTCGATATCGGCGGATGACAGGCCGTTTTGCTGCAGGAAGGCGGCGACGGCCTCGGCATGTCGCAGCGTCAGATCGTTTTCCAGCTTCGAAAGCGATCCGGGCCTTTGATCCCGCTGCGTCATCGCCGTCGCATCGACCAGTCCTTGCTTCAACCGGTCACGGAAGCCTGCGTCATAGGCGAAACCGCCGGCGGGGCCCCGTTCGACCACCGTGTCTCCATCGGTGCGCAGCAGCGCGACATCGATGCCGTCCATGCTGGTGCCGCTCATCAGGCCGATTGCGGTACTTGTCTGTTCCATCGCGTCAATATTTCCAGAATCACTTTTGAAGTGATTATGCGCAAAAACAGTGCTAAACGCCCGTTCGTTCAAAAAATCCCCGCAAGAGAGACAGAGCATGTCCGGTTTCAAGTCCGATTTCCTTCACACCCTCAGCGAACGTGGATTCATCCACCAGATCTCCGACGAGACGGGCCTGGATGAGCTGTTCCGGAAGGAGACCGTGACGGCCTATATCGGCTTCGACCCGACGGCGCCGAGCCTCCATGCCGGCGGTCTGATCCAGATCATGATGCTGCACTGGATGCAGGCGACCGGCCACCGGCCGATCTCGCTGATGGGCGGCGGCACCGGCATGGTCGGCGATCCCTCCTTCAAGGACGAGGCGCGCCAGCTGATGACGCCGGCGACGATCGACGCCAACATCGCCAGCATCAAGACGGTGTTCTCCAACTACCTCACCTACGGCGATGGCCCCAAGGACGCGTTGATGATCAACAACGCCGACTGGCTGCTCGGCATCAACTACCTCGAGTTCCTGCGCGACGTCGGTCGCCACTTCTCGGTCAACCGCATGCTCTCGTTCGACAGCGTCAAGACGCGGCTTGATCGCGAGCAGTCGTTGTCGTTCCTCGAGTTCAACTACATGATCCTGCAGGCCTACGACTTCGTCGAGCTGCACAAGCGCACCGGCTGCCGCCTGCAGATGGGCGGATCGGATCAGTGGGGCAACATCATCAACGGCATCGACCTTGGCCACCGCATGGGCACGCAGCAGCTCTACGCGCTGACCTCGCCGCTGCTGACGACGTCGTCGGGCGCCAAGATGGGCAAGTCGGTCAACGGCGCGATTTGGCTCAACCCGGACATGCTGTCGGCCTACGACTTCTGGCAGTACTGGCGCAACACCGAGGACGCGGACGTCACCCGCTTCCTGAAGCTCTACACGACCTTGCCGATGGCCGAGATCGAGCGGCTCGCCAAGCTTGGCGGATCGGAGATCAACGAGGTCAAGAAGATCCTGGCAACCGAGATCACTGCGATGCTGCACGGCCGCCCGGCCGCCGAGCAGGCGGCAGAGACGGCACGCAAGACCTTCGAGGAAGGCGCGCTTGCCGACAACCTGCCTTCGGTCGAGATTCCAGCCGCAGAACTCGAAGCGGGCCTTGGCCTGCTGTCGCTGATCGTCCGTGCCGGCCTTGCTGCATCCAACGGTGAAGCTCGTCGCCACGTTCAGGGCGGCGCGATCAAGATCAACGACGAGGCGGTCAGCGACGAGCGCCGCCTGATCGGCACCGGCGACGTTACGGGCGACAACGTCGTCAAGCTGTCGCTCGGCAAGAAGAAGCACATCCTCGTGCGCCCGGCCTGAGCCCCGCGCACGACACACTGATCCAGAAGGCCGGCCTTTGCGCCGGCCTTTTTCATTGGAACTCGAAGATGCTGCGGAAGACGCCGGGAGCGATGATAGACAACGGATTGATCGTCAGCTTCGGCTGATTGAAGGGACCGTTCAGCTTGAAGGTGATGCCAAGCAGGCCGCGGTCGCGGCCGTTGCCGAGCAGAACACCGATCAGCGGCAGCTCGCCGAAAATGCGGTTGAGGCCGTAGGCGGGCATGAAGGTGCCGGTCATATCCATGATGCCATTCTTGTCGCGCACCGTTCCCTGGAACGTTGCACCGACATCGGTTCCGCGCAGGACGCCGCCGTCGACGCGGATTGCGCCGCTGTCGAGCGCGAGCTGGGCGAAGCCACGCTCGAAACGGGCAGAGCTCACGTCGATGTCGCGGCGGACGGCCTGGTTGAGGCTGCGCCCGTCGGAACCGGTCGGCGTCGACACCATCGATTGCAGCCGTTGTTCGCCGACGAGCTGGAACTTGCGGATGTCGACGCTGCCGCGCCATGAACGTCCACCGCGGTCGCGCAGTTTCAGATTGAGCAAGCCACCACGCATGTTCTGGTAGATGTCGGCAAAGCGCGCCAGTGCGCCGGCGTCACCGGTGGTCAGTTCAAGCGTGTTATCGGCGCCGGCCTTGGCGAGCCGGGCGACCAGCGCCTGGCCACTGCTGGTGACGGCCGAAAGGTTGACGTCCTCGATCTGGCGTCCGCGCTCCCCGTAGACGAGATTGACGTTGGACAGTGCTTCACCGTTGAAGCCCGTCACGCGGGCAAGCTGGGCCTTGATAGTAATGTCGTCACTGCCGCCCTGGTCCTGGTCGTTTCCGCTCTTCAATTGAGCGAGGATCGGCCTGATGTCTGCTGCGGCGCCGGTCAGGGAGGCGGTGTAACCGCCTTTCGAACGGTCGACTGCGACGGTGAAGTCGTCGCCTTGCGCCAGTCGGACGTTGTCGAGATCTGCTGACCGAAGCCCGTTATCGTCTATCTGCAGCGTGCCACGTGCGCCAAATCCATCGCCGGCAATCGCGAAATCGCTGATCGTCGCCACCTGGCCCTCCATGCTGGACGTGAACTGCACTTCTGCCGGAATTCCGACGCCCTTGCTCCAGCCGATCCAGGGCAGTGAAAGCTGCGCCTTGGTAAGACTGACCGTTGCCTTCTGGCGGCTCGCCTCGTCGATCGTGACGTCGATGGTGATGGGGCCGGAAACGATCCGCGACAGACCCGGAATGAGCTTCTGCCAGACACTGTTTTCCAAGGTCCCCGAAATCTCGCGCGAGCGTTTCACCGTCGAGTCCGCGTCGACGGGCTCCGTCATCGCAACCTTGACCTTGGCGCCGTCAATCCGCGCATCCGCATCCAGAACTGCCTGCTGGTTGTCGACCCGGAAGGTTCCGACGAGGTCGGCAACGGGGCGTCCGAACATCGCCCTGTTCACGGTCACCTTGTCGAGCTGCATCTCCACCTGGTAGAGCGGTTTTGGCGGGTGCTGGTCCGCGATCAGGCCAAAGCGGGCACCCACGACAGCCGTCAGCGGACCGCTGAAATCCTCCGCCTGCAGCGGCGTTTTCTGCAGGGCCTGGATCGGTTTGTAGCTGACAAGCTCGGCAATCGCGTCCGCGTTGCCGCCGACCTCGATCTTCATCTCGGCCATCAGCGGCTTCGTGTAGACGTCGGGGAGGATGAACTCGCCGCCGTTGAGCGCGACCGAGCGTCCCGAGGGGAAGAAGGCAGTGCCTTTTTCGATCTGGGCCGTCATGCGCTGACCGCTCAGCTTGAACCGGCCGGATGTGTCGCGCAGCGGCGGGATCTCACCGGTTATGTTGACGCGGGTGTCGTCGATGTCGAAATTGATGTTGAGTTCCTGCTCGCCAAGCTTCAATTCGCCTTCGTTGTTGGCGATGCGCCCCTCTGCGATCGACACTTCGATCCGGGCGTTGGTGACGGTGCCGCCAAAGAGGTTGGCGATCGCCCAGCGGCGGGCACCCTTTGCCAGCCACCACGGCCACAATTGCTTGACGGCCGTCGCATCCATCCGATCGCTGACCGAAGCGAAACTGATTTGCGGCGACGTCTTGCCGAAGGCGACGGAAAGCGAGCCAAACATCGAGCCGAGCGGGCTCGACACCACCAGCCGATCGAAGATCAACCGTCGGGTATCCGAGGTGAAGCGACCATTGGCCTTGGCGTCGAAGATCAGCGGCGGATCGTTGATGTCCTCCGGTGCGGAGCTGGCGTTCTTCAAGAGAAGGTCGATTGCGAAGCCCTTGTCTGTGGCGCCGGCGATCTTGTCGAGGTCGACGACCGCGCCGGTGAATGGAAAGGTTGAACGCCCGATGTTGACCTGGGAGGGCAGGATCTCGACCGACGACCGCTCGAAATCGTAGGCGATATCCATCTGCGACGGATTGAGCGTCGAGATCCGACCACCGGCATGGAATGCGCCCTTGGAGGTACGCACCGCCACCCGCAGGTCCGGCTTGGCGCCGTCCGCCGCCCGCGTCGCCTTCAGTGTCAGTCCGGCCGCAGCGTCGATACCGAAGGCAGGCTCAGAGCCCAACTGGCCATGGTAGAGGAATGGTGCGAGCGGCAGATTGGTGATCGCGGCCTCAAAGCCAGTGACATGCCCACCCTGGCCAAGTGCGTCGGCGCTGATTTCAACCTCAACGCCATCAACCGTCACGTTGCCCATGGCGCTCATCGAGCCGCCGGAATCGCGCTTGAATTCGAGCGCCGTGGCGACGACCGGTACGACACGGTCGCGTGCCCCGACGACGGAGAAGCTGAAGTCCGAAAGGGTAACCGTCTGGCTCCCGCGCCCGGCAGCCATCTGCGACATCCGGTCGACATGGGAGAAGATCGCCTCAAGGGCATCACCGACGTCGGCGATCTTGATCTTCGTCAGGTCAAGCGGCTCACCCCTAGGAAGCAGCCCTGTGTCGAAATCGCCGCCTTCCGCTTGAAGGCTGGATACGGCGATTCGCCCGGTCACGAGCGCCAGCGGGTCGAGCGCAATCGAAATGGATCGAAGTTTTACAACCGGCTGGCCGGACACGGACTCGTTGAGCGAGACCTCACGCGCCTTGAGGGCAAGCGCGCCGCTGCCTGTCATGCGCACTACGGTGCTGCCGACCTCGACCTGATAGGCGTCGCCAAGGGCAGCCTCAAGTGCTGTGCGGGCGCGGGCGTTCAAGGTGCTGTCGATCACCCCGCTCTCGATGGCCGTGACGATGGCAGCGCCGATGACGAGGACGAAAAAGAACAGGCTCAGGGCGATCTTGGCGCAAAAACGCGGAAATGTGCTCTTGCGCGGAGCGTGCACGATAATGGGATCGTGAGCCTGCGCCGAGGGCAACGCATGCAACGCGACGATGTCTTTCTTGCGAAAGCCGACTTTTTCGCCGCGGATCTCACTCATCAGTGCGGACGTCCTCCGTTCGATACACGCTTGTTCACCGTCCCTTCCCTGTCGCGCCGGACGGCTGTTTCTCGCCCCATCTAGACCACATCTCGCCGTGCAAAGTCACCACAGGATGCGGGACCTTGCTGTGGAAAGCCACGAGCTGCGACGGGAATGGCGCTCACAGGTGACAGCATCGTTTCGTACTGGCCAATGCCGTCCGAAACCTGTCAAATCTAGCACAAATGCGCTGGACGGTAGCCGGCGATTTTCGATATGCCCTAGCGTGGCGCGTGTGTTACGAGGGGCGCAAAGCCGCTTTGGTGCTATGAGTTACCGCATGTTTTGTCCTTTGATCGGCAGCGACCAAAGGAAACCTGAAGTAGCGTCCGATTGTCTGCAAAACTTGGCGGAAGGAAGGTTTAATCATGGCAAGACCCGTTCCCGGAGATGTCGCTCCCGATTTCACGCTGCCGCGCGATGGCGGTGGCACGGTTTCGCTTTCTGCGTTTCGCGGCCGCCCGGTCGTCCTGTTCTTCTATCCCAAGGACGACACGCAAGCCTGCACGCTTGAAGCGATCTCCTTTTCCGAGCTTGCCGGGGAGTTCGCTGCCGCCGGTATCACGCTGCTCGGCCTCTCGCCTGATTCGGTAAAGAAGCACGACCGCTTCGCCAAGAAACACAATCTGACCGTGCCGCTTGCCGCCGACGAGGAGAAGGCAGTCGTCGAAGCCTATGGCGTGTGGGTCGAAAAATCGATGTACGGCCGCAAGTACATGGGCGTCGAGCGCAGCACATTCCTGATCGGCGCCGACGGCGTCGTCGCCCGGGTGTGGGAAAAGGTAAAGGTCGACGGCCACGCCCGCGAGGTCCTCGACGCCGCACGGGCCCTCTGAGGAGGCCCCATGATCGATTTGCCCGTGTTTCACAGCCTGCGCGGAGCCGCTGTGGAAGCGATCAGCGCCGCCGACCTTGAGGTCAAGGCCGAGCTTGCACAGGAAGCTGCGAGGCGGTGGCAACGCCGCACGTTGTCTCTGCGCTCGCCGCTCGACAGACCGGTGCCGGTGCGCCCCGGGCGTCCGGAAAAGCCGGAACTGACGCCACCGACCCAGGTCAAACGACGCTCGCTCGGCTCACTCAAGGGGCGCATTGCGCTCCTGCACTCGATTGCCCATATCGAGCTCAACGCCGTCGATCTGGCCCTCGATATCGTTGCCCGATTCGCCACGGAGCCGGTGCCCAATTCCTTCTTCGACGGCTGGATGCGGGTCGCCTTTGAAGAGGCCAAGCACTTTAGGCTCGTCCGCAAGCGGCTGAATGATCTCGGTGCGGATTATGGCGACCTGCCCGCCCATGACGGGCTTTGGCAGGCGGCGCATGATACCCGCAACGACCTGACCGCGCGGCTCGCCGTGGTGCCGCTCATTCTCGAAGCGCGCGGGCTCGATGTGACGCCTGCCCTGCAAGCCAAGATGCGCGAAACGGGCGACTTTGAAAGCGCTGCGGTACTCGACATCATCTACGAGGATGAGAAAGGGCACGTGGCCGTTGGCGCCAAATGGTTCCGCTTCCTTTGCGCGCGAGAAAAAAGGGACCCGGCTGCAACCTTTCAGGCGCTGGTGCGCGCCAATTTCCGCGGGCCGCTCAAGGCGCCTTTCAACGACGTCGCCCGCGCCGAAGCCGGTCTGACGCCATCCTTCTATCGGTCGATGACCGCTTCGACCAACCGATAGCCGCCGTCACGCTCCGGCAATGTTCCTTACCAATTGTTAACCCTAACGAAGTGTAATGATCCGCAGGTGATGCGAGGCAACGCGCACATGGCGGGAGAGAACGGGTGTCTGGACGTTCGGCAAATCGTGCCTTCGGAAAACGTAAGGAAAGTCACGTTCTGATACTGGCAAGTGGCGACAAGGTTCGTCACATGACGGTTCGTCCCTGGATGGCGGCAATCGCCGTCTCGTTTGCCGGTGTGTGCAGCATCGGCTATCTCGCGGCCACATCCTACCTTGTTCTGCGCGACGATCTTATCGGCGGTACGATTGCCCGCCAGGCGCGCATGCAGCACGAATATGAAGACAGGATTACCGCGCTGCGGGCCCAGGTCGACCGCGTGACCAGTCGGCAATTACTTGACCAGCAGGTGGTCGAGGAAAAGGTCGAAAAGCTGCTGCGCCAGCAGATGGCGCTCACTTCACGCAACGGAAAGCTTGGCGCGCTGGTCGAAAGGGCCGAGAACTCCGGTCTGGCGACGGGAAGCGACGAGACGCCGGCGGTCGAGCCACTGGCCTACGGCAAACGCGCTGACGCAAGCGGTGGCGGCGTCAAGGCCATCGAAAGGCTGATGGGGCTGAACAGCGCCTCCGTCAGCGGTGCAGACGCTACGTCCGCCCTCGCCTATGCCGCGCCGAACGCCGCCGAATCGCCTTCCGATCGGGCAGACAGGATCTTTTCGAAAGTCACGCTTTCGCTGAAGGATGTCGAACGGGAGCAGCTGACACGGCTGAAACAGTTGACGGAGGGTGCGTCAAAAACGTCGGATGCGATTCGCTCGATTGTCGGACGCACCGGTTTCGACCTGCCGACCACCGACATAGCGGAAACGACCTTGCAGACGGCACCATCGGCGCTGGCCGACACGGCGATTGGCGGACCTTTCGTCGAGCCCGCGGACGATGACGATTTCGGGCGTTCACTGGCGGCGCTGGATACTGCGCTTGTGGAACTCGAGCGCACTCGGGAGCAGGCTCGCGAGCTTCCGTTCGGCAACCCCTCGCCGGCAAGCGACATCACCAGCGACTTCGGCAACCGGCTCGATCCTTTCCTTGGGCGCCTGGCGCTGCACGCCGGCATAGATTTTCGCGCGACAGTTGGCACGCGCATCCGTTCTGCAGCACCTGGAACGGTGACAACAGCTGGTTTGACAGGCGGTTACGGGAACCTGGTCGAGATCGATCATGGCAACGGTGTCGCCACGCGATACGCCCATCTGTCGACGGTTTTGGTGCGTGTAGGCGATCAGGTCAAGGCGGGTGACGTCATTGCCAAATCCGGCAATACCGGGCGTTCTACCGGGCCGCACCTGCACTATGAAATCCGGCTAAACGGCGAAGCTGTGGACCCGATGCGATTTCTCGATGCGAGCAGGAAGCTTGCCAGCTACATGAACTGAGCGGGCGCCCAGCCGCACCTTGCGCTCCGTCACGGCTTGACAAGAAATGCGACAGATTCGCGGCTTTTCACCTTTTCGAGCTTCAACGTGCTGGATTTCTTGACTTTCAGCGGCGTTCAGCTTAAGAGCCCGGCCACGTGCTCGTGCGTTTTCCATCTATCGATCAGTGTTCTATTGAACCGGAACGGAAACAGATTTCCCTTTGACCAATTTTGCTGACCTTGGCCTGAGCCAAAAAGTTCTCTCCGCTGTCACCGATGCGGGCTACACAATCCCGACCCCGATCCAGGCTGGCGCCATCCCGCCGGCGCTGCAGCGTCGTGACATTCTGGGGATCGCGCAGACGGGTACGGGCAAGACCGCGTCGTTCGTGCTGCCGATGTTGACGCTGCTCGAAAAGGGCCGCGCCCGCGCCCGCATGCCGCGCACGCTGATCCTGGAGCCGACGCGCGAACTGGCCGCTCAGGTCGCCGAGAACTTCGACAAGTACGGCAAGAACCACAAGCTCAACATCGCGCTTCTCATTGGCGGCGTTTCCTTCGACGAGCAGGATCGCAAGCTTGAGCGTGGCGCCGACGTGCTCATCTGCACGCCGGGCCGCCTGCTCGACCATTTCGAGCGTGGCAAGCTGCTGATGAGCGGCGTCGAGATCCTGGTAATCGACGAGGCCGACCGCATGCTCGACATGGGCTTCATCCCCGATATCGAGCGCATCGCCAAGCTCATTCCGTTTACGCGTCAGACGCTGTTCTTCTCGGCGACCATGCCGCCGGAAATCCAGAAGCTCGCGGATCGCTTCCTGCAGAACCCGGAGCGCGTCGAAGTCGCCCGCCCGGCATCGACTGCCCAGACCGTGACGCAGCGTTTCGTTGCCGCGCACGCAAAGGACTACGAGAAGCGTGCCGTTCTGCGTGACCTGATTCGCGCTCAGGACGAACTCAAGAACGCGATCATCTTCTGCAACCGCAAAAAGGATGTCGCCGACCTCTTCCGTTCGCTTGACCGTCACGGCTTCTCCGTCGGCGCGCTTCATGGCGACATGGATCAGCGCTCGCGCATGACGATGCTGGCCAACTTCAAGGACGGCAACATCAAGCTTTTGGTCGCCTCCGACGTTGCTGCCCGTGGTCTGGATATTCCTGACGTCAGCCACGTCTTCAATTTCGACGTTCCGATCCATGCGGAAGACTATGTTCACCGTATCGGTCGTACCGGTCGTGCCGGTCGCTCTGGCGCCTCCTTCACGCTCGTAACCAAGCGTGACACGAAGTTCTCCGATGCGATCGAAAAGCTGATCGGCCAGAAGGTTGAATGGCTGAACGGCGATCTCAACAATTTGCCCGAGCCGATGGAAAGCCACGACACCGGTCGCCGCGAACGTGGTCGCGATGGCCGCAAGGACCGGAAAAAAGATGGGGATCGTGGCCCGAGGGCGCGCACCGATCATAAATCCGATACCGTGCGTGTCGATAGTGAGGCCGAAGTTGAAACAGTCGTGGAAAGGGCGGAATCGGTGAAACCGGCACGCAGCGCAGAAAACAAGCAGGGACAGAACAACCGCGCCGATCGTCCGGTGCGTGCATCGAACCCCGCCAACGACGACAACCGCGACCGCCGCAACCGTCACCGCCGCGACTATGACGACGGCCCGACCCCGGTCGGCTTCGGCGACGATATCCCTGCCTTCATGTTGATTGCCGGCAAGGCCTGATAGCCATTATGGGCCTGCCAGGCATCGATTTTCCGGGTTTCGGCTGCGGACTTGCGATCGTGCGCGATGGCAAGATCCTGCTTTACAAGCGCGTCAATGCGCCTGAAGCCGGGCACTGGAACATCGTCGGCGGCAAGGTCGACCATATGGAGCGCTCGGAAGCCGCGGCGCGGCGCGAGGCCGAAGAAGAAAGCGGCCTCAAAATCCTTTCGAGCGAATTCTTGTGCCTGAGCGAACAGGTGATCGAGGCTGATCGCCAGCACTGGATCTCGATGATCTATGTGAGCCGGCATTTCTCCGGCGAGCCCGAGATCACCGAACCGCATAAGCTTTCCGAATTCGGCTGGTTCGAACTCGACGCCCTGCCCCAGCCCTTGTCGCGTTTTTCTGCCGATGCCGTCCACGCCTTGCGCAAGCTGGAAAGCCGCGTCTCCGCCTGAGGCGGTCTCGACGTAGCTGACGGACGGTTGTCCCGCCGGACACTATTTCCGCGAACGCAGCGCCGCGTCATAGGCGAGCCTCACCCAGCGTGCCATCTCGTCCGGGTCATCGAAGGCGTCTTCGGGAATGCTCCAGTAAGGCATCTTCACCGGCTTGCCCTTCCCGTCATAGGCCCACTGCCTGGAACCCGCGCCCTCAAAGGCGGGCGCCGTCTGCTCGTCGCCCTTCAAGAGGATTTCGCCATCGACCTCGAGCGCGAAGATCACGCCCTCGAAGTAGACACCCTTGCCGCCGAACATCCGCTTGATGGTCACAGGTCCGAGCGTCTCGAACATCTCCTCGATGGCTGCATTGTCCACGCGTTTATACCTCCAGTGTGCCGCCGGCGGCGACAATCTGCTCGGGCGTATCGAGATCGAGCCTTGCGGCTGAGCCTAGTTCGACATCGATGACCGGCAGCCCACGTTTCTCAATGATGTGCCTTGCGCCAACGTCACCAACAAGCAGCCGGATCGCAGAAAAGGTTTGCCGCGGCAGGATCACCGGGTTGCCGCGCTGCCCGTCGGCGGTCGCCCGGATGACGGCGCCACCGCGTTCAGCGTTGAAGCGCGCGGTCAGCGTGTTGAGGTCGTCACTGGTGATGCCCGGCATGTCAGCGAGCATCACCAGCATGCCGGAGGCACGCGGGCCAAGGGCCGAAAGTCCCGCGGTCAGCGACGAGGCCATGCCGGAGAGATAGTCGGGGTTGGAGACGAATTTTACCGGCAGTTCACCAAGCGCCGTGCGGATGTCGGCTTCACGGTGGCCGGTGACCACGGTCACCCTGCCAGGGGCCGCCGCGAGCGCGGCTTCGACGCTACGGCGCACGAGTGGGACGCCGTCGAAGGTCGCGAGCAGCTTGTGGCCGCTGTCCGGTCCCATCCGGCTGGCGCGGCCCGCCGCCAGAACGACGATTTCAACGGGTGATAATGGCAACGCCGTTGCATATTCACGTGGCTGCGGCCGAGTGGCGATTTCGCCGAGCAAACCGCCGACGCCGAGGCCGGTAATGTCATCGAAGCTTGGCCACTCGCCGGCGAGGATACGGTCGAGAATCCAGTCGAACCCGTTTTCGCGCGGACTGCGGGCGCAGCCGGGCGCACCGACGACCGGGACTTCGCCAACTCGGCCAAGAACGAGCAGATTGCCGGGATCGACCGGCATGCCGACATGGTCAACCACGCCGCCCGACCGCCGAATCGCTGCGGGAATGACGTCGTGCGCATCGGCGACGGCGGAGGCGCCGAAGACCACCAGCAGGTCATGCTCTGGCAGCAGGTCGTCGATTGCCGCGGCGACGGCGCGTTCCGTGTGTGCAACGCGTCGCTCGGTCAAAAGCTCGCTTCCCGAGTGACGCAGGCGCGCTGCGAGCGTGGCTTTGGTCTTGTCCATCACCTGAGATTTCAGTGTTGGCAACTCAGTTGCTATCAACGCTGCGCGCCTTGCCGCGAAGGGTTTGACTTCGAAAGCTGTATGGCTGCCGAGCAGTCTCTCGGCTTGCAGTACAAATTGACCGGCGACTGCGAGCGGGATGATCTTGATCGTCGCAACCATGTCGCCGGCCTGGACCGGCATATGGTCGCCGAGACAGGCAAGCGTGATGGCCGGGTCGATACGGTTCAATCGATCGACAATGTCGCGCGATGCGACGAAAAGGCCCGCAACGCGCGAGTAGACGTTCACGCGGCCCGTTGCGGCCTGCGAGAAACGAAGGTGATCGGGGGCGATCGCCGCCGCGATCTGCGTTGCGGCCTCGTCTTCCGTGAGGTCGCCGGGATCAAGGCGCGCGACCACGACCTCCGGTGTGTTGCTGGCTGTCAAGGCGGCGATGTCGGTGGCAGAAAGCAGGTGACCTTTCGGCAAGCGCAGACCATCCGCCTTGATCCCATGCGCCAGAATGGCCCCTTCCGCCTCGCAGGTCTTGATCGGCCCGAACCTCACGCGATCGCTCCTTCGTCCTTGCCGATGGCGCGGCGCCGCAGCGCTTCGATGATTTCCGCGAGGGTCGCCACTGCGATCTCGGCTGGGTTTGCCGCGCCTATGTCGAGCCCGATCGGCGCCCGAATGCGCGCGATCTCGGCATCCGCAACGCCTGCCTGGCGAAACCTGTCGACACGCTTCGCATGGGTTTTCCGGCTACCGAGCGCGCCGACATAGAAGCACCCGGCAGAAAGTGCCGCGCGGATCGGTGCATCGTCGATCTTCGGGTCGTGCGTTACGGCAGCGAGAGCTGTGAAGCGGTCGAGCGGCCTCAGTTTCAGGGCATCCTCCGGCCATTCGGCAATGAGCTCGACGCCGGCGAAACGCTCCGGCGTCGCAAAGGCGGTGCGCGGGTCGACGATCGTCACGTCGAAACCGGCAACCGGCGCCAGTTGCGCCAGCACCTGCGATATGTGCACGGCACCGATGACGAGAATGCGTGGCGGCGGCAGATAGGCATTGAAAAACAACGACCCCTCATCGGTATCGACGATACCGCCTCGGCCGGACTGCAGGGCGCTGGCAACAGCTCTCTGCAAGGATGCGGGACAGTCGTCACCTTCGAGAAACAGCCGCACGCCACCGGCGAGATCGCTGACGGCTACGGCGGCTCGACGCGCCGCCCGTGCCTTGTTGAGTGCCTCCAGGATTGCTCGTTCCATCGTCAGCCGTCGACCTGTTCCACAAGCACCCGGATGCGCCCGCCGCACGAAAGCCCGACGCGCCAAGCGGTTTCGTCCGCGACGCCGAATTCGAGAATTCTCGGTGCGCCCGAGGCAATGACATCGGCCGCCTCCACGATGACTGCGCCTTCGACGCAGCCGCCGGAAACCGACCCTTCAAAGTTCCCTTCGCCGTCGATCACCAGATGGCTGCCGACCGGGCGTGGCGCTGAGCCCCAGGTTTCGATCACGGTCGCGATTGCCACCTTGCGCCCGTCCTTGATCCAGGCTTCTGCAACATCGAGTGGATCCAAACTATTGACTGCCGCCAGCATTTTGCCACCTTCCCTGCCATTCGGTCATCGCGACGCGAGAAACCGTCTGGGATCCGCATCCCGGGAGCCCTGCCCGGAAAGCGCCTTCACCAGTTCACCGATCGATTCAAGATTGTGCACCGCCCGGAATTCGTCAACATGCGGCAGCATCGCCCGGACGCCGCGGGCGCGCGCCTCAAAGCCGTCGAAACGCAATAGCGGGTTGAGCCAGATCAGCCGCCGGCAGGATCGGTGCAGCCGGTCGATCTCGACCTCGAGCTCGCCCACATCGTCCCGCTCAAGGCCGTCGGTGATCATCAGCACGATGGCGCCCTGCCCGAGCACACGACGGGACCACCGTCGGTTGAACTCATGCAGTGTCTCGCCGATCCGCGTGCCGCCGGACCAGTCCTTGACGGCGGCGACGCAGTCGTCGATTGCGGCATCCGGATCGCGATTGCGCAGCTGACGCGAGACGTTTGTCAGCCGCGTTCCGAAGAGAAAGGTCTGCACCCGCCGACGCTCCTCGGTGAGCGCATGCAGGAAGTGCAGAAAGATGCGGGTGTACTGGCTCATAGAGCCGGAGATATCGGCGAGCACCACGAGCGGCGGTTGGATCAGACGTCGCTCTCGAAAACGCGGCAGGATCAGTTCGCCGCCAAAGCGCATGGCATCGCGCATGGTTGCGCGCGGATCTATGCGGATCTGGCGGCGCGAGGGCCGAAAGCGGCGTGTGACGACCCGGTCCATCGGCAGCGTCAGTGCGGCAAGCGCGCGCTTCGCCTCTGCAATTTCGGCGGCGCTCATCTGCGCGAAATCGGCCCGGCGCAGCAATTCGCGACCGGAGACCGTGAAGCGGGCGTCGACCTCGATCTCGGGCTCGTCTCGCGCTGGTCGGTCCGCTTCGTGTCCCGAAAGCAGGGCATCGCTGACGCGCGTTTCGCCAGCTCTGCGCTGTTGGCGCTCGCTCTCGCGCTCTGGCGCCAACGGCGACATCATCGCGATCATCTTTTCGACAAGCCCGCGGGATCGCCAGAACAGACGGAAAGCTTCGTCGAACACCGGCTGGTCCTCGTGGCGCTTCACGAAGACGCATTGAAGTGCCGCGTAAAAGGCGTCCCGGTCGCCGATACCGATCAGCGTGACCGCATCTATGGCATCGGCGATCGCGCCGGGACCGATCTTGATCCCCGCGCGCCGCAAGGACCGCGCGAAAAAGACGATGTTGTCGGCAAGGCGACCGTCCGCTTCCCCGACCGGCGGGAGAATGGCACCGTCCATGTGCGCCTCCCGCGTTTCCATGTCAGCCAGCCGCCAGCAGCTCCGCCTTGACCTCGGCGAGCAGCTTGCGCCCCTCGGCCCCGTCGATCCTGGCGATGTCGTCCTGATATTTGAGCAATGTGCCGAGCGTGTCGGCAATGGTCTCGGGATCGAGCGCCAGCCTGTCCAGCTCGGTCAGGGCCGTTGCCCAGTCGATCGTCTCGGCAACGCCGGGGTTCTTGAAAAGGTCGACCGTGCGCAGCCGTTGTACATAGGCGATGATTTCCCGCGACAAGGTCGCGTTGCATCCGGGGACCTTGCGACGGATGATTTCCAGCTCCTGTGCCGCTTTCGGATAGTCGACCCAGTGATAGAGGCAGCGGCGCTTGAGCGCGTCATGGATTTCACGCGTGCGATTGGTGGTGATGATGACGATGGGCGGCTCGGCAGCGCGGATGGTTCCAAGTTCGGGGATGGTCACCTGGAAGTCCGAGAGCACCTCGAGCAGAAACGCTTCGAACGCCTCGTCGGTTCGGTCGAGTTCATCGATGAGAAAAACAGGCGCGCGGCCGTCTTCGGATGAAATTGCCTGGAGAACCGGCCGGCGAATAAGGAAGCGCTCGGAAAAAATGTCGCTTTCGATTCGTTTGCGATCGACCTTGCCGCTGGCCTCCGAAAGGCGGATTTCCAGCATCTGCGCCGGATAGTTCCATTCGTAGACCGCCGATGCCACGTCGAGACCCTCGTAGCATTGGAGCCGGATCAGCGGCCGGTCGAGCGCTTTTGCCAACACCTTGGCGATCTCGGTCTTGCCGACGCCGGCTTCGCCTTCGAGAAAGAGCGGCCGTTTCATGCGAAGCGCGAGAAACAGCACCGTCGCAAGTGCCGTACCGGCGAGATAGTCATGCGCTTGAAGGAGGGCCGAAGTCTCCTCAATCGACTGGGGCATGCTTTCAGTCGCCATGTCTCCTCCGCCACGGCTTGCATCGATCACGCGAGTCGACCGATGCATCAATTCTACCGGGCAACTCAACGGCTTACGGCAAAGTCCTCATGCCGTTATAGACGTTCGAAGTCGCACGACAAAATCTATAGCGAGTGATAGCCGCGGTCCACATAAATGAGCGGCGGACGCGACGGCCCGATCGCGACGTCGACCACCTCGCCGAAGAGCACCAGGTGCGTGGCTATGGTTTTCACCTCGACCAGACGGCAATCGAAGGAGGCGACCGCGTTGGCAAGGATTGGAGAACCGGTGGTCAACTGCGTCCACTGACCAAGCGCAAAGCGGCGATCCATATCCAGCTGGTCACGGCCGGAAAAGGCGTGAGCAAGCGCCCGGTGCTCGTCTCCGAGCAGATTGAGGGCGAAGCTGTCGCTGCGGGTGAAGATCTCGTTGCGAGGATTGGCACCGTTGAGGCAGACAAGAACGGTCGGAGGGCTGTCGGAGACGGAGCAGGACGCCGTCACGGTGACGCCGCGCCGCTCGCTTGCATCCGCCGCGGTGATGATCTGCACGTGACCGGCCAGGCGGCTCATCGCGTCGCGATAACTGATGGGGTCCAGCCGGGTCTTCTCCAACACTTCTTTCTCCGGGCAATGTCAGGCACATACATAGACGGTCGTTTGAAATATGAAACCCGCCATGAAGAGAATCTTGCACTTCTGCGACATGGCGACGACGCAGATTGAACCTTCTTCGCAGGAAGCATCATCTTTTCCTTTGACGCGAAGGGGCACATCCTTAAAACATGCGGCAACGACCATACCGCACGCTGGTTGCGGGCGGCACGGCAGGGGTAGCAGCGGGGCTCGCCGCAGGAGTTCGTTCCGGATTGATTCTGATCTGGGACCATGCGGCAGCGGAGAAAGTGAATGCGTCGATCGATTGTCACCAGCCTCATCCTTGCCGGACTGGTACAGGCGGCACCCGCCGCGGCAGCAGGCATCAAGGTCGCAGTCGTCGCACCGGTCGAAGGTCCGTTTTCGCTCCTGGGCAAGCAGATTATCGACGGCGCCGCGTTCAAGGCGGGCGATCGCGGCAGCGAGGTCGTCGTCATACCCGAGACGTGCGACACGGCTGGCAATGATGCCCTGACAAAGGCGTTGCTTGCCTCCGGCGCCGAGGCGGCCATCGGCTTTCTGTGCACCGAAAGCCTCAACGCGACGCTTCCGGCACTGGCCGAAGCCGGGCTGCCGGCAATCACGCTCAGCGTGCGTTCCGATATCCTGATGGAAGACGCCCTCAAGAACAAATGGCCGCTCTTCCGGCTTGCGCCGAGCGGCAATGCCGAAGCGGCGGCCATTGTCGACGCGATCCTGGCGCGCTGGAAGGACAAGCCGGTGGCACTCGTCGACGATGGCACGATCCACAGCCGCGAGCTGGTCGAGACCGTGCGCTCCGCGCTTGGCGAAATCGGGATGACGCCGGTGTTCAGCGACACCTATCGTCCCGCGCAGGAGCAGCAGATCAACCTGGTGCGGCGCCTGGTCAAGAGCGGCGCCACCCATGTCTTTACCGGGGGCGACCGCCAGGACACGGCAGTGATTGCCCGTGATGCGCAAACGGAAGGCGCGAGCCTCACCTTGCTTGGCGGAGACGCCTTGAACGCTGCCGATCTCGCCGTGCCGCTCGCCGACGGCGTGCTCGCGGTGACGTTGCCGGACGCGTCACAAGCGCCCGAAGGCAAGCCTTTTGCAGACGACATGCGCGCTTCGGGCCTCGAGCCCGAAGGCTATGTGATGCCGGCCTTCGCGGTGATGGCCCTGCTGGAGGAGGCCAAGGATCGCGCTGCGCAGGACGACAAGCCGCTAACAGAAGCGATCGCCAGGGGACCCTACCCGACTGTTCTCGGCCTCATCGCGTTCGATGAAAAGCATGAGCGCGCTGAAAATCCCTATCGTCTGATGCAATGGCAAGGCAGCCGCTTCGTGCCGGCAGCCCCGGAAGGAAGAACTCCATGACCTCCAGGGGACGCCTGAACCTGATCACCGACGTCGCTGGGCTGACGGTCGGCAACGCCGAGGACCACCGCCTGAAGTCCGGTGTCACCGCCATCGTTTGCGATCCGCCGGCCACCGCCGCGGTGCAGGTGCTCGGTGGCGCACCCGGCACGCGGGAAACGGATCTGCTCGACCCGCACAACACGGTGCAGACGGTCGATGCCCTGGTGCTTTCGGGCGGCTCTGCTTTCGGGCTGGACGCCGCATCCGGCGCCCAGGCGGCACTCAAGGAGATGGGGCGCGGTTTTGCAGTCGGCCCGCACAGGATACCGATTGTCCCAACCGCCATTCTCTTCGACCTGATCAACGGCGGCGACAAGGAATGGGGGCGTTTCCCGCCCTATCGCGAGCTCGGCTTTGAGGCTGTCCGCCGCGCCGGCACTACGTTTTCCACCGGGACGGCGGGTGCTGGCACCGGCGCGCTGACGGCCACGTTCAAGGGCGGCCTCGGTTCGGCCTCGACCGTTTTGCCAAGCGGCATCACCATCGGGGCGCTCGTCGCCGTCAACGCTCTCGGTTCTGCGACAGTCGGGGGCGGCCAGCATTTCTGGGCGGCTCCGTTCGAAATCGATGGTGAGTTCGGCGGGCTCGGCTATCCCCACCCCTTGCCTGAGGACGCATCCGATATCCGCATTAAGTTTCGTGACCGCCAGTCGGCTGCCGCCAACACGACCATTGCGGTAATCGCGACCGACGCGGTGATGAGCAAGGCTGAGGCCAAGCGCCTGGCGATCGCCGCCCATGACGGGTTTTCCCGCGCGCTCTGGCCGGCTCATACACCGCTCGACGGCGATCTCATCTTCGCGCTTGCGACCGGTGCCAGCGGCAAGGTGCCGACGCTTGAGGATTTCATCGACCTTGGCGCCGTTGCAGCATCGACCATGGCACGCGCGATCGCCCGCGGCGTCCATGATGCGACACCGGCAGAAAACGACCTCAAGCCGTGCTGGTCTGGGCTTAGCTGACGCAGCTTTGATCGCCGGCATGTTGTTTGCGCGTCCCACCGGTGCTATTTGCGCGGAAAACACGCTGGAGTGCGCCATGACCCATCCTATCCGCATTGCACCGTCGATCCTGGCGGCCGATTTCTCCAAGCTCGGACAGGAGGTTCGCGACGTCGTCGATGCCGGCGCCGACTGGATCCATCTCGACGTCATGGACGGCCATTTCGTGCCGAACATCACCTTCGGTCCCGACGTGATCAAGTCGCTGCGGCGCTACACCGACGCGACCTTCGACTGCCACCTGATGATTTCGCCTGCCGATCCCTTCCTTGAGGCCTTCGCCAAGGCGGGCTGCGATATCCTGACGGTGCACGCCGAAGCCGGCCCGCACCTGCACCGCTCGTTGCAGACGGTACGGTCGCTTGGCAAGAAGGCTGGCGTTTCGCTGAACCCGGCAACACCGGAAAGCGCAATCGAATACGTGCTTGATCAGCTTGATCTCATCCTGGTCATGACCGTCAATCCGGGCTTCGGCGGGCAGAAATTCATCGACGCGACCGCAGAAAAGATCCGCCGCATCAAGGCGATGATCGGCGACCGCCCGATCGAGATCGAGGTGGATGGCGGCATCGCGCCCGATACCGCCGCTGTTGCCTCCGGCGCTGGCGCCAATGTTCTGGTCGCCGGTTCAGCGATCTTCAAGGGGGGCTCGGTCGAAGCCTATCGCAGCGCGATCGACGCGATCCGTGCGCCCGCCGAAAAGGCCTATCGATGAAGAAGCGCGCAGGAGCGCCAGTTCTGCTCTTCGTAGCGGCCGGTGCGTTCGCGTCCCCGGTGCTGGGCGGCGATTATGCGGCCTTCGAGCCGATCGGCTTTTCGGCCGACGGCAATGTCTTTGCCTTCGAGGAATACGGCGTCCAGGACGGTTCGGGGTTCCCCTATTCGACCATCTACGTGATCGATACCCGCAGCGATGCGTTCCTGCCCGGCGCACCGGTGCGTGCGGTCGGGCGCGAGGACGGCAGCCCGCTCTCCAAGGCGCGTCATGAAGCACGCAGGCGCGCAGCACCTTTGATCGAGGCCTATCGCCTGGCCGATGCGCCTGGGCTGCTGGCTGCCTACAATCCGATCACCGAAGCCAACGCCAAGCCGCTGAGCCTGACTTACGATTCGTTTGCAGCCGAAGCGGCGTTCCGCGAGACCTATTCGGTGACCTTGGAAGAAAAAGCCTTTCCATCGGACGGCATCTGCAAGGACTTCCTGAAGGAGATCAAGGGCTTCCGGCTGTCGATGACGACCAAGGCGGGAGCGCCGGCCGCGGACGTGCTGCAGGATGACAGCCGTATTCCCGATAGCCGACGTTGCCCGACGGGTTATCAGGTCGGCGGTGCGGTTACCCATCGCAACGATGACGGTTCGGAGACCCATGTCATCATGGTTCTCGTCAAGTCGCTGGGCTTTGAAGGCACGACGGATGGACGCTGGATCGCCATCCCGACCCGGGTTGCCAAATGAACGAGGCGGCCGCCAGCGTTGACGCGAAAGCAGAGCGTGCGGCGGCCGATGTTCCGAAGCAAGGCCGCCTCGCCCGCGCCGTTCCATCGCTTCGCGTGCTGGTCGTCGGCGCGCCTTTGTGGAGTGCGTCGATGGCGCTTTCGGCCTGGTATGGCCTCTGGCTTCGCGAGCGCGCCTTGACCTTTCACCTTGCAGAATTGCTCTGGATCTTCGGTCTCGGCGCCTTGCTGGCCTGGCCGCCAGCGCTGTTTCTGGCCCGCCTTACCGCGCTCGGGCGCGGAGCCGAAACACGGTTTGCGGCCTATCTCCTGTTCCTTTCGCTCGGCACGATCGGAATGACGGCATTGCTCTTTGCGCTCGACTACCGGGAATTCTATGCGCAGTGGCACGCGCCCGTCGGAACGAGGACCTGGCTGTTCCAATTTGCCTTCACCACCGCCATCGCCTTCTATCAATTTCTGGTCATGGGCCTGCGCCTCTATTTGCCGGTTGGCGGTGTTATACTGCTTGGTGCCAGCCTGTGGCTGGCAAGCCGCCGCAGCCAACGGCGTTGAGCTTCGCGCCTATCTTTGCTAGAGGCACGGCCATCCTCCTCTGACGACGAAAGCTAAAGCCCATGATCCCGCGCTACTCCCGACCGGAAATGGTGGCCATCTGGTCTCCGGAAACGAAATTCCGCATCTGGTTCGAGATCGAAGCCCATGCCTGCGACGCGCTGGCCGAGATCGGTGTCATCCCGAAGGATGCTGCCCGCACGATCTGGGAAAAGGGTGGCGCTGCCACCTTCGATGTTGCCCGCATCGACGAGATCGAAGCCGTCACCAAGCATGACGTCATCGCCTTCCTGACGCATCTTGCCGAATTCGTCGGTCCGGACAGCCGCTTCATTCACCAGGGCATGACCTCGTCCGACGTGCTCGATACCTGCTTCAACATCCAGCTGGTGCGTGCAACCGACCTTCTGCTTGCCGATCTCGACAAGCTGCTCGAAGCGCTGAAGCGCCGCGCCTTCGAACACAAGGACACGGTGACGATCGGCCGTTCGCACGGCATCCATGCCGAGCCGACGACGTTCGGCGTCAAGCTGGCGCTTGCCTATGCCGAGTTTGACCGCTGCAAGCAGCGCCTGCTCGCCGCCCGCGAGGAAGTCGCCACCTGCGCCATCTCCGGCGCCGTCGGCACCTTCGCCAATATCGACCCGCGCGTCGAGGAGCATGTCGCCAAGGCGCTCGGCCTGAAGCCGGAGCCGGTTTCCACCCAGGTCATCCCGCGTGACCGCCATGCGATGTATTTCGCCACCCTCGGCGTCATCGCCTCGTCGATCGAGCGCCTCGCAACCGAAATCCGTCACCTGCAGCGCACCGAAGTGCTCGAAGCGGAAGAGTACTTCTCTCCGGGCCAGAAGGGCTCGTCGGCGATGCCGCACAAGCGCAACCCGGTGCTGACCGAAAACCTGACGGGTCTTGCCCGCATGGTCCGCGCCTTTGCCGTCCCCGCGATGGAAAACGTGGCGCTGTGGCACGAGCGCGATATCTCGCACTCCTCGGTCGAGCGCATGATCGGCCCCGATGCAACGGTTACGCTCGACTTCGCGCTTGCGCGGCTGACCAACGTGATCGACAAGCTGCTCGTCTATCCCGAGAACATGACCAAGAACATGAACAAGTTCCGCGGTCTCGTTCACTCGCAGCGCGTCCTCCTCGCCCTCACCCAAGCCGGTGTGTCGCGCGAGGATGCCTACCGTCTGGTGCAGCGCAATGCCATGAAGGTCTGGGAACAGGGCAAGGACTTCCTCGAAGAGCTGCTGGCCGACACCGAAGTGCGTGCTGCGCTGTCTGAGGCAGACATTCGCGAGAAGTTCGATCTCGGCTACCACACCAAGCACGTCGACACGATCTTCAAGCGCGTCTTCGGCTGAGGCACCACAGGTGCGGGCGCACAAGGCGCGCCCCTATAGCTATTGAACAACATGCCCGCATTTGACGCACATCGGTCAAATGCGGGCATTTTTGTTAGCGAGATATTCAATTATTGCGTGCAACGCTTCAGGTCTGTCAATTCAGGTTTCTGAGGATCACATGGCCTACAAGGACAGTGTCGAGCGGACGACCCAGCGCACGCGAACGAAGATCACGGGTACTGTTACCTGCAAAACGGGCTCCAGCAACGGCGTCGTCACCGATCTTTCGGCGGAAGGCATCTGCTTTCAGCTCTTCTTCGACATCAACGCCCGGACCGGGCAGGAAGTGACGATCCGGAGCGAAGAACTCGGGTTCCTGACCGGCATGGTTCGCTGGTATCGGGGCGACAAGATCGGCATCAAGCTCAATCTGTCATCCAATACGGCCGCTCAGATTTCGTCCTACTACAAGCACTTCCGGCCGTAGGAACGGTTCGCGTCTACGCGCCAAAGCGCCGCCGGTCAGTCGACCTGCGGCGCTTTGGCGTTGGCATTCTACCGATCGGCAGTTACCGCGAACGGGCACGCGGGCCCGGCTCCACCATCTTGCGATAGAGATGCCAGGTGGAGTGGCCGAAGATCGGCATGATGACGGCGAGGCCGACGAAGACCGGGATCGAGCCGATGACCAGGCCTGCGGCGATGATGAAGCCCCAGACAGCGACCGGTACCGGATTGACGAGGGTTGCCCGAATGGAGGTTTCGACTGCGGAGACTGCACCGACGTCACGGTCAATCAGCAGCGGAAACGATACCACCGACGTCGCCAGTACGATCACGGCAAAGACGAAGCCGACTGCGTTGCCGACGAGGATCAGGTTCCAGCCCTGCTCCGTGCCGATGATACCGTTCCAGAACGCTCCGATCGAATCCGGTGGCGTGGTTCCAAAGATCTGCACATAAAGCGCCTGTGCGACCAGCAGCCACACGACGAATACGCCAAGGAGCATGGCGGCGACTGCCATGATGGACGGCAAGGCTGGAGAACGGTGCAGGCGAAGCGCATGCGGCCAGGAGTAGTCCATGCCCAGTTCACGCCGTCGGCTGACTTCATAAAGGCCGATCGCCGCCACCGGGCCGATCAGGGCAAAGCCTGAGACCAGCGGGTAAAGCAGCGGCAGCATGTTGGCTCCCGCGCTCCAGGTGATCAGAACGACGCCGGCAATCGGGTAGATCAGACAAAGAAAGACGTAGTGCGATGGTTTTTCGCGAAAGTCGTCAAATCCGAGGCGCAAAGCGTCGAACACGTCAGCGACGCCAATCTTCTTGATTCCGGGATGGGCGACACTCGCGTCCGCTCCCGACAGAACATGGAATGTTGTCATGGCTCACACTCCTCAACGAACCCGAGCGGCCACGGAACAGCAGTGCGGCGAAAGCAAGCCGCACCAAACCGCGACCGTCAGCCCGATTATACAGAAAATGAAACCGCTGTCGCCGTCTGCACGCCTGCTAAAATGATCGTCGATGGGAAGAAGCCAAAACGTCGTGTCGCGGGCGCTACAGCGATCTGCGTACATCTTGAGAGGCCGGTCTGCCGGTAGACCTTGACTTCGACGTGTTTCAGCGCCACATCGCGGCCATTATGAAAGTTTCCGACGCCCATATCCTCATCGTCCCAGGCTACACCAACTCCGGACCGGAGCACTGGCAGACCCGTTGGGAACGCAAGATGTCGTCCGCGCGCCGCGTCGAGCAGGCAGAGTGGGCAAAGCCCGTGCGCGACGACTGGGTGGCGCGCATGGTCGAAGAGGTCAATGCGGCGGAAAAGCCCGTGGTCATCGTGGCGCATTCGCTTGGTGTCGCGACGGCAGTGCACGCCCTGCCCCATTTCACGAAGCCGATCGCCGGCGCGTTTTTCGTCGCTCCGCCGGACGTAGCCAATCCGGCGATCCGCCCCAAGCACCTGATGACCTTCGGCCCCTACCCGCGCGATCCGCTGCCGTTCCCCTCGCTGATGGTCGCGAGCCGCAACGATCCGTTCGGCTCCTACGAGCACGCGGACGATATCGCCAACGCCTGGGGCTCGCTCCTCGTCGACGCCGGTGAATCTGGCCATATCAATACGGAATCGGGACACGGACCGTGGCCTGAGGGCACGATGGTGTTTGCTCAGTTTCTAAGCCGCCTGAAGCCTTAAGTCTTAACCACTGTGTCGATCGGTTGACGTCTCATTAATCCGACGTTCATTGTCCGCGGTCATCATCGGCGGGCATGGCAGCGTGGCGCGCATCCCCAGTGATTCCGTCCGCTATCGAACCTTGATTTGCGGCGTGATTGCCTGGCTCTTTGGCCGGATAATGCGGCCGCAGACAGTGGACATAGGATAAGTGGCCGCAAACGAAGGTCTTACCCAAGGTGCGCATCGCGCACTGGCGCAACCGGAAGCTCTGACGCAGGCCACCCTGGAGCGGTTGCCGGCGGGCGCAATCGTTGCGGATGGCCATGGACGGATCCTTGCAGCCAACGCCCGTGCTGCCGAACTGCTCGCTCGCACTCCTTCTCAACTGCGAAACGCACTCCTGAGCGACCTTGTGGAGGACGAGTACCGGCCGCTTCTGCCTCCGCGGGCAAGCTCGACGTCCCCTGCCACAGTTCACTTCCTAGGTCCGTCCGGTTCGTTGCCGATGCTCGTTGCCTGTTCGCAGGCGCATTTCGAAAGGCCGGGCGACTGGCTGATCCTGCTGCTGCCGGTCGATGATCTCGTAAGCGAAATTGCCGGGCTGCGCAGCGACGAAACGCGCTGGAAATATGCGCTCGATGGCGCGCTTGAGGGCGTGTGGGACCACGACTTCGAAACCGGGAACCTGTTCTATTCAACCACCTGGAAGCGTCTGCGTGGCCTGCCCGACGATGCCGTCGTCGACGGCACCCTTGAAACATGGATCCAGAGCGTTCACCCGGACGACCATTCGCATGTGCGCGCCGCAATCGAGCGGCAGGATTCGGGCGAAGCCATCTTCAACACCTTCGAGTATCGCGAACGCCACGCGGACGGCCATTGGATCTGGATCGAAAGCCGTGGCGCCGCCGTCGCCTACTGGCCAGACGGACGCCCAAGCCGGATCATCGGCACGGATACGGACATCACCGCCCGCAAGGAAGCCGAGGCCCGGCTCGAAGAGGTTTCGCGCCGGCTGCGGCTCGCTCTCGGCGTCTCCAAGATCGGTGTGTTCGACTTCAATCTCGACGCTCTACGCGACGACTGGGACGAGCGCATGTTCGAGATCTACGGTCTGGACGCGAGCGAAGGACCTCCGAGTTCCGAGACCTGGGAGAATTGCCTGCATCCCGAAGATCGCGATGCGGTGATTGCCCGCACCAACGAAGGCATCGCCTCCGGAAAAACCTATAGCAACGCGTTCCGGATCGTTCGGCCAGACGGCTCGATCCGGCATATCCGCTCGAACGCCGCGACCTATGTCGATCATCTCGGGACCCGCAAGCTCATCGGTGCTAACTGGGATGTCACCGAAGACATTGCCCTGCAGGAGGAACTGCGCCACGCCCAGGCCTCCGCCGAGGCGCGCAACCGCGAACTCGAGCAAGCGCGCATCAGGATCGAATACAATGCTCTGCACGACTATCTGACGGACCTGCCCAACCGTCGCTACCTCGATCAGATGCTGACGGAGAACGTTGCGGTCAACGCCATCCTGCATATCGATCTCGACCGCTTCAAGCAGATCAATGACACGCTTGGGCACCAGGCCGGTGACGCGATGCTGACGCACGCAGCCGCCATCCTTCGAGCGCATGCGCGCCATGACGATTTTATCGCGCGTATCGGCGGCGACGAATTTGTCATTCTTTGCCGACGCGACCGTGACCTGCCGCAACTGACCGAACTTGCCGAGCGGATCGTGCACGCCTTTCGTCGGCCGATCCCCTATGACGGACAGCTCTGCCGTCTTGGCGCAAGCATCGGCATTGCCTGGAAGGGCCACGAAGACTTCGATGCAAAGCAGTTGCTGATGAATGCCGACATTGCGCTCTATCGGGCAAAGAGCCTGGGGCGCGATCGGGTCGAGGTGTTCTCCGAACTCATTCAAACCCAGATCCTGACCGCCAAGAGGATCGGCGACGACATTCGCCAGGCAATCGAGGAAGGCCAGTTTACGGTCTACTACCAGCCACAGTTCAACGCGCGCTCACTGGAGATAACGGGCGTCGAGGCCCTGGTGCGCTGGGATCATCCCGAACGCGGCATCCTTGCGCCCATTCACTTCCTCAAGGTCGCCGAGGAAATCAACGTCTTGCCGGCGATCGACAGGAAGGTCGTCGAAATCGCCTATGCCGACTTTCAATCCTGGCAACGGGCCGGTTTTGCGATTCCGAAGATCTCGGTCAACATGTCGTCGCCGCGTCTGCGCGATCCCGGCCTGATCGCCGACCTCAGCGCCATGCGGATCCCACCGGGCGTACTTTCGTTCGAACTGCTGGAGTCCATTTTTCTCGATGATCCGGAAGACGAAATCGCCGAAACGATTTCGGCCCTTGGTGATCTCGGCATCGAAGTCGAGATCGATGATTTCGGCACAGGGCATGCGTCGATCATCGGTCTGCTCAATCTCAACCCGGCCCGGCTGAAGATCGACAGGGCGCTCGTCGGCCCGATCACCGAAAGCGCAAAGCAGGCCAAGCTCGTCCGGGCTATCATCGACATTGGCCATTCGCTCAACATCGAGGTCGTCGGCGAAGGCGTCGAAACCTGGGAACATGCAGCAATGCTGCGAGAGCTTGGCTGCGACGTGCTGCAGGGCTATGCGCTTGCCCGGCCAATGGACCGCCTGGAACTCGAGCAGCGATTGAGCCGCGGCTGGAAGCCAACCTTCGGCGATGCGGGCAAATAAAAACCGCCCAACCTTGCGGTCGGGCGGCTATAGAAAGTCAGTGTGAGCTTACTTGCTCTGGATCTGCTGCACGGCCTGGCCGAGAAGCTCGAGCATGCGTACGCGGATCTGCTCTTCCGTCTGCGCGACGCCAGCCGCATCGAAGTCGGCCTTGATCTTGCGCACAACGTCTTCGTGGCCGGCTTCTTCAAAATCTGCAGCAACAACTTCGCTGGCATAGGCTTCGGCGTCGGCCTTGCCCAGCAAGCCTGCAGCCCAGAGACCGAGCAGTTTGTTGCGACGCGCTTCAGCCTTGAACCTCAGCTCTTCATCCAGCGCAAACTTCGCTTCAAAGGCTTTTTCGCGATCCTGCATCGTCGTCATCAATCGATCTCCCTGAAAATTCCATATCGGAAACAGTTATCGCCATAAACCAAAACGATGGTCAAACTGCAATGCGAAGTTTTCGGGTTTGATGACTTTCGTGTTACCCTGAGCAAATCAGGGGACTGCAGGATGCGCCGATTGTGAAATCCGTTCTTTTCAGATAAGGACCCGCTAGAGATACTCCACGTGCGCGACCCAAGAGCGCCAAAAACACAGAGACAACATCTATGAATCGTCGCCGCCGTATCTACGAGGGCAAGGCAAAGATCCTCTATGAGGGTCCGGAGCCGGGCACGCTGATCCAGTTTTTCAAGGACGACGCGACCGCCTTCAACAAGAAAAAGCATGACGTGATCGACGGCAAGGGCGTTCTGAACAACCGGATCTCCGAGTACATCTTCACGCATCTCAACCGCATCGGCATTCCGACCCATTTCATCCGCCGCCTCAACATGCGCGAGCAGTTGATCAAGGAAGTCGAGATCATTCCGCTCGAGATCGTCGTGCGCAATGTTGCTGCCGGATCGCTGGCCAAGCGTCTCGGCATCGAGGAAGGCACCGTCCTGCCCCGGTCGATCATCGAGTTCTACTACAAGGCCGATGCGCTCGAAGACCCGATGGTCTCCGAAGAGCACATCACTGCATTTGGTTGGGCGAGCCCGCAGGAACTTGACGACGTCATGGCGCTCGCCATCCGCATCAACGACTTCCTCACTGGCCTGTTCCTCGGCGTCGGCATTCAGCTCGTCGATTTCAAGATCGAGTGCGGCCGCCTGTTCGAAGGCGACATGATGCGCATCATCCTTGCCGACGAGATTTCGCCGGACAGCTGCCGCCTTTGGGACATCGAGACCAAGGAAAAGCTCGACAAGGACCGCTTCCGCCGCGACCTCGGTGGCCTCGTCGAGGCCTATCAGGAAGTCGCCCGCCGTCTCGGCATCATGAACGAGAACGAACCTGTGCGTGGCACCGGTCCGGTTCTGGTGAAATAACTTCGGGGAAAATCAAAGTGATCAAGGCACGTGTAACCGTGACGCTGAAGAACGGCGTTCTCGATCCGCAGGGCAAGGCAATCGAAGGTGCGCTTGGCGCGCTCGGCTTCGACGGCATCGGCCAGGTTCGTCAGGGCAAGGTCTTCGACCTGCAGATCGAATCGGCCGACAAGGCCAAGGCCGAGGAAGACCTCAAGGCGATGTGCGAAAAGCTGCTCGCCAACACCGTGATCGAGAACTACAGCATCTCGTTCGCCTGACCGGAAACGGTCTGGCTTAAACTGAATTAGGTTCCGCGTTTCGGCGCGGGACCGGATCTGCTAAACGCCGCGGTAGCACGAACCCTTGAAGGGAATAAGGCTGTTTTGGCGTAACGGGTGCCGAGCCTTCCCTTGGGTGCGGTATCGAAACCATCTCGCCGCTTACGGAGACAGAGTTATGAAGTCAGCCGTCGTCCAGCTTCCGGGCCTCAATCGCGACCGCGACATGATCGCGGCCCTCACCAAGATCTCAGGCAAGGCGCCCGTCACCGTCTGGCAGACGGAAACGGACATTCCCGATGTCGACCTGATCGTCATCCCAGGTGGCTTCTCCTATGGCGACTACCTTCGCTGCGGCGCGATCGCTGCGCGCATGCCCGTCATGCAGGCGATCAAGGCCAAGGCGGAAAAAGGCGTCAAGGTTCTCGGCGTGTGCAACGGCTTCCAGATCCTCGTCGAGGCGGGCCTGCTGCCGGGCGCGCTGATGCGCAACGCCTCGCTGAAGTTCGTCTGCCGCGAGATCAAGCTCGAAGTCGTCAACGCCGATACGGACTTCACCCGCGCCTATTCCAAGGGCCAGATCATCCGCTCGCCGGTTGCCCATCACGATGGCAACTATTTTGCCGATGCCGAGACGCTCAAGGCGATCGAAGGCAATGGCCAGGTCCTGTTCCGCTACGCTGAAGGCACCAACCCGAACGGATCGATGAACGACATCGCCGGCGTGATGAACGCCAAGGGTAACGTGCTCGGCATGATGCCGCACCCGGAAAACCTGATCGAAGCCGCGCACGGCGGTTCTGACGGTCGCGGGCTCTTTGCGTCGGCGCTCGAAGTAATCGCCGCTTAACCATCCGGCTGATAGAAGGCATCCGACCCATCCCCCGAACGCGAGCGAGACCGTCGATGCCTTCAATTGCCCCTGTACGCCTGACCAGCATCGCTTGCACTGTGTTCGGGCTCGCGCTGCTCGCTTCGTGCCAGTCGCCGAAGCCGCCAGCCCCCAGCCCGAACACCGCGGCGCTGCCGACCATGGAGCGCGTGGCGCTTGGCGCCAACAGCTGCTGGTTCAAATCCGGCGATCCCGCCTTCAAGTCCTATCGGCTGGCGCCGGAACTCAATTCCTTCTCCGGGCGCCCGCGCATCCTGATCGTACCGCGCAAGTCGCCGGAAGCGCGACCCCTCGCCGTCGTCCAGGCGGAGGGCAATCCGGCCCGTCTGCAGGCATTCGGGCCGCTGATGAACGAGCCGACGGGTACGCGCATGGCCGCCGATATCCGTCGCTGGGCCGCAGGTAGCCAGGGCTGCAAATAAGCCGCTCTCGCCTTGCTGAACGCATCCAAAAGTCGGTCGACCCGAGAAGGTCGCGCCGGCTTTTTGCTGTCCGTGGTTCGTGGAGCGATCGAACCTACCGCCAGAACGGCACGGCTGATTCCTCCCGCGCGTCCTTCTGCGATACGCCGATATCCTTCAGCTGCCAGTCGCTCATCTCGCCGAGCGCCAGCCGGCCGCGCCGCCTTGCATCGAGTTCGCAGTAGTAACCCCAGAGCCGCTTGAGCAGGCTTTCGCGCTCGTCCGAGTAGTCGCCACCAAACAACGTGTCGGTGCGTCTGCTCGAGCTGACCTCGATGTGGGACGAACAAATTGTATCTATTGTACTCATTGAATACCCCAATGCAGCGATTGTTACCGTTGTTATGGTGATAATTGACATATTCCGCGCTGTAATCTAAAGAATTGTCACTATGACAAATTGGCTCCCAGACATTCAGCAGGGTCACGGTCCGCTCTATGCGCGGATCGCTGATCAGATCGAGCACGCAATTGGTAACGGCGCCCTGCCCGTCGGTGCCAAATTGCCCCCGCAACGCAATCTTGCCTACGATATCGGCGTGACAATTGGCACGATCGGCCGTGCGTACAACATCGTGCGCGAGCGTGGGCTGGTGAGCGGCGAAGTCGGACGCGGCACCTATGTACTCGATCATCCAGAGAGCCGGCCGCCGGAACAATCCGATCCGCTGACGACCTCGCTTGCCGGTACGCGCCCGCTGGTGGCGCCGGCTGGAAAGTTGAGGTTCGACAGCACGGCGGCACCGGATATCGGCCAAGGCGCGGTCCTGAGCGAACTGCTGAGCGAGATCAGCCAGGACCACCACGCCGACATTGCGAGCTATGCGCGTAACTTTCCCGACCACTGGTTTGAAGCCGGCTGCCAATGGCTGGCGCGCGGCAGCTATCAGCCGAAGCCGGAGAATATCGTACCGACCTTGGGCGCCCATGCGGCGGTCGTCGCCGTCATCGCCGCGGTGACCGCGCCGGGCGATCGCATCGCTTTCGAAACGCTCACCTATTCTCAAGTCAGCCGCAGCGCCGGTCTCATCGGCCGCCGGACGACACTGGTTGAGTCGGATGGGTTCGGGATGATCCCAGAGGACTTCGAGCGCGTCTGCGCCCAACAGCATCCGAAGCTCGCCTTCCTGATGCCGAGCGCCCACAATCCGACGGTCGCGATTATGCCGCTGGCCCGTCGGCAGGCAATTGCTGATATTGCCCGCAAATACGGCGTATGGCTGGTCGAGGACGACCTTTATGGCGCGATGACCGGCGACCAGACGCCGCCCTTGGCCGAGCTCGCGCCGGAGCGCACCTTCCTGGTCGGCGGCCTGTCGAAGTCGGTTGCCGCCGGCGTTCGTGGCGGCTGGGTCGCCTGCCCGCCGCATTTCAGCCAGCGCATCCGCATCTCCCACAAGATGGTGAGCGGCGGCCTGCCCTTCATCCTGGCCGAGCTTTGCGCCCGCCTGGTGCTGTCCGGCTCGGCGGCGATCCTGCGCGCCAAGGGCATTGAAGAGGTGCGCGCTCGCGAGGCCATGGCGCGCGAGGTCTTTGAAGGCATCGAGTTTACCTCGCATCCCTCCATTCCGTTCCTCTGGATGAAGCTGCCCGATCCCTGGCTGTCCGGTACCTTCAAGCAGGCGGCGTTGCAGGAAGGCGTACTCGTCGATGACGAGGATGAGTTCAAGGCCGGCCGCACCGACCGTGTCTTCCACCGCATCCGCATCGGCTTTTCCTCGCCGCGCGACCGTGCGGAGGTAAGGGGCGGTTTCCAGGCGTTGAAGCGGCTGCTCGACAGCGGGCGTGCAGGCTACGACAGTTTTGAGTGACTAACGGAATCCTCGGGGTGACTTTCGCGCAAGGTTACGCATCATACTGTTTTAGCAGTCTTGCGTATTTGATTCGCTTCAAGGATTCCGCATGCCGCTATCGTCCAGCCTGCCCCGTTCGTGCCGCCTCTCCGCTTGCCTTTCTCTAGCCGCAGCCACATTGATCGCCGCGCCGGCCTTCGCCGCCGAAGGTGTGTTCGATGAAATGCGCTTCGGCGTGACGACCTCGATCGCCAGCGGCGACAAGCAGGAAGACGGCGTATTTCCGTCATTCACCGTATACTTCGACCCGTTCGATGCGGATGGCGCGACAGACCTTGGAGAGAAGCTTCTGCGCCCGCGTGTCTATACCGGCGCAGCGGTTGCGACTTCATCCAACGGCGTCAATCAGGCCTATGGCGGCTTAAGCTGGACTTTCGACATGACGAAGCGCCTCTTTGTCGAGTTCGGCGCCGGTGGTACGGTTCATGATGGCGACCTCGACAATCCGAATGGCGATGGTCCGCAGCTTGGTTGCCGCTTCCTGTTCCGCGAATATGCCGCAGCCGGCGTTCGCCTCGACGAACACTGGAACGTTTCGGCGACAATCGAACACGCGTCTCATGCCAATCTCTGCGACGGGCCCAATAACGGCCTGACACGCGCCGGCCTCGCCCTCGGCTACAAGTTCTAAGGCCGGGCGGTTCAATCGCCTTCCGCAAAGCACTGACGGGCATCAACCGCTGTTGATCGCCCGTATTTTTCTGTCGCGCCGCGCCGCAGCATAGGTTAAAGAAGCCGCAAAGCGCCCCCTGTTTCTGTTGCGGTTCGCACGCGCCATATTCCTCTTTCGTGGATTGCGCGCCGCCCGAAGGATTTGACGGTCGACGATGACGATTTCCAACACCCGCCCCATCACCCCGGACCTCATCGCATCGCACGGGCTGAAGCCCGATGAATATGAGCGCATTCTCGGCCTGATCGGACGCGAGCCGACCTTTACCGAGCTCGGCATCTTCTCGGCGATGTGGAACGAGCACTGCTCCTACAAGTCCTCCAAGAAGTGGCTGCGAACGCTGCCGACCAAGGGACCGCGCGTCATCCAGGGCCCGGGCGAAAATGCCGGCGTCGTCGACATCGATGACGGCGACTGCGTCGTTTTCAAGATGGAGAGCCACAACCACCCGTCTTATATCGAGCCCTACCAGGGCGCGGCAACGGGCGTTGGCGGTATCCTGCGCGACGTCTTCACCATGGGCGCCCGTCCGGTCGCTGCCATGAACGCGCTGCGCTTCGGCGCGCCTGACCATCCGAAGACCCGCCACCTCGTTTCCGGCGTCGTTGCCGGCGTCGGCGGTTACGGCAACTCCTTCGGCGTTCCGACCGTCGGCGGCGAAGTCGAGTTCGACGCCCGCTACAACGGCAACATCCTCGTCAACGCCTTTGCCGCCGGTCTCGCCAAGAGCGACGCGATCTTCTACTCCAAGGCCGAAGGCGTCGGCCTGCCCGTCGTCTATCTCGGCGCCAAGACCGGCCGTGACGGTGTCGGCGGCGCGACCATGGCGTCTGCCGAATTCGACGAGTCGATCGAAGAGAAGCGCCCGACCGTCCAGGTCGGCGACCCCTTCACCGAAAAGTGCCTGCTGGAAGCCTGCCTTGAGCTGATGCAGACGGGCGCCGTCATCGCCATCCAGGACATGGGTGCGGCCGGCCTCACCTGCTCGGCCGTTGAAATGGGCGCCAAGGGCGACCTCGGCATCGAACTCAACCTCGACACCGTGCCGGTGCGCGAAGAGCAGATGACCGCCTATGAGATGATGCTGTCGGAGAGCCAGGAGCGCATGCTCATGGTGCTGGAGCCCGCCAAGGAAGAAGTCGCCAAGGCGATCTTCGTCAAGTGGGGCCTCGACTTTGCGATCGTCGGCAAGACCACGGACGACCTGCGCTTCCGCATCCTGCACCAGGGCGAGGAAGTGGCCAACCTGCCGATCAAGGAACTGGGCGATGAAGCGCCGGAATACGATCGCCCCTGGACGCCGGCCAAGACCGCCGCTCCGCTCGCAACCAACGACATCCCGCAGGCAGACGTCGCCGATGCGCTCGTCAAGCTCGTCGGTTCGGCCAACAATTCCTCGCGCCGCTGGGTTTACGAGCAGTACGACACGCTGATTCAGGGCAATTCGCTGCAGCTGCCGGGCGGTGACGCCGGCGTCGTGCGCGTCGAAGGCCATGCTTCGAAGGCACTCGCCTTCTCGTCCGACGTCACGCCGCGCTATGTCGAGGCCGACCCGTTCGAAGGTGGCAAGCAGGCTGTCGCCGAGTGCTGGCGCAACCTGACGGCTACCGGCGCGCTGCCGCTCGCCGCCACCGACAACCTCAACTTCGGCAACCCGGAACGTCCTGAAATCATGAGCCAGCTGGTTCATGCCATCAAGGGCATCGGCGAAGCCTGCACCGCGCTCGACTTCCCGATCGTGTCGGGCAACGTCTCGCTCTACAACGAGACCAATGGCCAGGGCATCCTGCCGACCCCGACGATCGGCGGCGTTGGACTGATCAAGGACTGGTCGAAGATGGCGCGTATCCGCTTTGCCGCGGAAGGCGAAACGATTCTTGTCGCCGGCGCACCTGCCGGTCTCGGCTCGCACATCGCCCAGTCGGTCTACATGCGCGACATTCACGGCCGCACCGACGGCCCGGCGCCGTATGTGGATCTCGCGCATGAGCGCAAGGTCGGCGACTTCGTCCGCAGCCTGATTGTCGACGGTCTTGTGACCGCCGTTCACGACTGCTCGTCGGGCGGTCTGGCGCTTGCTGTTGCCGAAATGGCTATGGCTTCCGGCATCGGCGCCACGGTTGACGCCGTCGCCGGTCACGATCCGATTGCCACCTTCTATGGCGAAGACCAGGGCCGCTATGTTGTGACGGTCGCTGCCGGCGCACTCGACGCGGTTGTCGCTCGCGCGAAGGCTGCGGGCGTGGCTCTGCCGATCATCGGCAAGACCGGTGGCGATACCGTCAAGCTCGGCGACGCCAAGGCGGTCTCTGTCGCACACCTGCGCTCGGCCCACGAAGGTTGGTTCCCCGAGTTCATGCAGGGCGACCTCGCCCCCGAGAACTGAGAACAGAATCGGTGACGGGAGCCGCTTTCGGTGGCTTCCGTCCCCTTCCATGCGCGTCTCTAAAGGCGCAGCGCGTGGCACTGCTTTGGCGCCATCATCGGATGGCCTCGCAGCCCAATGCTCGCCTCCCTCACCCAATTCAGCAATTGCGTTCCGCCCCTGAATCGTGGTTCCCTAATTTCATGGACGGCGTCGGCAGGCTGCTGACGTTGCAGAATAAAAAGGGAGTTGGCGTATCATGCCCATGACACCAGGCGACATCGAAGACATGATCAAGGCGGGGATTCCCGGTGCCAAGGTCACGATCCGCGATCTGGCCGGTGACGGCGACCACTATGCCGCCGAAGTCGTGGCCGAAGCGTTTCGCGGCAAGACCCGCGTGCAGCAGCACCAGATGGTCTACAATGCCTTGAAGGGCAACATGGGGGGCGTTCTGCATGCCCTTGCGCTTCAGACGAGTGCGCCGGAGTAGACCTCGATGGCCGACCTGATCAAGGAACTCGTCAGCGGCGTCGTCGACAGTGCGCTGAAGGAAATCCTCAAGAAGACCGGCGTCAAGCGAACCTCGAGCAAGCGGACAAAGCGACGGACGCGGACAAGTTCGTCGGGTGGCGGGCTTCTGGGAGATATTCTTGAGGCCGCCATCCGTAAACCCGCGAAGAAGCAGGTGAGCCGCCGCAAGACGGCGGCGGCCCGCAGCAGGACCCGTCGGCGCACCGCTTGAGTGGTAATAAAACCACATCTTGAGGCCCATCAATATTTGTTGCGATTGGGTGGTGAAAATCACCAATATGCATGCTATCTATGACCCAATTGATTTCCGGCCCTTGAAGCCGGCGCAGGAAGGAAGACAGATGAGCGGAATTCACGAATTCATCGACAACGAAGTCAAGACGAACGATGTGGTGCTCTTCATGAAGGGTACGCCGCAGTTCCCGCAGTGTGGCTTCTCCGGTCAGGTTGTCCAGATTCTCGATTACATCGGCGTCGACTACAAGGGCCTCAACGTGCTCGCCGACGCTGACCTGCGTCAGGGTATCAAGGACTATTCGAACTGGCCGACGATCCCGCAGCTCTACGTCAAGGGCGAATTCGTCGGCGGTTGCGACATCGTGCGTGAGATGTTCCAGGCCGGCGAATTGCAGTCGCACCTCGAGGCCCAGGGCATTGCCGTCAAGGGCGCCGCCGCTTAAGTCCAAGGACGCCTTGTCCCGATCTATCGGAGAAGGCGGGCAATCCCGCCTTTTTTGATTCGGATATCTGTCCGGGTTTCGAATTTCGTTGTCTTTCCAGTGGCTTTGCGCGTTCTCTTCGCGTGAAGACCGTTCGAGTGTTTTGAAAGCGTGCTTCCTTCCTGCAACGTTTCCGACGTTCTGAAGCGAAGCCTGGGGCCGAATTCCCGGCCTGTCATGAAGCAGTCGCGATCGTTCGGCATAAGCAGCCAACAGAGGTTCCCGCCTCGACGCTTCCGGCGCAGAAATTGCCCGGCCGCTGCCGATCGATGTTTCCCTCGCTTCATGTAGGCCCGGTTCCATGCGGTGCGGCTGCCCTGTCGCTCCTGCCCGAAATCCTTATGCCGACCGGCATTGCGCCAGCCGACATCCTACTTGTCCGGATCCGTCCGGAGCCAAACCTGTTTTGCTTGCGCCCACCGCGCCGCTAGGACTTTTGAAAATGACAAGCGTGACCACCGATAACGCCCTGCCCGGCGTGACGAAATTCCAGTTCATCGCGATGATGGCCATGCTGATGGCGACCAACGCAATCTCGATCGACATCATGCTTCCGGGCCTGCAGCAGATCGGCGCAAGCCTCGGCGTTGCCTCGGAGAACGAGCGGCAATACATCATCACTGCCTATCTGCTCGGCATGGGCGTGGCGCAACTGTTCTTCGGTCCGCTTTCGGATCGCTTCGGACGCCGGCCTCCGCTTCTGGCTGGCCTTGCGCTTTATGCTCTCTGCGCGCTCGCAATTGCGGTTGTGCCGAGCTTCGGCCTGATGCTGGCCCTGCGCTTCGTACAGGGCGCAGGCGCCGCGGCGACACGCGTCATCACTATCTCGATCGTGCGCGACGTCTACGGTGGCCGGCAGATGGCCGAGGTCATGTCGCTTGTCATGATGGTGTTCATGATCGTGCCGGTCGTTGCCCCCTCGATCGGTCAGTTGATCATCAGCTTTGCCGAATGGCATATGATCTTTGTCATCGTCGCGCTTTATGCCGTGATGAACATCGCGGTCGTGCTCTCCAAGCTCGGCGAAACGCTCGATCCGGCCCATCGCCGCGCCTTCACGCCGTCGGTCATCCTCAACGGTTTCCGCATCGTGCTGACCAACCGGCTGTCGCTGCTCTATACGCTCGCGACCTCGGTGATCCTTGGCGCGCTGTTCGGCTTCATCAACTCGGCGCAGCAGGTGCTGGTCGGCGTCTACGACCTTGGCGTGTGGTTTCCGCTTGTGTTTGCGGCCTTCGCGAGTATGATGGCGGTCGCTTCCTTCACCAACTCCCGCCTCGTCCGCCGCTTCGGCATGCGGCCGCTGTCGCATGCGGCTCTCGTCGGTTTCACACTGGCAAGCTTCGTGTGGATGTCGGCCTCGCTCTATGCACCGCTGCCCTTCCCGGTCTTCGTGGTCCTCTACTGCGCCACGATGTTCCAGTTCGGGCTGATCGCGCCGAACTTCAACGCCATGGCCATGGAGCCGCTCGGCCACGTTGCCGGCACCGCCTCCTCGGTGCTGGGCTTCATGCAGACGATCGGCGGCAGCGTGATCGGAGCGTTCATCGGCCAGTCGTTCGACGGTACCGCCGTACCGCTCGCCACCGGCTACTTCACCGTTGCTGCCATCGGCCTCGTCTTCGTGCTTATCGCCGAGCGCGGCAAGCTTTTCAAACCGCACCATCAGCCGGCCGGCTGATTTCTGCAGCGCCACGCGTCTTAGAAGATGCGTAAAGGTCGCTGTAGCGCTCTCAACTGCTGGCCAGTCGTTTCAAGATTGAATTTACGGGATTTCCCAATGTCCACCATCGCCAATCAATCCGAACATATCGACGGGGTTTCAGGGGCTCAGCGCCTGAACATGGGCCTCTTCGAATTCATCATCACCATCGCCGTCATGACGGCGAGCGTCGCCATCGCCATCGACAGCATGCTGCCGGCGCTTCCGGCGATCGGCCAGTCGCTGAACGTTGCCAACACCAATGACAGCCAGCTGGTGATCGGCGTCTTCTTCCTCGGCTTCGGCATCTCGCAGATCTTCTTCGGCAGCCTGTCCGATGCCTTCGGGCGTCGCCGCGTGCTGCTCGGTGGTCTCGCCTTCTTCACCGTGTCGATGTTTGCCGCGGCGCTGACCGAGAGCTTCGAAACGCTTCTCATCCTGCGCTTCATCCAGGGCATCGGCGCCGCCGCGATCCGCATCACCACGATGGCGATCGTGCGCGACTGCTTCGGCGGCCGCGAGATGGCGCGTGTCATGTCCTATGTCATGATCGTCTTCATGATCGTGCCGATCGTCGCACCCTCGATCGGCCAGCTGGTCATCCTCTATGCCAATTGGCACTGGATCTTCATCCTGATCGGCATCGTCGGCGCGATCCTGTTTGCCTGGGCCTTTGCGCGCATGAAGGAGTCCCTGCCCCAGGAAGAGCGGCTGCCGCTCTCCGTCGGTGCGGTTGCCTCCGGCTTCAAGACCGTTCTGACCAACCGCATCACCTGCGGCTACATGATTGGCATGACGCTGTTTACCGCCGTCATCTGCGCCTACATCGTCACCGTCCAGCAGATCTTCGGTGAGGTCTATGGCCTTGGCGATTGGTTGCCGATCGCCTTTGCCGGCACGGCTGGCGGCATTGCGGTTGCGAATTTTGCCAACGGCTTCTTCGTCCGCAGCTTCGGCATGCGCCGCATCTCCCACGTCTCGATGATCCTGTTCACGCTGATCTCGGTCGCCGGTTTCGTCATGTCGCTCGCCGGCACGCCGGCTTTCGCCGTCAGCTACCTGATGTTCTCGGTGCTGTTGATGTTCTTTGCGGTGATCGCGACGAACTTCACAGCCATCAGCCTTGAGCCGATGGGCCACCTCGCCGGCACCGCGACAGCCATTACCGGCTTCGTCTCGACGACAGGCGGCGCCTTGATCGGCGGCGCCGTCGGACAGCTGTTCAACGGCACGCTGCAGCCGCTCTTCGGTGGGTTCGCCCTCTTCGGCCTCTTCACGATCCTCGCGACGCTCTGGGCGGAAAAGGGCAAGCTCTTCACCCATCCCGGCGACAAGGACGTCAACATGGATCACGGTGGCGGCCACATGTAAGCGGCGGCCGCTTGGCAAACAAAAGCCCGCCCGGAGCGATCCGGGCGGGCTTTTTCATTTGTGCGCGAGCTGAGAGAGGCTCAGACCGTAAACACCTCGCGGCGCAGCGTTTCCCAGCTCTCCTTGTCGGTGGCCAGCAGCAGGCCGCCGTTCAGATGCTGCGGCAGATAGGGCGAGCCGTCGAAGCGCGCCGCATAGGCGCCCGCTTCCTGCGAGATCAACGTCCCGGCCAGGTGATCCCAGGGCATCAGCTTCTGGTACATGAGGAAGTGAATGTGGCCGGCGGCGAACATGCGGTATTCGTGTGCGGCACAGCGATAGCTCGTCGCAATCCGAACCTTGGCCATGTTGGCCATGACCTCGCGCCGCGCTTCTTGCGCGTAAAACCCGGTCGAGGCTCCGCCGACCATGGCTTCGAGCGGAACGCCCGCAGTCACCGAGAGGCGCTCCTGCGAACCGTCAGGACGGCACATCCAGGTGCCAGACCCCTTCTCTGCAATCACCCAATCATTGCCGAGCGGATCGTAGATGATGCCGGCGACCGTTTCGCCCTTCGAGACGACGCTCGCCATGACGCCGAAGAGCGGCAGGCCGGCGGCAAAGTTGAAGGTGCCGTCGATCGGATCGACGACGACGGCAAGATCGGCGTCCGCAAGCTTGTCGAGCAGGGCCGGCTCGGCCGCGACCGATTCTTCGCCGACGAACAGCGCGCCCGGCGCCACGTCTTCGATGCGCGCCTTGATCAGCCGCTCGGCCGCCTCGTCGCCTTCGGTCACGAGGTCGATCGCTTCCGATTTCATCCTGACGTCACCGGCATCGAGATTGCGAAACCGCGGCAGGATCTCTTTGACCGCGGCTTCCTGCATGAGATTGGCAAGGCCGGCGATGTCGACGGAATGGCTCATTCTTTGGGCTCCGGTGTGAGGGACTGGAAATCGAACAGCTTGGGATCGAGCAGATGCGACGGGTTCACGTGGCCGAGTGCGCGCAGCATCGTGTCCTTGCGGCCCGGCATGCGCCGCTCGAGATCGGAAAGCATTGCCTTCATCGCGTTGCGCTCAAGGCCGTCCTGCGAGCCGCAGAGGTCGCAAGGAATGATCGGGAACTCCATGGCTGCCGCGAACTTGGCAAGATCGTCCTCCGCCGCATAGGCGAGCGGGCGAAGCAGCATCAGATCGCCTTCGTCGTTCAGAAGCTTCGCCGGCATCGACGCCAAGCGGCCGCCGTGGAAGAAGTTCATGAAGAAGGTTTCGAGGATATCCTCGCGGTGATGGCCGAGAACCAGCGCGTCGCAGCCCTCTTCGCGGGCGATGCGATAGAGGTTACCGCGGCGCAGCCGCGAACAGAGCGAACAATAGGTAGCACCCGCCGGCATCTTCTCCTTCACGATCGAATAGGTGTCGCGGTATTCGATGCGGTGTTTGACGCCGATCGAAGCCAGGTATTCCGGCAGGATGTGCTTCGGGAAGTTCGGCTGGCCCTGGTCGAGATTGCAGGCAATGAGCTCCACCGGCAGCAGGCCGCGCCATTGCAGATCCATCAGCAGCGCGAGCAGGCTGTAGCTGTCCTTGCCGCCGGACAGGCCGACGAGCCAGCGCTTCGAGCCCTTCAGCATGCCGAAATCGTCGAGCGCCTGGCGGGTCTGGCGCAGGAGGCGCTTGCGCAGCTTGTTGAACGAGACGGACGACGGCATGCGGCTGAACAGCGGATGCGCGGTCGCGTCGGTCTCTGTCTCATCAAAAAGGGTTTCGGCCGGGTCTTGCGACGCGTTGAGCGAAAGGTCCATGGCGGGGATCCTGTGCGGCAGTCGGGCGCAATCGGCGCCCGGCATATCTTCGCCTGCACTTGCCCGCTCCGGCTGTCAAGATCAAGGGAAATCGGCCGTAGCCGGCCCTTTAGGGCATGTCGCGCAAAAGTGTGCAGCAGTTTTGCGATAACGATATGCGAAAAATCAAGAGCTTAAAGCGCGGTTGCGCATCTGAAAGATCGCGATGCGCTTTAAGGCCCGAACACCGACCAGCCGGTACGTGCGGCGAGCATTTCGAGCGCCAGCGACCCGAGCAGCGAGTTGCCGTTCTCATTAAGGCCCGGCGACCAGACGGCAACCGAGGCCTTGCCGGGGGCGACCGCCATGATGCCGCCGCCAACGCCGCTCTTGCCCGGAAGGCCGACACGATAGGCGAAATCGCCGGAGCCGTCATAGTGGCCGCACGTCAGCATCAGCGCATTGATGCGTCGCGCCCGCTGGCGCGAGACGACATTGTGGCGGGTAATCGGATTGGTTCCGCCGGCGGCGAGAAACAGACCCGCCTTGGCGAGCTGGCTGCAGGTCATCGACAGCGCGCAGTGGTGGAAGTAGACGCCGAGCACGTGCTCCACGGGGTGGTCGAGACGTCCATAGGAGCGCATGAAGTTGGCGAGGGCAAAGTTGCGGAAGCCTGTGGCCGTTTCCGATCGCGCCACCTCGTGGTCGATGACGATCTGGTCGTCATCGGCGAGATAGCGGACGAACTGCACGATTTCGCCGATCAGTTCGCGCGGCGTATGGCCGGCAAGGATCAGGTCGCTGATGGTGATGGCGCCGGCATTGATGAAGGGATTGCGCGGCTTGCCGCCCTCGTGTTCCAGCTGGACGATCGAATTGAACGCCGAGCCCGACGGTTCGCGACCGACGCGGTGCCAGATGTTTTCGCCGTGCTTGCCGAGCGCGAGCGTGAGGGTGAACACCTTCGACACGCTCTGGATGGAAAACGGCACCTCGGCGTCACCGACGCGATAGATCTTGCCGTCGGTGGTGACGATCGCCATGCCGAAATGCTTGGCGTCGACGCGGGCGAGCTGCGGGATGTAGTCGGCAACCTTGCCCTGGCCGAAGCGCGGGCTCAGTTCGCGATGGATGTCCTCGATGATCGCCTGCAGGTCCTGCGGCACATTCTGCTCGGGCATCGGGCTTCCCTCTTACTCATCGCCTTCGCGCGAAGGGACGAAACGGCGTTTGATGCTTGGGTCCGCGCTGAGCGGATGCTGGTCTGCACTGACAAAAAAACCGCCCGTTTCCGGGCGGTTCTCGATACGTCACAAGGCGTGAGCCTCGGATTAACGCGAATAGAATTCGACGACCAGGTGCGGTTCCATGACGACGGCGTAAGGAACGTCGGAGAGAACCGGAACGCGGACGAAGGTCGCGACCATCTTGTTGTGATCAGCTTCGATGTAGTCCGGAACGTCGCGCTCAGCGAGCGAAACCGATTCGAGAACGGTTACGAGCTGCTTGGACTTTTCCTTGACTTCGATGACGTCGCCCGGCTTGCAACGGTAGGAACCGATGTTGACGCGAACGCCGTTAACCTTGACGTGGCCATGGTTGACGAACTGACGTGCAGCGAAAACGGTCGGAACGAACTTTGCGCGGTAGACGATCGCGTCGAGACGCGACTCGAGCAGGCCGATCAGGTTTTCCGGGGTGTCACCCTTGCGACGGTCAGCTTCGGCGAAGATCGCACGGAACTGTTTCTCGCGGATGTCGCCGTAGTAGCCCTTGAGCTTCTGCTTGGCGCGCAGCTGTACACCGAAGTCCGAAAGCTTGGACTTGCGGCGCTGGCCGTGCTGGCCCGGGCCGTATTCGCGGCGGTTTACCGGGGACTTCGGACGGCCCCAGATGTTTTCGCCCATACGGCGGTCAATTTTGTACTTGGACGATTCGCGCTTGCTCATCGCATTTCCTTTCAAACAGTTACACCGGCCTGTTTCCAAACCGGATCAAGGAAACACGCCCTCCTCTGAACCCATTTTCTAAGGCTCTGACAGGTTTCTCACGATCACGCTGACGGAGAAGCCACGGGACATGTCAATGAAACACCGGACATTTCTGCCCGGCGTTGGGGCGGCTTTAGTGGTTCCAGCCGGCATTGTCAAACGAATTTGCCGCTTCAGCCACCATTTCACGCCGGGTTTCCGGTCTGCTCGCTTTCAAGTGAAACAAGCAGCTTCCTCAGGAGTGCTGCAAGGGCTGCACGTTCGTCCGGCTCAAGGCCTTCGAGATAGCGTGCCTCGCTCGCCATGTCTGCCCGAAACGCCGATTCGGCAAGCGCTATCCCCTTCTCCGTCAACCCGACGACGCTGCTGCGGCCGTCGGATGCTGAACGCTCGCGCAGGATCAGCCCGGCCTTTTGCAGCCGATCAAGCCGATGCGTCAGTCCGCCAGACGAGATCATCAGCAGCGTGTAAAGATCGGTTGGCGTCAGCCGATAAGGCGGCCCGGAGCGGCGGAGCGTCGAGAGCACGTCGAATTCGCCGCGATCAAGGCCGAAGGAGGCGAAGGTCTCCTCGATCGACGGGCGCACGAGGTTTGACAGTCGATAGGCCCTTCCGAGGATCGTCATCGGCTCGGTATCGAGATCCGGCAACTCGTGATCCCATTGCGCCCTTAGCCGGTCGACGTGATCGCTCTTTGCATTTTCGTTTTGCATTGCCTTGCTCCAGCGCTGCGAAAGTATCTTGACGAGAAGATAGTTTGGCATAATATCTTCTCGTGAAGATAGTTCATTCCGGGCAGAACGCCAAGCAGATGGAGGCCAGCATGTTTCATGTCATTCCGCGCTCAGAGCAAAAGCCGAGTCCAAAACGCACGATCCTGTTCGAGGGCGGGCAATACGGCACGCCGATTTCGCTGTTCCTGATGGATGCGGAGCCAGGCCAGGGTCCGGCGCTGCATGTCCATCCCTATGCCGAGACATGGCTTATTCATTCCGGCGAGGCAGAGTTCACGGTCGGCGATCAGACGCTTATCGGCAAGGCTGGCGATATCATCGTCGTGGAGGCGGGCACGCCCCACCGTTTCGTGAACAACGGCAACGCACGACTGGAGATGACCTGCATCCACGCGTCCGAGCGCGTCATACAGGAATTTATCTGAGCCATGCCGAGCCGGTCGACATGGTCATTTGTCTCGCGAGAAACGATGGCTTGAACGGCTCATTCCGCCGCGGCGGCAGCCGGATCAACCGTGTCCGGGCCGTTGGCGTCACCCGGCGCAGTCTCGCAGCCAAGGTCCGGGAAGGCAACGATGCGCTTGCCGGCGAAGTCGGCATGGATGACGATCAGCCCATGCTCCTCGAAATAACCGAGCAGACGGCGCGCGCGACGGGCGGAATGGGTGCCATAGGCGCGCGCGATCATCGCGTCAGATGGGCACGGTAGCCGCCGTACCGCCGCCTGCGCCATCATCAGGAACACGGCCTGCAGGTCTTCGGTGACGCGGTCGGCAAGCTGCAAGGCCTGCGCCCAGGTTTCGCTCGCTGCCGTCTCCGCATCGACGCCCGAGCGCGCGACCGCCATCTTGCGGCGGAAGGCGCCAAGCGACAGTGCCGTGCCGGATGGCAGGCGACGAATACGGCAGCGCACCAGGAAGTCCTGGAACAGTTCCGCATCGGGTCTAAAGGCGGCTTCGGGATTGGCGAGGATTTCCAGGAACACGCTGTCGAGCAGCCCTTCCTTCTCCTCCGGCGTCATTTCCGGTTGCGCCGGCCGTGCTTCGGCCGGGGCAACAGGCTCGGGCCGTGGCCGCGACAGTTCCGCAAGGATGTCGGTCGTCGGGCGCGGCGGCGCCACGGCGCGGCGCATGATAGGCCGCGTCAGCTCGTCCGGATCCGGCGTGAAGATCAGATCTTCCACGTCCTGCGGCGCTTCGGGCAATGGCATCAGCTTCGGGCTCGTCGAGCGCGCCGAGGTCTCGACGGCGCCGATCGTCACCCTCAGCGGCCGCCGCGAAAGCGCCGGCCCGAGCGCGACGAAGGAGCCGCGCTTCAAGTCGCGGAACATCTCCGCCGTGCGCCGGTCCATGCCGAGCAGGTCGGCGGCGCGCAGCATGTCGATGTCGAGGAAGGTGCGGCCCATCAGGAAGTTGGAGGCTTCGGCCGCAACGTTCTTGGCAAGTTTCGCCAGGCGCTGCGTCGCGATCACGCCGGCAAGTCCGCGCTTACGGCCGCGGCACATGAGGTTCGTCATGGCGCCGAGGGAAATCTTGCGCACCTCTTCGGTGACATCGCCGGCAACCGAAGGCGCAAACATTTGCGCTTCGTCGACGACGACGAGAACCGGGTACCAGTATTCGCGGTCCGCATCGAACATGGCGTTGAGAAAGACGCCGGCATTGCGCATCTGCTGCTCGATATCGAGCCCTTCGAGCGAGAGCACGCAGGAGACGCGATGCTGGCGGATGCGGGTGGCAATGCCGATCAGTTCGGCATCGGTGCGCTCGCCCTCGACGACCACGTGGCCGAACTTGTCGGCAAGCGTGACGAAATCGCCCTCGGGATCGATGATGCACTGCTGCACCCAGGGTGCCGACTGCTCCAGTAGCCGGCGCAACAGATGCGACTTGCCCGAACCGGAATTGCCCTGCACCAGCAGACGGGTGGCCAGAAGCTCCTCGATATCGAGCGAGGCCGAGGTCCCTTCGGACGTCGCTCCCATGTCGATGCCGACCTTCATTTCCACCTCTTCGCGTTACGCTCGCGCATTTCCGGACGCAAAATCGTTGCTCACTTTTGAAATGCTCTGGACTGATTCGCGGTCATTCGCAGACCGCCCATCGGGCGACACCTAGCACGGTTTCTCAGGAAATCGTGCCGCCGAGACTGAAAACCCACAGGGAATACGCTTCGCGAAGAGAGCCTGATGCACAATCCGGTTGCAGCAAGATAAAGTTGAGATCGACTGAAATTCTTACTTTTACGTGCAGAGACGAATGCCCATATGAGTTTTGGTCGAAGCGATTTGCCAGGGGCAGCAATGGAACATTACGAGACGGAACAGCAAATGGAGCTGCACAATCTCGATCAGCGTATGCGCAATGCTTACAAGGACACGCAACGGGTCGCCTCGAAAGACGATGCCGCTCGCGCCAGCCGTATGCGCTTTCGCGCCGCTTGCTTGTTGGCCGTTCTCATCGGCCTGTTGCTTGCGATCTTCTCTTAGAGCGCCGGGCGTTCATAGGAACGCGGAAAGGGCGCTCTACCCGATCGCTTCGGCGTGCCCTGCCCTTTTTTCAATGTTGGCATCCGGTGCCACCGTCAGGCCGAAGCCCTGCATCAGCCGTCGTGTAGCAAAATCCGGCCTGCCAGAGGTGAAGATCGCCGGATCAATCCCATTCAGCGGCTCGAACCCGTTCGGCAGCGGCACGAGCGAACGCGCTCGCCGGGCAATGGCTTCAGCCGGGTCCAGCCAGTCGACCGGCCAGGGCGCGAGCCGGCGAAAGACATTGGCCATGAAAGGATAGTGCGTGCAGGCGAGCACGACGATGTCGGTCTTTTTGCCGTCCATCTCGACGAAACACGGCGCGATCTCGGCAAGTACGGTCTCGTCGTCCAGCTTCTCGCCGCGGATATAGGATTCGGCCATCTTGGCGAGGTTCTCCGAGCCGACGAGCCGTACGTGGCACTGGCTGGCAAAGGACTGGATGAGGTCGCGGGTATAGGCGCGCTTGACGGTACCCGGTGTCGCCAGTACCGAGACGAGCCCGGAGCGCGTGCGCTCGGCCGCCGGCTTGATGGCAGGCACTGTGCCGACAAAGGTCATCTGGGGATAGGCCGCCCGCAGGTCCGCGCCGACAAGCGTGAACGCGGTGTTGCAGGCGATCACGCAGATTTCCGGATCGTGTTCTGAAAGCAATCGACCGAAGAGTTCGATCACCCGCCCTTTAAGCGCCGCCTCTTCCCAGCCGCCGTAGGGAAAGCCGGCATCGTCGGCGACATAGATGAAGTGCCGCTCGGGCATCAGCACCCTCGCCTCGCGCAGCACGGTCAAGCCGCCGATGCCGCTATCGAAGACGAGGATGGGCTTCAGTTCACTCGCTGTCACCGCTGTCCGATACTTTCTTGTTGGGCTCGGCTCTGCTGCTGTCGGCAGGAGCGCCGGAACCACGGGGATGTTCGCGCGAAAACCGATCGAGTGACGAGATCACGCCGCGCAACACCCGGATTTCCGTTTCGGTAAAGGATGGTCTGGTCAGAACGGTCCGCAGATTTTCGACCAATTTCGGCTTTTTGTCGGCGGAGCGGAAATAGTTGCGCGCTTCCAGCGCATCCTCGAGGTGATCGAACAGGCCCTGCAGATCATCCTTTTTCGCCGGGCGCTGTTCCAGCGCCTGGAAGGACGTCTGGTCTTCGCTTTCCATACCGGTCTTCAGCCACTCATAGGACATGAGCAGCACCGCCTGGGCGAGGTTCAGCGAGGCAAAGGCCGGATTGACCGGGAAAGTCACGATCTCGTCGGCAAGGGCTACCTCTTCGTTGGTGAGGCCGGTGCGTTCGCGGCCGAAGATGATGCCGGTCGCCTCGCCCGCGACGAAACGCTGCCTGAGCGTGCGCGCGGCCACGATCGGCGAGCGCACCGGCTTGTAGCCGTAACGGTCCCGCGCTGTCGTCGCATAGACGAAGTTGAGGTCGGCGATTGCCTCCTCGAGCGTGTCATAGAGCTTGGCGCCCTCGATGACGTGGTCAGCGCGGCTCGCGGCGGATTGGGCCTTTTCGTTTGGCCAGCCGTCGCGTGGGTTGACGAGGCGCAGTTCCGACAGGCCGAAATTGGCCATGGCACGGGCGACCATGCCGATGTTCTCGCCGAGCTGTGGATAGGCAAGAATGATCGCCGGTCCTTCGGTCAGGAGTACTCGTTCGCTGTTGGTGCCTGCCATGTCTTTCGCCTTCGTCTTTCGTTCGGCGCTTCCCTTGCACAAATGCCGGCGAAATTAAAGTCCGTGATCTGTGATCGGCCCCAAGCCTACAGATGAAGGCGGTTGAGCGATACGCCGATCATCTCCAGGCCAAGCTCTGCATCGTCCCTGGAGATTGGCAGATGCCGGTCCACCGGCGCGCCGATCCGGCCGACCTCGTAGAAATAGGCCGACGCCTTTTCGCGAACCGAGCGAACCCGTTCAATATTCTCATCGAGATCCATCGTGAAATCGGAACCGTCCTCGATCGCTTCCGTGCCGACGCGTCGGGCAAAGACGCGCGCCCAATAGGTACAGGCGAGAAAGATGGCAAGCGTCTGGCGGACATGGCCCGGGCGCGTGACCAGCTGCCAGGGCAACCCGAGCGGCTTTGCGGCGGCCGCGAGATCCCGATAGGAGCGGTCGAGCGCCTGAGAGCGGGTGACCAGGACCAGGCCCGAGGCACCGTCCCTCGCCGCCTGCAGCAAGCCCGTCAGTTCGTTGCACCAGGCCGTCACGGCGGCATCAAGTGTCGTGCGGGTGCGCGTCGGGAACACGAAGAACGCGACCGATGCCCCGGCAATCGAGCCAATCAGGGTCTCCTCAAGCCGCAATTGCAACAGATGCGGGGTAAGCACCCCCATCAGGCTATAGAGCAGCGACAACACGATGGAGACGAAGAACGTCATCGTCGCGTAGGAGACGGCGAGGAAATAGAAGGCGAGAAAGATGCAAAGGGCGCTCAGCGGCAGCACCAGATAGATGTTTCCGCCGACAAGCGTGCCGGCAACGATGCCGACCACGATGCCGAACAGCGTGCCGGCTGAGCGCTGCAGCGCCTTGACGGCGGTATCGCCGCGCGACCTGGTGTTGGTAAAGACAAGAAATGCCGCAAGCACCGCCCAGAACCAGCGCTCGCGCGACAGCATCAGCCCGAACACCATGGCAATGCCGGCTGCGAGCGTGATCTGGATGGCGCTCTTCAACGCGGGATCATCGAACGACGGTTTCCATCGGGCAGAAACGGTGCCTGTTGCCGCGGCTGGCTCCTCGAGATCCTGGGGTGAGAGCTTCGCGAGGCTCCGCGCAAGCCGCTGGCGCACATTGCGAAGCCACAGCAGCGCCTTGACCGTCTCTTCGCGGCGCGGGCTCGGATCGCCAAGCCGCGCAATCTCTTCGTCGATCCGCCCGCCGTCGCGCGCGATCATCGCCTCCACCAAGGCGGGCGGCGGCATGGCCTGGAAGCTTAAGACGATCACGCTTTCGGCCGCCAGATGCAGGTCGAAGAGATTGACGACGAGATCGGCGGACACTTGGCCGGGCTCCGGTTCCGGCCGTCGGTTTTCCGTCGGGATGAAGCTTTCGGCCATCAGCACCGCTTCCTTCAACCGCTCCTCCGCCGTGTGCAGCCGCCGGCGGTCGACATCGGAAAGCACGGGCTTGCGGGCGATGTCTGTAAGCTGCGCCAGCATCTGGTCGACGCGCCGCTGGACGCTCGCTGCCGCACGCAGGAGGTCGGCATAGCGATCATCCGGCAGCAGTCGCGTGCGAACGAGATGCGCGACCGTCGCCGACACCGCCGCGCCGAAGAACAGCGCCGGCAGTTGATCGGCCGTCGGCCTGAGATAGGCGCCGGTGAAATAGGACATGAAGGCGAACATGCCGACAGCAAAGCCGCGCGGGCCAAAGGACCGGCCGTAGACTGCGAGGAAGATGATCAGCAGGAAGACGACGTCCGAGACGTAACGATGATCTTCCAGAAGCGAGGCCAGCCCGACCATCGAGACGCCGACGATGACGGCGATGATGCGGGTCAGCCTCTGGGCCGCGACCGTGCGGTCGCGCACCGCAAGCCCGCCTTCGACCGACAGCGACGCGGCCAGGCCAAAGGCAGCCGGCGGCATCGGTACGACCAGGTAGTGGACCGCCATCAGGATCAGGACGGACACGACGACCGTCGCCGTGATCCGGGACGCCTGACGCAACCGCGAAAAGGCGGGGTCGTTGGCAAGAAGCCAATCACGCATACGGGAACGAAGTGCCATCGGATGCCTTTGCCTGTGTGCGTTCACCGCGCAAGGCCCTCGCCTCGCCGGTCCTTCCTGCATAGCGGCAGGCGCGATCTTTGCAAGGTGGACGGCGTTCAAAGCCTAGCTCGAAAGCCTTGCCAAACCCTTGGCAGCCGCCGGGTTTGGTCTCCATCCAAAGTTTCATCCAAGCATGCTTTGCGTCGCCGGTTCTGAGTGCTATAGGGCACAGGATTTTTCAGAGAGGAAGGGACATCGCTCCCGCTGTCCCGCTAAACTACGAGGCATATTCATGGCAAAGATCAAGGTCGCCAATCCGGTCGTCGAACTCGACGGCGATGAGATGACCCGCATCATCTGGCAGTTCATCAAGGACAAGCTGATCCATCCCTACCTCGACGTTGATCTCGAATATTACGACCTCAGCGTCGAGAACCGCGACGCCACCGAAGACCAGGTGACGATCGACGCCGCCAACGCCATTAAGAAGCACGGCGTCGGCGTCAAGTGCGCCACGATCACGCCGGACGAAGCCCGCGTTGAGGAATTCAAGCTGAAGAAGATGTGGAAGTCGCCGAACGGCACGATCCGCAACATCCTCGGCGGCGTCATCTTCCGCGAGCCGATCATCTGCAAGAACGTTCCGCGCCTGGTTCCGGGCTGGACCAAGCCGATCATCGTCGGCCGTCACGCCTTCGGCGACCAGTACCGCGCCACCGACTTCAAGTTCCCCGGCAAGGGCAAGCTGACGATGAAGTTCGTCGGTGAAGACGGCAAGGAAATCGAATACGACGTCTTCGATGCACCGTCGGCCGGTGTTGCCATGGGAATGTACAACCTCGACGATTCGATCACCGAATTCGCGCGCGCTTCGTTCAACTACGGCATCCAGCGCAAGGTTCCGGTGTACCTGTCGACCAAGAACACCATCCTCAAGGTCTATGACGGTCGCTTCAAGGACATCTTCCAGCAGGTCTTCGACGCGGAATTCGCCGACAAGTTCAAGGAACTGAAGATCTGGTACGAGCACCGCCTGATCGACGACATGGTTGCCTCGGCTCTGAAGTGGTCCGGCGGCTACGTCTGGGCGTGCAAGAACTACGACGGCGACGTGCAGTCCGACATCGTGGCCCAGGGCTTCGGCTCGCTCGGCCTGATGACCTCGGTTCTGATGACGCCGGACGGCAAGACGGTTGAAGCCGAAGCCGCGCACGGCACGGTGACCCGTCACTACCGCCAGCACCAGAAGGGCGAGGAAACCTCGACCAACTCGATCGCCTCGATCTTCGCCTGGACCCGTGGCCTTGCCCACCGCGCCAAGCTCGACGGCAATGCGGAACTGGCCAAGTTCTCCGAAACCCTCGAGAAGGTCTGCGTCGATACCGTCGAAGCCGGCTTCATGACCAAGGACCTGGCGCTGCTCATCGGTCCCGATCAGCCGTGGCTCTCGACCACCGGCTTCCTCGACAAGATCGACGAGAACCTGCAGAAGGCCATGGCTGCCTGATCGGCACCAGTCCTTGAAGACGACGAAACCCGGCCTTGAGCCGGGTTTCTTTTTGAGGCGCGTTCGATGCCGCCTGAACGCTTGGGGCGGCGTGTCGCTATTTCAGCGGCAGATAGATCTCGCTCAACAGTTCGGTCGGCGCGACCTCCCGCGGATTGTTGAGATATTTTTCGAACATCAGGCTGTCGCGGATCTCTCGGCCCGACTGCGGCAGCCAGGTGCCGTAGAGCCATTGGTAGGCCTTCGGCATGTCCGCATAGGGACCCTTGTGGCGAAGCACGGCGTAGCGGCCGCCGTCGAGATGCTGGGGCGCCAGCGGTGCTTCGGCCGCAACCGGCGCGCGCGCGCTGACGCAGGCAAATGAGCGCAGCTTGTCGGTCGGCACCAGTTCCGGGTCGTCGAGATAGATGCCGATCATCTCCATGTCCGGCCTGAAGAGCTGGCGTGAGAACAAGGTCCCGTAAAGCGTTTCAAACGCCTTGCCGATCTCCATATAGGAGCCGGTGTGGGCGACGCCGACGAGGTCGAAGGCTTCGACGTCCTTGAGGGTAACTTCATACATATCGGGAATTCCTTCCGTTGACGCGGTTTCAAAGGCGACATGGCTGCCCTCCTTCCGATAGCGCGCCGGCGGCAGCCCGTAGGTTGCCTTGAAGGTGCGATTGAAGGATTGGAGATTGGGATAGCCAGAGCGCTGCGCGATCGCTTCGACGGGAAGATCGGACTGGGCGAGATCGGCCGCGGCCCGCTGCAGCCGCAGGCGCTTCACCGTGGCCGCCAGCGTTTCACCGTGCACGGCCCGGTAGATCCGGTGCCAATGATGCGGCGACATGCAGGCGATCTCTGAGAGGCGGTCGAGATCGAGATCACCGTCGAGATGGCCGTAGATGTAGTCGCTGACCCGATGCAGACGCCGTTCATAGGCCGCCCACGCTACCCGCTCATCCATGTCGAACCTTTCGCGCTTTGCTCACGGATCGGTAGACCATAGATCAATTTGACAAATCCTGCGGACTTGTCTGCCGTGCGGCCAAGATTTTCGCACGGCCGCGCGGGTCTGTCTCCGAAAGCACCGAGGGCGTGCCTGGGCGCCATCTCGGCAAATAAAAAGGGCGCCGCAACGGGCGCCCTTTCAAAATTCAGTCGCTGCCGATCAGCCGGCCAAAGCGACAGCCACGGCCTCGATCGCTTCTGCTGCCTTCTCGCCATCCGGTCCTCCGGCCTGGGCCATGTCGGGGCGGCCGCCGCCACCCTTGCCGCCGAGGGCAGCAGACGCGACACGGACGAGATCGACGGCGCTGAGCTTGCCGGTCAGGTCGTCGGTAACGGCGACGACGGCACTTGCCTTGCCATCGCCGGACACGCCGACAAAGGCGACGACGCCGGAGCCGAGGCTCTTCTTGCCGTCGTCGGCGAGGCTCTTCAGGTCCTTCGGCTCGACGCCCGAGACCACCTTGCCGAGGAAGCGGACGCCAGCGATCTCGCGTGCGGCGTCGGCGGAACCCGCCTCGCCGCCACCGCCGAGCGCCAGCTTCTTCTTCGCTTCGGTCAGTTCACGCTCAAGCTTGCGGCGTTCGTCAAGCAGGGCCTCGACACGGCCGAGCACGTCGCCCGGTTGAACCTTCAGCGTGTTGGCGAGCGTCTTCACGCGCTCGTCCTGCTCGTTGAGGTAGGCGCGCGCCGCCTCGCCCGTCAGCGCCTCGACGCGGCGAACGCCGGCGCCGACCGCACTTTCCGAGACGACACGAACGAGGCCGATGTCACCGGTCGCCGACACGTGCGTGCCGCCGCACAGTTCGACGGAGTAAGGTCGGTTGGCCTTGGAGCCGTGAACGCCGCGGCCCATCGAGACCACACGCACTTCGTCGCCGTACTTCTCGCCGAAGAGCGCCATAGCACCCTCGGCGATCGCGTCATCGACGCTCATCAGGCGGGTGGTGACCGGCGTATTCTGGACGATGATCTCGTTGGCCATCTCCTCGACAACCTTCAGCTCCTCGGCCGTCATCGGCTTCGGATGCGAGACGTCGAAGCGCAGGCGTTCCGGTGCGACCAGCGAGCCCTTCTGGGCGACGTGGGTGCCGAGCACCTCGCGCAGCGCCTCGTGCAGCAAGTGCGTTGCCGAGTGGTTGGCGCGCAGGCGCGAGCGGCGGGCGTGGTCGACGTCGAGCTGGGCCGCGTCGCCGGTCTTGATCGTGCCTTCGGCCACAACGCCGAAATGAACGAAAAGCCCCTCGCCGCGCTTCTGCGTGTCGGTAACAGTCAACTTGCCGCCATCGGTGGTGATGGTGCCGGTGTCGCCCATCTGACCGCCCGATTCACCGTAGAACGGTGTCTGGTTGAGAACGAGCTGGACGGTCTCACCCTTGGCAGCGGACTGAACGACCGCGCCATCGCGCACGATCGCCTGAACGACGCCTTCTGCCACTTCGGTGTCGTAGCCGAGGAACTCGGTCGCGCCGTGCTTTTCGCGCAGTTCGAACCAGATGGTTTCGGTTGCAGCCTCGCCGGAGCCGGCCCAGTTGGCGCGAGCTTCGGCCTTCTGGCGCTCCATGGCCGTCGTGAAGGCGTCGGTGTCGACCGAAATACCCTTGGCGCGCAGCGCATCCTGGGTCAGGTCGAGCGGGAAGCCATAGGTGTCGTAAAGCTTGAACGCGGTCTCGCCGTTGAACTGGTCGCCCTCGGACAGATCGGCAGACGCTTCGGAAAGCAGGTTGAGGCCACGCTCCAGCGTCTTGCGGAAACGGGTTTCCTCAAGCTTCAGCGTCTCGGAAATCAGCGCTTCGGCGCGCACCAGCTCCGGGTAGGCACGGCCCATCTGGCCGACGAGCGCCGGCAGGAGCTTCCACATCAGCGGATCGCGGGCGCCGAGCAATTGGGCATGGCGCATGGCGCGGCGCATGATGCGGCGAAGCACGTAGCCGCGGCCTTCGTTCGACGGCAGCACGCCGTCGGCAATCAGGAAGGCGGACGAACGCAGGTGGTCAGCGATGACGCGGTGGCTGGCGCGCTGGTCGCCCTCGGCCTTCACGCCGGTCGCTTCTTCGGACGCTGCAATCAGTGCACGGAAAAGGTCGATGTCATAGTTGTCGTGCTGGCCCTGCAGCACGGCGGCCAGGCGCTCGAGGCCCATGCCGGTATCGATCGACGGACGCGGCAGGTTGACCCGCTCTTCCTTGGTGATCTGCTCGTACTGCATGAAGACGAGGTTCCAGATCTCGATGAAGCGGTCACCGTCTTCATCGGCCGAACCCGGAGGGCCGCCCCAGATATGGTCGCCGTGGTCGTAGAAGATTTCCGAGCACGGGCCGCAGGGGCCGGTATCGCCCATGGCCCAGAAGTTGTCGCTCGTCGGAATGCGAATGATGCGGTCGTCGGAAAGGCCGGCAATCTTCTTCCAGAGGCCGAAGGCCTCGTCGTCGGTGTGATAGACCGTCACCAGCAGCCGCTTGGCGTCGAGGCCGTATTCCTTGGTGATGAGCTTCCAGGCAAGCTCGATGGCGTTCTCCTTGAAGTAATCGCCAAAGGAGAAGTTGCCGAGCATTTCGAAGAAGGTGTGGTGGCGCGCGGTGTAGCCGACATTGTCGAGGTCGTTGTGCTTGCCGCCGGCGCGAACGCACTTCTGCGCCGTCACGGCCGTCGAATAGGGACGCTGCTCCAGGCCGGTGAAAACGTTCTTGAACTGCACCATGCCGGCATTGGTGAACATCAATGTCGGGTCATTGCGCGGCACCAACGGGCTCGACGACACGACCTCGTGACCGTTTCTGCGGAAATAGTCGAGAAAGGTCGACCGGATTTCATTCACGCCGCTCATCTTGCGTCCTATTCTTAAGCACCGATTCCGGCCCGGCTCCGGCCGATGCCGCGCCACTAAGCCATTGTCCTTAAACCCCGCGGCCACCCGTGGCGGCCGCACCCTCCAACGCCCTCGGTCGCCGGAACCAAAGGCTTTTATCGCTCGCGTATCCCACTGTCCAGACGGCAGCAAAAAACCGGCCGTCAAAGCGACGGCCGGTTTCTTGGCAGCTTCAAGTCCTGGTGGGATTACGCTTCGGCAGCGTCGTCGCCGTCATCCGCTTCCGGGCCGCCGTTTTCAAGGAACCGATCGGCGATCAGGCCGGCGTTCTGGCGCAGCGCCGTCTCGATCTCGCGTGCCAGATCCGGGTTGTCACGCAGGAACGTCTTGGCGTTCTCGCGGCCCTGGCCGAGGCGCTGGCTGTTGTAGGAGAACCAGGCGCCTGATTTCTCCACGATGCCGGCCTTGACGCCGAGATCGACGAGCTCGCCGGTCTTCGACACGCCTTCGCCATACATGATGTCGAATTCGACCTGCTTGAAGGGAGGCGCCATCTTGTTCTTGACGACCTTGACGCGGGTCTGGTTGCCGACGACCTCTTCGCGCTCCTTGACCGAGCCGATGCGGCGGATGTCGAGGCGCACCGAAGCGTAGAACTTCAGCGCGTTGCCGCCGGTGGTGGTTTCCGGCGAGCCGAACATGACGCCGATC